>Ga0070689_100000069_pt1 | contig 61455 bp, 57 predicted proteins | sample KBSS23HmetaG_FD_64669 | JGI IMG/M metagenome (GOLD analysis project Ga0070689, IMG submission 64669) | Switchgrass rhizosphere microbial communities from Kellogg Biological Station, Michigan, USA - KBS S2-3H metaG | ecosystem: Host-associated > Plants > Roots > Rhizosphere ...
GCAACTCGACTCGAGTCCTTGACTGACGAACCTGATAGAGGCTGACGAAGGGCTTCCTTGCCCGGGTTGCGTGGCCCCAAATCGTGCGGGTCCGTGTGAAGGCCTCCCTGATCACGCGCACGCACTTCCTATAGTTACTAAGCGACAAAGGCGGGCGTTTTCCCTCACAGCAGCCGTTGCCTTTCGCTGGTTTTGTGCGCTGTATTCCACTTAAGTGGAGGACGACACCGGTCTGCGGAATTCCGCAATCGCCGCGTCGGGCCACGATTGAGATGCCGTTCACGTAGCCTTTCAGCCACACTACCGGCCGCATGACCTCCTACCAGGGCGAATCCGCATTCGAGCACGGTAACGGCGTGGCCACCGGCGCCCTGCTGGTGAACCTCGGCACGCCGGACGCCCCGACGCCGGCGGCAGTTCGGCGGTTTCTGGCGCAATTTCTCTGGGATCCGCGCGTCGTCGAAGCGCCGCGCTGGCTGTGGTGGCTAGCGCTCCACGGCGTGATCCTCCGCATCCGTCCGTCGCGCAGCGCCCACGCCTATCGTCAGATCTGGACCCCCGAAGGCTCGCCGCTCCTGCTGCACACTCGCGCCCTCGTAGACCGAGTCCGAGGTGCGCTCCAGCGGCAGATGCCCGCCACTGTCGCCCTGGGCATGACCTACGGCTCTCCCGGTATTCCCGATGCGCTCGAACAGCTGCGGAGCGCTCGGGTACGGCGCTTGATCGTGCTGCCGCTGTACCCGCAGTACTCCGGCTCGACTACTGCGTCGGTGTTCGACCAGGTGACTTCGTACCTGCAACGCTGGCGCTGGGTGCCGGAGCTGCGGTTCATCGGCAACTACCATGACGAGCTCGCTTACATCGAGGCGGTCGCCGCGAGCATTCGCGAGCACTGGCGCACGCACGAGCGCGGTCATCTGTTGTTCTCGTTTCATGGAGTGCCGCGCAGCTATCTGCTCGCGGGCGATCCGTATCACTGCCAGTGCCTGAAGAGCGCGCGGTTGATCGCGGAACGACTCGGACTCGAAGCCAGCACGTGGAGCGTGAGCTTTCAATCGCAAGTGGGGCGCGCAGAATGGCTGCGGCCTTACACCGACGAGACGCTCGTGAAGATGGCGCGCGAAGGACAGCGACGCGTCACTGTCGTGTGCCCGGGATTCGCCACCGATTGTCTCGAGACGCTGGAGGAGATTGCGATTCGCAATCGCGCGTTGTTCGCGCAAAGCGGCGGCGAGTTCTACGACTACGTTCCCTGTCTCAACGCCAGCGACGCGCACGCCGATCTCCTTGCAAGACTCGTCGCACGACACGCGGGCGGCTGGCCCGCCGCCGAGACTGCGAGCGCCGAGCTCGACGAGTCGCGCCGCCGCGCGCTGCGCCAGGGTGCCGCGCGCTAGCGCGGATGGAAGCTTGCTCAGCCCGCCTCTCGGCCGGTTTCTCGAGATCAGCATCTCCACGCCGGTCATTCGCGAATCGCTGGAGTTCTACGAATCGCTCGGCTTCGTGCAAGCCGCGGCCGGCGAAACCTGGTCGCATCCGTATGCGGTCGTGACCGACGGCCGTTTGTTCATTGGCCTGCACGGCCGCGAGATGTCATCGCCGTCGTTGACCTTCGTGCTGCCGCAGTTGCAGCTCGGCGTCAGCCGGCTCAAGGAGCTCGGTGTCGCGTTCGAAGACGAGCGTTTCGGCGACGACGTCTTCAATCAGGCGCTGCTCCGCGATCCCGGCGGACTCAGCGTCCTGTTGCTGGAAGCGCGCACGTTCTCGCCGCCGCAGCTCGACGCGCCGATCGAGTCGTCCTGCGGCTACTTCAGCGAGCTCGGTATTCCAGCACGGGCTGCCGATGCGGCACGCGTGTTCTGGGAGTCGATCGGCTTCGTCGCGCTCGACGAGGAGCCGCAACCCTTCCCGCGGACACCGTTGGTCAGCGACGGTCTCGACCTGGCGCTGTATCGCACGCGCGCACTGCGTCATCCGGTGCTGACATTCGAGGACGGCGCAATGGCGCAGCGGCTGACGCGGCTGCGCGAGCAGGACATAAAAGTGTCCGATGAGATGCCGGACACTCTGGACGAAACCGCCAACGGCGTGCTGATCGCGCCGGAAGGCACGCGGCTGCTGCTGCTGACCGCAAGCGACTGACGCGAAAATAGCAACGTAAGGTCTCCGCGTGCGATCGGGGGACCCGTACATTCACGCTCTTACTCCGACAACTAAAAGGATCTGGCCATGAAGCGCTACTGCTTGCTGCTGCTGCTCGGCGTCGCTGCCGTTGCAGTTGCCGACGAAGGCATGTGGACCTTCGACAACTTTCCGCAAGCCGCCGTGAAGCAGAAATACGGCGTCGACATCGACGCTGCCTGGCTCGGCCGCGTGCAGCGCTCGATCACCCGCCTCGAGGGCGGCTGCACCGGCTCGTTCGCTTCGCCCGACGGCCTGGTGTTGACCAATCATCACTGCGCGATGGCCTGCATCAGTGCCCTGTCGAGCGCCACCGACAACCTCGTCGAGAATGGCTTCAACTCCGGCAGCCGTGCCGGCGAGCGCCAGTGCCCGGGCGGGATGATCTCCGTCCTGGTCAGCACCGAAGACATCACTGCGAAGGTGAACGCTGCGATCGCCGGCATGCCCGACGCGCAAGCGAACACCGTCCGCAAGCAGACGCTCACCCGCCTCGAATCCGAGTGCACGGCGCGCGCCGCCAGAGGCAAGCAGAATCCGTTCGCGTGCGAGTCGGTCACGCTGTACCAGGGCGGCCAATATTTCCTCTACACGTACAAGCGCTACGACGACGTGCGCCTCGTGTTCGCGCCCGAAGCAGCCATGGCGCAGTTCGGCGGCGATCCGGACAACTTCAACTTCCCGCGCTGGTGCCTGGATTTCAGCCTGATGCGCATCTACGAAAACGGCAAGCCGGTGCGCACGCCGGACTACCTGCGCTGGCGACCGGAAGGACCGAATGCCGGCGATCCGGTTTTCGTTGCGGGCCATCCCGGCAGCACCAGCCGGCTGCTTACCGTCGATCAGCTGAAGTTTCAACGCAGCGTCTCCTTCCCGGCTTTCATCGCCCGCAACTCCGAGCTGCGCGGCCGGATGATCGAGTGGGGCACGACCGGCGACGAGCCGAAACGCATCGTCGACGAAGAGCTGCGCGGTCTCGAGAACGCGCTCAAGGTCTACCGCGGTCTGCAGTCGGCGTTGGTGGACGACAGACTGATGGACTCCAAGGCCGCTGCCGAGCGCGACCTGCGCGCGCGCCTGGGCGCGGATGAAAAGCTCGCGTCGCTCGCGGGCACGGCCTGGGACGACATCGCGAAGGCACAAGCGCGCTATCGCGAAATCTACGACCGCGTGCAGTACCTGGAGAACGGCACTGGCTTCAACAGCGATCTGTTCGGCTACGCGCGCCTGCTGGTGCGCGGCGCTGCGGAGCGCGCGAAGCCCAACGAGCAGCGGCTGCGCGAATACGCAGATTCGAACTTGCCGAAGGTGAGCGCGGGTCTGCTGGCCGCGACGCCGATCCATCCGGAATTCGAGACGCTGACGCTCGGGTTCTCGCTCGACAAGCTGCGCGAAGTACTCGGTCCGGACGACGACATCGTGCACCGGGTACTCGGCAGGGAGTCGCCTGCCACGCTTGCAGACCGGCTGGTCAAGAGCACGAAGCTCGCCGATCCCGCCGTGCGCAAAGCGCTGTGGGAAGGCGGCGCAGCCGCCGTCGATGCTTCGCAGGATCCGATGATCGTGCTGGCTCGCGCGGTCGATCCGGACGCGCGGGCCGTGCGCAAGATTTACGAAGACGAAGTGCAGGCGCAGACCGTTGCGGGGCAGGCGAAGATCGCCAAAGCACGCTTCGCGGTGCTGGGCACGAAGGTCTACCCGGATGCAACGTTCACTCTGCGGCTGAGCTATGGCGACGTGCAGGGCTGGGTCGAGAAGGGTCAGCAGGTTGAACCGTTCACCAAGCTCGGGCGGCTCTACGAGCGCGCGACCGGCGAAGATCCGTTCCGCGTGACGCAGCGCTGGCTGGACGCGCGCAGCAAGCTCGACATGAACATGCCGTTCGATTTCGCAACGACCAATGACATCGTCGGCGGCAATTCCGGCAGCCCGGCTATCGATGGCCAGGGTCGGCTCGTCGGCTTGCTGTTCGACGGCAACATCCACTCGATCGCCGGCTCGTATTGGTACGACGCCAGCCTGAACCGCGCCGTGGCCGTGCACCCCGGCATCATCCTGACGGCGCTGCGACAGGTGTACGGCGCGCCGGCGATCGCGAACGAAATCGTCGGTGGCGGCGCGAGCGCTACTTCTTCTCCGCGATGATCGTGAACTTGATGTGCAGGCGATCCTGCACTTCAAGTGCGCCGAGCGCCACGCTGAAGGGCTTGATGCCGAAATCCGTCTGCAGGACGTCGAACTCGCCGCTCGCGCGCAGCTTCGCGCCTTCGACGGCAACCTTCACCGGCACCTCGACGTCATGGCTCGCGTCCTTGATGGTGATGTGCGCCGTCACCTGTGGCGTTTCGAGCGTGCCGCCGACTTTCGCGGACCGCAGTTTCACTTCGGGGTAGGCATCGCCGTCCAGCACTTCCGGTTTCAGCATGTTTTTGCGCGTGCCGTCCTTATCCGATTGCGGAATATCAGGCGGAAAATCCCCGCCCGCCGCGCGCCGCGCCTCGGCGTCGTCGATCACGAGCTTCGCCACGGGGAACGCCAGCTCGAACCCGGAGCGTGCAAATTCGGGATGCACCCACACTCGTCCGGTGACGTCCTGCGAAGTCATCACGTGGTTGTGGCCGAGGCGCGAGAGCTTGCCGCCGCGATACACGAAGATGGCGAGCTGTGAGCTGCCCGGATCGATCTGGTAAACCGTGGCGCCGCGAGTATCGACGGACGGAGTCGGCGGCACTGTAGGAGCAGGCGCAGGCGGACGCACCGGGCGAGGGCAGGCGGCCAATAACAGGCTCAATAAAACCAAGCCGCCTACTTTGGGTATCTCACGCATGCTGTCTCCTGTATGTGTCCTGTTCAGGTTAGTCGCTTAAACTACCGCCTGTCATGCAGTTGAAGAACACTCTGACCCGCTACGGCGCCCTGGCGCAGCTGTTTCATTGGGTCATCGTCGTGTTGATCATCACGCAGTTCGTGCTTGCTCTGCGGGCCGAAGGTTTATCGCCGATCAAAAAGATCGGTGTGCTCGGCACCCATAAATCGATCGGCATCACGATCCTGGTGCTCGCAGTGCTGCGCCTGGCGTGGCGGCTGTTCAACCCGGTCCCGCCGCAGCCGCGCGGCATTCCGCGCTGGCAGGAACTCGCCGCCCACGTTTCGCATTTCCTGCTGTACGCGTTGCTCTTCATCACCCCGATGCTCGGCTGGCTGATGTCGTCGGCGCGTGCTTTCAGCGTGAGCTGGTTCGGCCTGGTGCAGCTGCCCGATCTCATCGAGCCGAACAGGGCGACATTCGAGCGGCTGAAGGATTGGCACGAAGCCATGGCGTTCACCCTGGCTGCGATCGCGGTGCTCCACCTCGCTGCCGCGCTCAAGCATCACTTCTTCGACCGCGACGACGTGCTGCGCCGGATGTTGCCGGTGCCCGAGCGCGGTCCACACTCTTGAATCCTCGATACGGATAACTTCTCACCATGCGCATGCACCAACAGCTTCGTTACCTGCTCGTCCTGGTCCTGGTCTGCGGCAGCGTCGCGCTCGCCGCCAACCAGTGGACCGTACAGCCGAAGGAAAGCAAACTGACTTTCGTCGCAACTCAACAGGGCGCCGAGTTCACCGGCACGTTCGAGCGCTTCACTGCGGACATCAAGTTCGATCCGCAGGATCTCGCGGGCAGCCACTTCGACGTCAAGGTCGAGACGGCATCCGCCACCACCCGCGACAACGACCGCGACGAGACACTGAAGAGCGACGACTTCTTTGCGGTCAAGCAGTACCCGACGGGTCACTACGTAACTAGCCAATTCACGGCCAAGGGCGGCAACAAGTTCACTGCCACCGGCAAGCTGACGGTGCGCAACGTGACGCGCGACGTGCCGCTCGAGTTCACGTTCGAGAACAAGAACGGCAGCGCCTGGCTCAAGGGCAGCGCGCAGCTCAAGCGCCTGGACTTCGGCGTCGGCCAGGGCGAGTGGCAGGACACCGAGCAGGTGGGCAACGAGGTGAAGATCAACTTCGTGCTGCTGCTGAAGCCGTGAGCAGTCAGGCTGAAGCCTGACCCACAAAAGATCTGCACTGAGACTGTGGGTCAGGCTTCAGCCTGACTCTTTCCTCACACGCAAAACGTACAAGCGGCGTGCTCAAACGAGCACGCCGCGTCGATTGCGGTTACATTTCGCTCCGGCATATCACGAAATCTTAATGGCGGCATGAATCAGCCGGCGCCGGTTCGCTACACCAGTCCCGAAGAATGCGTCGAAGCAACCCTGAGCCGCGTCGGCAAGCACGTGGTGCTCGGGTTGCCGGTCGCCATCGGTAAGCCGAACGGCCTCGTCAACTCATTCGTCGCGCGCGCACTGGCCGATCGCTCGATCCGCCTGACCATCGTCACGGCCCTGTCGCTGCGCAAGCCGCGCGGGCGCAGCGACCTCGAACGGCGCCTGGTCGATCCGCTGTCGGAGCGCATCTTCGGCGGGTTTCCCGAGCTCGAATACCTGCGGCTGATCGAGCAGGGCCGCCTGCCCGACAACATCGAAATCGTCGAGTTTTTTCTCGAGCCCGGTGCGTGGCTCAACAACCCCGGGCTCCAGCAGAACTACCTCAGCGCGAACTACACGCACGTCGCGCGCGACGCGCTCAAACGCGGCCTGAATGTGATCGCGCAGCTGGTCGCGCGGCCGCCGGCCGGCGAGGCGCCGGCGGGCCTGCTGAGCCTCGGCGCCAACCCCGATCTCACGGCCGACCTCCTGCCGCAGATCGCGCAGATGCGGGCCAGCGGCCAGCCGTTCGCGCTGATCGGCCAGGTCCACAGCGAGCTGCCTTTCATGTACGGCGATGCGCTGGTCGCCGCCGACACCTTCGATTTCCTGATCGACGACCCGGGCACGCGGCTGTTCTGTCCGCCGAACGCGCCGATTCCGCGCGCCGAGTATTCCATCGCGTTGCACGTCAGCACGCTGATCCGCGACGGCGGCACGTTGCAGCTCGGCATCGGCGAGCTCGGCGACGCGATCGTCTACGCGCTCCAGCTGCGGCATCAGCAGCCGGCGATCTATCGCGACGTAGTCGAATCGTTCGGCCTGCTGCGGCAGCATCGCCGCCTGATCGAGACCGAAGGCGGTACCGCACCGTTCGAGCGTGGCCTGTACGGCTGCTCCGAAATGCTCGCCGATGGCTTTCTCGATCTGTATCGCAGCGGAGTACTGAAGCGCCGTGTCTACGGCAGCGCGAAGCTGCAACGGCTGCTCGACGACGGCCACATCGACGAGCAGCAGGTCAGCGAACGCACGCTGGCAGCCCTGCACGAGGGCGGCATGCGCCGCATGTCGTTCGTCGATTTCCATGAGTTCCGCGACGTCGGACTGTTCCGCGACGACGTCGAGTACGACCGCGGCATGCTGATCGCGCCGGACGGCACGCAACTGCGCGCCAACTTCGACGATCCGGAACAGCGGCGGCAGATCGCCAAGGCCTGCCTGGGCGAGCGGCTGCGCAACGGCATCGTCGCCGACGCCGGCTTCTTCTTCGGCCCGCAGGGCTTCTATGAAGCTCTGCGCACCATGCCGGTCGCCGAGCGCCGGCTGTTCGCGATGCGCGCCATCAGCTTCGTCAACGAGCTGTACGGCCACGAGTGGGAATTGAAGGTCGCGCAGCGCCGCCACGCGCGCTTCGTCAACACGACGATGATGGTCACTGGCCTGGGCGCCGCCATCTCCGACACGCTCGCTGACGGTCGCGTGGTGAGCGGCGTCGGCGGCCAGTACAACTTCGTCGCGATGGCCCATGCATTGCCCGAAGCGCGCTCGATCCTCTGCGTGCGTGCGACGCGCGAGTCGCGCGGCGAATTGACATCGAGCATTCCGTGGAGCTACGGCAGCGCGACGATTCCGCGGCATCTGCGCGACATCGTCGTCAGCGAATACGGCATCGCCGACCTGCGCGGCCGCACGGACCGCGAGGTCGTCGAGGCGCTACTGGCGATCATGGACTCACGCTTTCAGGATCGCTTCGTCGCCGACGCGCAGCGTGCGGGCAAGCTGCCGCGCGACTATCGAGTTGCCGATGCTGCAAGAGGCAATCTTCCGCAGCGGCTGCGAGAACGCTTCGCGCCGTGGCGAGCGCGGGAGCTGTTCCAGGATCTGCCGTTCGGCAGCGATATCACGCCGGAGGAAGTCGTCCTCGCCAAGGCGCTGCGTGGATTGCAGGCGAAGACGCATTCGTGGAGTGGGAAGGTCGGGGCAGCGGTTCGGGCGATGCTGGCGGATGCCAGCGCGCCGCGGCTGCGGCCGTATCTGGCAAGGATGGGGTTGGTGGAGGCGAAGACGTTTGGGGAGAGACTGCAGCGTGGATTGGTGGCGGTGGCGGTGGAAGAAGAGATCAAGAAAGAGTCGGGCTGAAGCCCGACCTACAGCCCAACAACCAGCGTCTGTTAGAACGCTGTAGGTCGGGCTTCAGCCCGACTGCCCGCAACCTTTCCTCTGCCCTTCGCGTCCAACCCCACATTCCCGCAGTTGGAAGGACTCTCCATGAAGCTCATCCTCGGCTCCGCCCTGCTCGCCTGCGCCTTCGCCCTGCCGGCACACGCCGACGACTGCAAGCACACTGCTCACCGCACCGCGAACTCCGCCGGCCCGGACATCGAGAAGGTCGTGATCGAAGCCCGGGCGGGCGATCTCGTCGTGCGCGGCTCCGACAGCCGGGACGTCAGCGTCGACGGCCGGGCCTGCGCCTCCTCGGCCGAGCTGCTCGAAGAGAGCCAGCTCGAGATCCGCCGCGACGGCAACACCGTCTACGTGCGCACGGTTCTGCCCGAGATCGGCGACAACTTCTTCGGCATGGGCCGCTACGCATACATGGACGTCAGGATCGGCGTGCCGAAGAGCGCGACGCTGAAGATCGACGACTCCAGCGGCGACATGGAAGTGGCCGACGTGCAGGCCGCAACCATCAACGACAGCTCGGGCGATCAGACGCTGGAGAACGTTGCCGGCGACCTCGACGTCACCGACAGCTCCGGCGAGATCAAGATCATCAAAGTCGGCGGCGGACTGCGCCTGAGCGACAGCTCCGGCGACGTCGACGTCGATGGCGTACAGGGCGACGTGATGGTCGAGGTCGACAGCTCAGGCGACCTGGACATCCGCCACGTCAGCGGCGGCGTGCACGTGCGCAACGACAGCTCGGGCGACATCGAGATCCACGACGTCAAGCGCGACGTGCTCATCGACGAAGACAGCTCCGGCGGCATACGCGTCGGGGACGTCGGCGGCGACTTCACGGTCGGCAGCGATGGCAGCGGCGGCATCCACTTCGAGCGCGTCGCCGGCCAGGTGCACCTGCCCGACTGATCGAGTCCCCACTGAGGTCAGTGGCCGAGCTCGGCCAGCAGGCGATCGATCATCGCGCCGGCCTTCTGCTGGTAATCGCCGCCGAACAGATTGAAGTGGTTCAGCACGTGATACAGGTTGTAGAGCGTGCTGCGCGTGCCGGCAGCCTGATCGAGCGGCCAGGTCGATTGATACGTCGTGTAGAACGCGTGACCGAAGCCGCCGAACAGCCGCGTCATCGCGATATCGGCCTCGCGGTCGCCGAAGTACACGGCGGGATCGAAGATCACCGGCAGCCCGTCTTCGTCCGTCCCCCAGTTACCGCCCCAGAGATCGCCGTGCAGGAGCGAGGGCACCGGCCGATAGCTGGAGAAGAACGCGTCGAGCAGCTCGCACAGCGTCCGCCCGCGATCCACAGTGTATGCATCAGCGCCCTTGCCGGCGGCGAGCTGCAATTGATGCAGCAGACGCCGCTCGCGCAGGAACGTCACCCACTGCTCTGACCATGCGTTTGGCTGCGGCGTCGCGCCGATGGTGTTGTCGCGATCCCAGCCGAAGCGCGCGTGGGTCTGTCGATGCTGCCAGGCCAGCTGTTCGCCGAGCAGCGCTTCGCTCGCCTTGGTCGGTGTGCCGAGCGTGATCCACTCCAGCGCGAGGTAAGCGCCTTCATCGCAGGTACCGCAAGTCAACACGTGCGGCACGCGAACGGCGTTAGTGCGTGACAACGCTTGCAGGCCAGCCGCTTCGCAAGCAAACGCGTCCGCCGCAGCGGCACTGCCGGTCTTGACGAACAACGGCCCGCGCGCTGTCTCGTAACGCCAGCATTGACTGATGGAGCCGCCGGAGACGGCGCGCTTCGAACGCTCGTCGATCGGTGAGCCGACCGACCGCGCCAATGCGGCAGCGATGGTGTTGTCCTTCAAAGCATTCTCCGGCTACAGCAGCTCGCGGGCCTGGTCCTGCAGCACCGCGATGGTCATCCTGATGTCGTCGCGCCGGCTGCCGTTCGCGAGGATCGCGCGCGAAACGTTCGGCAGGACGCGGCCCCGTCCGCTGGGCATGCGCGCGAGCACGTCGCGCATCGTTGCGCCTTGCGCACCGACGCCGGGAGCAAGGACGAAGGAGTTAGGCATTGCTGCGGCGGTTTCGTCCGCGTCGGCGCAGGTCGCGCCGACGACGGCGCCGATCGGCCCGAGGCCTTCCTTGCGCTGGCGCAGATTTCTGGCGGTGATCTCGCGACACAGGTTCTGCGCAACTGTCTCGCCGTTCGCCATGCGCGCGGTCTGCAATCCCTGCCCTTCTGGATTCGACGAGCGCACGACGACGAACACGCCGCCGTCCGCGGCAATCGCCGCTGCGAAGAAGGGTTCGAGCGCGGCGAGGCCCAGGTAGCAATGCGTCGTGATCGCATCGACGCGCAACGTCGTGGTCGCGGAGAAGTAACCCTCGGCGTAAGCGGCCGCAGTCGTATCGATATCGCCGCGCTTGCCGTCGAGCAGCACCGGTACTTCACGCGCGCGGGCGAGCTTCACCAGCGCTTCGAGCGCCAGGAACCCGGCACTGCCGAAGCGCTCGAAGAATGCAGATTGCGGTTTGAGCACGGCAATGCGGTAGTCCGCGGCGTCGAGCACGCGCTGCCCGAACTCCAGCGCGCCTTCGGGCGAATCCGGCAGGCCGCAGGCTTTCAGCACGGCCGCGGAAGGATCGATGCCGACGCAGAGGGGGCTGTGCTCGCGGATCTTCTGCTGCAGGCGGTCGGCGAATGTCGGCATGGCCGCCATTGTAAGGCGAGCTATGGCGCTTGAAACCTGTCGGCACGAAACGTCAATACCAGCGTGTCGCGCAGGCCGCGCGCCCCAGCTTTCTGGATCGGCGTGGTTTCGTGTACGACTTGCGCGTCGTCAAGCAGCAACGCCGTCCAGGGCTCCGCCATCGTAAAGCGCACGCCGGCCGCGCCATGCGCGTCGAAGACGCGCGTTTCGCCGCCGCTCACGTCGCTGCGATTGACGAGGATGACCGCCACGAAATCGACGCCGTCGCGATGTGCTCCTTCCGGGGTAGGACGTCCGATGCCCTCCGCGCTGTCGATGCGGAACTGATGCGCCTCGACATACCAGCGCGGCACGGTCCGCACAGTGGCAAAGAGCTTGCCCAACGCGCGCAGCAAGCCTCCCCACGCCGGCGCCTCCAGCACCACGCCCTCGATCGGCTCGAACCAGCGCTCCAGACCGCCGTGCAAGGCGTTGTAATCGCGCGGTTGCCAGTGCGCGCGGTGCGGTACGAGCTGCAGCGAATCGCCGGCCAGCTCATGAATGAAACAACTGTGACGACGAAACCGATAGCGGCCGCCGTCGAGCAGATACGCATCGCGCGGCAGGCGCTCCCAGCTCGCTCGCAAGGCGTTCAGCTCCGACAACTGTACTGCGCATGCGCTCTGTAACTGTTGCGGAGGCAGCAGCGCGCAGCCGCACTCGCGCAGGGCTCCTGACGCGTTTGCGCTGGACGCGGTCAAATTCAAGTTGGCGATCGACATAGTTGCAGTGGTGAGTTTACTGCCGGAAAGCTGCCGATGCCTGCCGCGCGAAGGCGGCGCTATGCTCGGCCCATGAGTCGGGCATTCGTACGAGAGAGCGACGATGGCGCCGAGGTCCCCCAGGACCTGCCGGAGCGCCCGGTGAGCTCGCACCCCAATTTCGTGACTGCGCGCGGGCTGCAGCAGATCGAGAATCACATCCACGAGCTCGAAGCAGCGCGCGAGGTGCCGAAGCGCAGCGAGGACAAGGACGCGCTGTCGCGCGTCGATCGCGATCTGCGTTACTGGCAGCAACGCAAAGCCACCGCGAAGCTGGTCGAGCCAGATAGCGAGCCGGCGAAGGTACGGTTCGGCGTGCGCGTGACGGTGCGCTATCAAGACGGCACGCAGCGCAGCTTCACACTCGTCGGTGAGGATGAAGCAGATCCGGCGCAAGGTCTCATCAGCTGGATGTCACCGATCGCGCAAGCACTCATTGGCACCAGTGTCGGCGACGAAATGGCTCTGCCAAGTCAGCGCGCCGAGGTCTTGAAGCTCGAGTCCGCTACCTGATCGATATCTGACACATCCTGGCATGCGAATGCAGTAGGCTGTCGCGCTCCAAAAGTACGGAGCCCGGCACGCATGCTCTCGCGAATCACAACGCAGCTTCTTCTCGCCTCGCTCACGATCCTTGCACTACAGCCCGCGGGCGCGGCGTCGCGCGCGCCGGCACATCCAGCGTTGCGGACTGTCGCTGAGCAATCGAACAACCTGCGCACAGGTCGCTACGACGAGATCGAGCGGCTGTGTCCTGCGTATCAGCAGACGTGGCCGAACCAGGTGCGCTGCTTCGAGTTCGGTCGCACGCCCGAAGGCCGGCCGATGCTCGCGCTGGTCGCGTCGGCGGACGGCGTGCTCGACGCCGCTGCGGCTCATCGTGCGCAGCGGCCGATTGTGTTCATGCAAGGCGGCATTCACGCGGGCGAGTCCGACGGCAAGGATGCAGGGATGTTCGTGCTGCGCGAGCTGCTGGACGGCAACGTTGCGCCGGGCGCGCTGTCTGCGGTGACGTTCGTGTTCGTGCCGGTGCTGAACGTCGACGGTCACGAGCGCTTCGGGCGCTGGAACCGGCCGAATCAGGTCGGTCCGGAAGAGATGGGCTGGCGCACGACCGCGCAGAACTTCAATTTGAATCGCGACTACGTCAAGGCCGACGCGCCGGAAATGCAGGCAGTGCTGCGGCTGATGAACGAATGGGACCCGATCCTGTTCGCCGATCTGCACGTGACCGACGGCGCGCAGTTCGAGCAGGACGTTGCGTACAACGTCGCGCCCACATACGTCGGTGACGACGAGCTGCGCCGTACCACAGTCGCAATGCGCGACGAGCTCATGAAGCGCATGCGCGACGCCGGCTCGCTGCCGCTCGATTTCTATCCATCGTTCGTGCGCGACGACGATCCGGCGTCGGGTTTCGCCATCGCTGCCGGCGCGAAGCGCTTCGGCACGGAGTACTGGGCAGCGCGCAATCGCATCGGCGTGCTCGTCGAAACGCATTCCTGGAAGGACTATCCGACGCGGGTGCGCATCACGCGCAACTCGATCATCGCGATGCTGGAAATGGCGGCGCGCGACGGCCGCAGCTGGATGCAGGCTGCGAAGACGGCAGACGAGCACTCGGCGCGTGCCGGCGGCACGAATGTGGCGCTGTCGTACGAGAACACGCCGCACACCAGGACGATCGAATTCCGCGGTTATGAGTACACGCGTGAACCTTCGACGATCTCCGGAGCGCTGTTGACGCGCTACAACCCGAAGAAGCCGCAGATCTGGCACGTCCCGCTGGCAGACGAGCTACGCCCGGCAGCGAGCGTCACAGCTCCCCGCAGTGGCTACATCGTGCCGGCCGCGTATGCGCAGATCGTCAGCGAGAAGCTGACGTTGCACGGCATCGAGTTTCGCAAGCTGACGAGCGCGAGCGCCGCGACCGACGTGGAAGTATTCCGCGCCACGAAGGTCACGTCGTCGCGTGCGACGTTCGAAGGTCATACGATGCTGACGCTGGAAGGTCAGTGGACGCGCGAGCAGCGCGCCGTGCCCGCTGGCTCGCTGTTCGTGCCGATCGCGCAAGCGCGCTCGCTGCTGCTGATGACGCTGCTGGAGCCGAAGAATCCCGATGCACTGGTCAGCTGGGGCTTCTTCAACACTGCCTTCGAGCCGAAGGAATACATGGAAGGGTACGTCGCGGAAGACGTGGCCGAGCAGATGCTGAAGAAGGATCCGGCGCTGCAGAAGGAATTCGTGAAGCGCTTGAACGACGACCCTGAGTTCGCGCGCGATCCGAACGCGCGGCTCGAATTCTTTTATCGCCGCAGCCCGTCCTGGGACGAGCGCCTCAACCTGTACCCGGTTTATCGGGTGGACGCAGCCCCGTAGGGAGTTGAATCATCTCCGGCTCGTAGCCCTTCGTCCGCAGCCAGTCGCGTAGCGCGAGGCCCGTGCCGCCGGGCCACACGCGGCAGCGCTCGAAGGGCACGTGCTTGAAGTCATCGAGCTCTTCGTTGAGCGAGATCGTGCCGGTCGCGGTGACGTGATACGCGATGATCACCTGGTTCATGCGCTCGAACGCGTACACGCCGATCAACGTCGGTCCCACCGCGTCGAGGTTGAGCTCTTCCTTCACCTCGCGCACGACGCAGCCCTCGGGCGTCTCGTTGCGCTCCAGGAAGCCGGTGATCAGTCCATAGAAACTGCGTGGCCACGCGCGGTTGCGCGCGAGCACGACCTGCCCTTCATGCTCGACGATCGCCGCGACGACGGGTGTCGGATTGTCGTAGTGAACGAAGCCGCAGCCTGCGCTGCACGCCCGTCGCTGCTCGCCGTCGACGACGCGATCGACCAGCGGCGCAGCGCAGTTGGGACAGAAGTTGAATGCCGGCATCAGCGGCGGGCTTTGGCGTCCAGCTCGTCGGCCTTCTTCTCGTCGGCCTTCGCCTCGGCATCCTTGTTCAGCGCCGAATAGACATCGGCGCGGCGGTAGTAGCCGTCCGGCTCGTCCGGCTTAAGCTCGATCGCCTTGTTCGCATCCTCGAGCGCTTTCTCCGGCTTCTCCAGCGACAGGTAGATGCGGGCGCGATTCAGGTAGCCGTACTCGTCCTTAGGCTCCAGCTCGATGTACTTGGTTGCATCGTCGACAGCTGCGTCGAATTGACCGGAAGAATCGCGTGCGCGCGAGCGCAACATATACAGCTCGGAGCGGGTCGGATCGAGCTCGATTGCTTTGCCGAGCGTTCTGATTGCATCGCGCGGCTGGCCCTTGCTCATCTGCTGCTGGCCCTGGTGCATCAAGTCTTCCGCCTGCTTCTTCGCGTCCTGCGCGTGCGCGCCGACTGCGAAGACTGCCGCGAGCACTGCGCTGAACAGGAGACGCATTCGATAGGCAGCCATGGCAAACCCCCTTAGCGACGTCTTTTATTTGAAGCGGTGCCGCATTATGCGCCGAAGCACTCGCTAGCGGCACTTCTCGGCGCGCCGCTGCTGTTCCAGCTTGGCTTTCCGCGCACGCAACTGCTCGCCCTGTTTGACGTTGTAGCCCGACCGCATGCGCGCGGCGACCTCGCGCAGAGAGCTCTGGAGGCGCTCGCACGTGGCGGCGTGCCGAAGCTGGTCATCGTGGCCGGAGCCACGCTTACGAGGTGGTGACGTTCGCGCCGGCTGCCCGGGCGGCGCCGTGTGGCTGACGGGCGGTGGCTCGTACGTAGTGACCCGACTGGTATCAGGTTGATAGGGAGCGGCGTCCGGCGCACACGGCCGGTCGGAGTAAGTGGTGACGCCGCCAACCGTACATCGGTAGACGAGCGCCAGGAGCAGCGCGCAGCACGGTCCCATTTGCACCTCCCATCCTTGCGAGGTCCGAAGAGATCCGCAGCCTAGCGCGCCGGCGGACGGCGCAGGCAGCTCATGCCACGCAATTTGCCTCGTAAATGCGCTCGGCTTGATTGCGCAGCAGGCGGCCGAAGCCGACCGTGTCGTAGAAGTCGTTGAGCGCGTCGAGATCCGGCGGCCGGCGCGAAAGACGCTCGAGATCGGCTTCGATCGGCACGTCGCACGCGATCTCCGTGAGCTGCCGCGCGAGGAACGCCGACTCGCGGTAATCGCGCAGCTGCCCGCACACGAATCCCGGATTGCGCAATTGTTTCAGCTTCAGGACGCGATCCAGGTCGGCGTACAGATGGGCGAGCGATTCGAAATGACGGAACAGCATCGAAGCCGTCTTGCGCCCGACGCCGGGCACGCCGGGAATGTTGTCGACGGCATCGCCGGTGAGCGCGAGGAAGCAGGCCATGCGCTCGGGCTGCACGCCGAAGCGGTCGGCGATCTGGTCGTAACGGAAGCGCAGCTCGCCGATGTAGTCCCAGTACTCGTCGCCCGGGCGGATCAGCTGCGCAAGATCCTTGTCGCGCGTCACGATGGTGACGTGCTCACCGGCCGCGCGCATGCGCGTGGCCAGCGTACCGACGACGTCGTCAGCCTCGTAATCGCGGCTGGCGAAGCTCTTGACGCCGAGGGCCTCGGCCACGAATCGGCACAAGACGAACTGTCGCTTGAGCTCGGCCGGCGCCGGGTCGCGGTTCGCCTTGTACGCCGGGAACAGTCGACTGCGAAACGAGTCCGCGAGCCGCGCGTCGAACGCCACGGCGATGTGTTCGGGGCGGACCCGCTCGATGAGGTCGCCGAGGAAGCGGGCGAAGCCGTGCAGCGCGTTGACGGGATTGCCGTCGGGATCGACGAGCGCGATCGGAACCGAGTGGTAGGCGCGCCAGACGAAAACAGAGGCGTCGATCAAATAGAGCACGGACGCGAGTCTAATCGATCTGTGGGTCAGGGCGCTCCAGCGCATCCTGCGCCCGCGCCATTCGCGCATCCCTGCGCAGCAGCCTTAGCCTGACATCTACTGAACTGCGTGCGCCTTCAGTCTCGCGTGCAGCGGGCTGCTGCGGGGGAAATGCGCCAGCAAGTACTCCATCTGGTCGGCGAGCACGCGCCGGCCCTTGAGATAGATGTACTCGGCGTAGGTCGGCTTGAACGGCACCGCGAGCAGCTGCAGTCCCGCCTGCTCCGGCGTCTTCGACGCCTTCAGGTTGTTGCAGCGACGGCAGGCGGTCACGACGTTCATCCACGTATCGCGCCCACCCTGGCTGAGCGGACGAATGTGATCGCGCGACAGCTGGCTGCTCGGGAAACGCTGGCCGCAGTACAGGCACAAGTGGGCGTCGCGCTTGAACAGCGTCTGGTTGTTCAGCGGCGGCGTGTAGTCGTTGCGCAGGTTCCCGGGGTTATGCGTGTGGCCGGTCGTCGCAATGATCGAATTCACCTCGACGATGGTCTGCAGTCCCGAGCGCGCGTTGGTGCCGCCGAACAGGCGGTACAGGCGCGTGCCGCAGGTATAGGCGACCTGCTCCGTGTGATAAAGCCGCACCGCGTCCCGGTAGTCGATCCACTCCAGGGGCATTCCCGAGACGTCCGTCCTCAGGATCTCTTGATTGAGGCTGTACGGCACTTGCACGACGCACCGTAAGATACGCGAGGGATATGGACGGGGCAACGTTACGCGTCGCGCGCGCGCAACTTTGTGCGATGGGTCAGGGTTTGGGCTGACTCTTAATGTCCACCTTCCAGCGACTTAACCGCCTGGATCATCTCAACCATCACCTTCTGCGCGTCGCCGTACACCATGTTGCAGTTGTCGGCGAAGAACAGCTCGTTCTCCACGCCCGAGTAGCCTTTGCCCTGGCCGCGCTTGATCACGTACACCTGTTTTGCCTGGTCGACGTTCAGGATCGGCATGCCGTAGATCGGGCTCGACTTGTTGGTGCGTGCGGCCGGGTTCACGGTGTCGTTCGCGCCGATCACGATCGCGACGTCGGCTTCCTTGAACTCCTCGTTGATGTCTTCCAGGTCGTAGATCATGTCGTACGGCACGCCGGCCTCGGCCAGCAGCACGTTCATGTGGCCAGGCATGCGGCCCGCGACCGGATGGATCGCGAACTTCACGTCGACGCCGGCTTCCACCAGCAGCTTCACGAACTCGTACAGCTTGTGCTGCGCCTGGGCGACCGCGAGGCCGTAGCCGGGCGCGATGATCACCTTCGAGGCGTAGCGCATGTTCACGGCGGCGTCGGACGCGTCCGCAGGCTTCATGCTGCCCTTGATCTCGCCCTGCTGTTCGTCGCCGGTCACGCCGAAATTGCTGAAGATCACGTTGGCGACGCTGCGATTCATCGCGCGCGCCATCAGCAGCGTCAGCAGCGTGCCGGCCGAGCCGACGACCATGCCGGCGATCATCAGCGCCGGGTTTTGCAGCACGTAGCCTTCGAAGCCGACCGCGAGACCGGTGAACGCGTTGTAAAGCGAGATCACGACCGGCATGTCCGCGCCGCCGATCGGCATCGTCATCAACACGCCGAAGATCAGCGCGCCGACGAAGAACGCGCCGACGATGCGCGGATCCGCGTGACCGTGCGCAAAGAACACGATGTAGATGCCGACCGCGAGCGTCGCGACGAAGAACGTGCCGTTCAACACCTGCTGCCCGCGCATGCGCCACGTCTTGTCGATCTTGCCGTCGAGCTTGGCCCACGCGATCAGCGAGCCGGAGAGCGAGATCGCGCCGATCAGCGCGCCGACTACGGTCACGATCAACGGGACGAGTTCATGCTCGGCATTGGTACGCAGCAGCTCGACAGCAGCGATGGCAGCAGCCGAGCCGCCGCCCATGCCGTTGTAGAGCGCGACCATCTGCGGCATGGCCGTGATCGGCACTCGCTTGCCCCGCCACCACGACACGGCGGTGCCGAGACCGAGCGCTATGGCCGCGAGCAGCACGTTCGTCGGCAGATACGGCCGCGCAGCGTCATCGACGCCGAAGTAATAGAGGAAGCTCGCAAGCGTGGCGACCAGCATGCCGACGCCGGCGACGACGATGCCGGAGCGCGCCGTGACCGGCGACGACATCCGCTTCAGGCCGTAAATGAACAGGAACGCCGCGGCGAAATAGCTGGTATCGATGATCAGCTGAGGATGCAGGTTCATGGGCGTTTCAGGCCTTCTTCTTGTCGCCGGTCTTCTGACTCGGCTTGAACATTTCGAGCATGCGCTCGGTGACGACGTAACCGCCGGCCGCGTTGCCTGCGCCGAGCAGCACGCCGACGAAGCCGATGATCTGCTCGGTCAGCGACGATGCGTTCAGCAGCGCGTACATCGCGCCGACGACGACGATGCCGTGCACGAAGTTCGAGCCGGACATCAGCGGCGTGTGCAGGATCGCCGGCACACGGCCGATGATCTCGTAGCCGGTGAAGGCCGCGAGCATGAAGATGTACAGGGCAACGAAGCCCGTAAGGGTGGTGGTCAAGTCCATAGTGTCATCTCGGTAAAGTCACGAGGTTCACGGGGGTCACGAGAGTCACGAAGGCGGTCCGAACTTTCGTGACCCTCGTGACTCACGTGACTCTCGTCAGTTCTCTCCAATTGCCTTTTTCGCAGCTTCGTTCTTGATCTCGCCGCCGTGCGTCAGCACGGTCTTGGCGAGGACTTCGTCGCTCCAGTCGAGCTTGAGCGCGCCGTCCTTGACGAACAGTTCCAGCAGATTGAGTTGATTCTTGGCGTACAGCTCGCTGGCGTGCTCGCCGAGCAGGCTCGGCACGTTCAGCGGCGCGACGATCGTCACCTGCCCGACCTGCACGGTCTCGCCCGGCTTGGTCAGCTCGCAGTTGCCGCCGCCTTCGGCGGCGAGATCGACGATGACGGCACCGGCTTTCATGCCTTCGACCTGCGCCTTGCTGATCAGCTTCGGCGACGGCCGTCCGGGAATCGCGGCGGTCGTGACGACGATGTCGGCCTGCTGGATATGCTTGGTGATGACGGCTGCGACCTTGTCCTTTTCTTCCTGTGTCAGCTCGCGGGCATAGCCGCCGGCGCCGCGCGCATCGACGCCGGTATCGACGAAGCGCGCGCCGAGCGATTCGGCCTGCTCCTTCGTTTCCGGACGCACGTCGTACCCTTCGGTTCTCGAACCGAGGCGTCTCGCGGTGGCCAGCGCCTGCAAGCCCGCGACGCCGAGTCCCATCACCAGCGTCATCGCCGGTTTGAGCGAGCCCACGGCCGTCGTCATCATCGGCAGCATGCGCGCGATGCTGGTCGCGCCGACCAGCACGGCGTAGTAGCCGGCTAGTGCCGCCTGGCTCGACAGCGCATCCATAGCCTGCGCGCGCGTGATGCGCGGAACCAGCTCCATCGCGAACGTCGTGATCTTCCGGTCGCGCAACAGGCGCGTCAGCTCGGCTTCTTTGTGCGCGTAGACGAATGAAATCAGGATCGCGCCTTCCTTCATCGCCTGCACGACGGCGATGTCCGGCGGCTGCACCGACAGCACGATGTCCGCGTCGCGCACCATCTCGAGCGGGTCGGGATGGAGCTGCACGTTCTTGTACGCCGCATCGGCCAGCTTGACCGCGAGGCCCGCCCCGGACTGCAGATGGATCTGCGCACCGAGCTTGGCCAGCTTGTCCGCGACTGCGGGAACCATCGCGACCCGCCGCTCGTGCGGCCGAGTTTCTTTGAGCACCGCAATCTTGACTGGCATGAACGCTCCGCCGAACAAAGGGCGCAATTGTGGATGCCTTGTCCCGACTGGGCAACACGCGCATGCTCCCGGCGATGCAATTTTCCACCACGCGGCAGGTGACGACGGCCTGCGCGTTCGCCTATCCGCTGGTCGCTCATCTGGCCGTCGCCCGCAACAGCGCCAGGCTGACCATCGCCGCCGTCGCTTTGCTTGCGCTCTCGGCATTACTGCGTTCCCTGACGCAAGGTCGGCTCGCGGCCTGGCTGGCAGTGCCGCTGGTAATCGGCGGCTGCTGGTGGCTGGTGCACAGTTCCATGGAGGTCCTGCCGCTCTATCTGCCGCCCGTGCTGGTGCCGGCGTTTCTCGCCTGGATCTTCGGGCAAACGCTGCTGCGGGGACGGACGCCGCTGATCGAGCGTCTGGTTCTCGTACTGCACGGCCCCGACACAGTTCCGGAGGACGGCGTGCTCGCTTATGCACGACACCTGACCCAGGCGTGGGCGGTCCTGTTCATCGGACTGGCCGCGACCAATCTGCTGTTGGCCATCTTCGCCGAGCCGGAGGTGTGGTCGCTGTTCGCGAACCTGATCGCTTACGTGATCGTGCTGGTGTTCTTCGTCGCCGAATACGCGTATCGGCGCCGCCGCTTTCCGCAGCAGCCCTATCGCAACATGTTCGAGTTCGTGCAACGCGTGCTGGCGAATTGGCCCGCTCTGGTCGGACGCGCGCCGCGATGAGCAAAGCTGCCGTGCATCGCGCGACCGTGCGCATTCCCGCGGATCATCCGGCGCTGCCCGGCCATTTTCCCGGGCGGCCGATCGTGCCGGGCGTCGTGCTGCTGCAATGTGTACTGGACGAAGCCGAACGCTGGCTTGGCAAGAAGTTGTCGGTTCGCGGGCTGCCGCAGGCGAAATTCTCAACCCCGCTGCTCCCCGAGCAGGATGCCGAACTGGAATTGCGCCTGACGCAGCACGAGCTGCGCTTCAGCGTAAAACGTGAGGCGCAGGTGGTGACGCAGGGTCTGTTCGCGACGGAATCCACCTCGTGAGGCAGGAGTGGATCGACCGCCCCGAAGGCGGGACGATGTTCGGGTACCAGCTCCTCAGCGGCTTCGCGCGAGGCTGCGGGCGAACTGCCGCGCGCATCGCGCTGTATCCGATCACGCTGTACTTCCTGATCCGCCGCGGGCCGGAACGGCGCGCATCGCGCGAATATCTGCGGCAGATCGCCGGTGGTCGGAACGCGTCGCTGTGGCAGGTGGCGAAACACCTTCACTGCTTCGCGGCCGTAACTCTCGATCGCGTGTTTCTGCTTTCCGAAAGCTTCAAGCGCTTCGACGTACGGACGTTCGGGCTCGATCAGCTGCGGCAAGCGTGGGCGCAGGGACGCGGCGTGCTGCTGCTCGGCTCGCACCTCGGCAGCTTCGACGCCTTGCGCGTGCTCGCCGACTTCCGCTCGGACATCAAGCTGCGCGTCGTGATCGACGTCGAGCAGAACCGCAATCTGTCGGACGTGCTGAACGCGCTCAACCCGCAGCTCGCGCAATCGGTGATCAACGCGCGGGAGGAAGGCACGACGACCGCGCTGCTCATCAAGGAAGCGCTCGACGAGAAGTCGCTGGTCACGCTGCTCGCGGACCGTGCGCGTCCGGGAAATCAGGTCATGACGGCGGATTTCCTCGGGCGTCCGGCGCCCTTCCCCACGGCGCCGTGGCAACTGGCAGCGGCTTTGAAGGTGCCGGTGGTGCTGTGCTTCGGCCTGTATCGCGGCGGTAATCGTTACGATCTGCACTTCGAGACGTTCACGGATCAGCTGAAGCTCGAGCGCGCCCAGCGTGCGGCCGAGCTGCGGCACACGATTCAGCGCTTTGCCGACCGGGTGGCTCACCACGCGCGCATCGCGCCGTACAATTGGTTCAACTTCTATGACTTCTGGCGCGCCGATGATTCGCAGAGTGCTCCCGCTAGTGCCGCTGATGCTGCTGCCCGCGACTCCGGCCGCAGCGCTCGACGCTGATGCGCTGATCGCCAGGCTGGCAAAGCCGGCGCCCGCGAGCATCGCGTTCACCGAGGTTCGCGTGTCGTCGCTGCTGCGCGAACCGCTCGTCGTCTCCGGTGAGCTGGAGTTCTCCGGGCCGGGGAGTCTCGATCGTCACGTGCGCAAGCCGTATCGCGAAGACACTTCGATACGCGGCGAATCCGTGCGTGTCGAGCGCGAAGGCGAGCAATCGCGCAGCTTCGCGCTGAAGCGCGCGCCGGAATTGCGCGGGCTGCTCACAGGCTTCTCCTCCTTGCTCAGCGGCGACGTGCCGGGCTTGAAGCAGAGCTTCGACGTGCAGGCGCAGGGCACGGAAGCGTCGTGGACGTTGCAGCTCGTGCCGCTCGACGCCCGGGCGCGCAAACGCCTGCAGAAACTGGAGATCGTCGGCCACGACGCGACGCCGCGCTGCTTCTCGCTGCTCAACGGCGACGGCGGCGCGAGCGTGATGGTGTTGGGAGAGGCAGCGGCCAGCGTGCCTGAGAAAGTGACGCTCGAATCGCTGAAGGGTCTCTGCGAAGGACACGGCGCTTGAAGCGCACGCTGCAAGCGCGGCTGCTGTTCGCTGCCTGGGTCGTCGCGCTGGCGATCCTCGGCTGGTTCGTGAACCAACGACTCGTCGTCGGCGCCGACCTGCGCTTGTTCCTACCGAGCCCGACGACGCCTGAACAGCGGCTGCTGCTCGAAGAAGTCGGCGAAGGTCCCGCATCGCGCGTGCTCGCGATCGCGCTGCAGGGCGCGCCGCCCGAGCAGCTCGCGGACATTTCGCGCGAGCTGGTCGCGAAGCTGCAAGGTAACCGCGAATTTCGCCTCGTCACGAACGGCGAGTTCACGCTCGACTCTGTGCCAGACGAGTTGCTGCCCTACCGCTTCCTGCTGTCGCCGACTCTCGATACGCAGCGTTTCGATGCGCAGTACCTGCACGCCGAGCTGCTGGCGCGAGCTCGCGATCTCGCATCGCCCGCCGGCAGCTTCCTCGAACCGTGGCTGCCGCGCGATCCGACGCTGGAAATGCTCAAGCTGCTGCAGCGCTGGCAGCCGATGCAGGAACCGCGGCGCGAGTACGACGTCTGGTTCGATCGCAGCGGTCGCCGCGCGCTGTTGATCGCCGAAACGCAGGCACCGGCGTTCGATCCGGATCGCCAGCGAGAGGCGCTGCGGCAGCTGAACGTCGCGCTGCAGAGCGCAGCCGGCACTGTGCCGGTGCAAGCGACCGTCAGCGGTGCCGGCAAATTCTCGGTGGTGATCGAGCAGCACACACGAGGACAAGCGCAGACTCTGGGTACAGCGGCGACAGTCGGGATGATCTTGCTGCTGCTGGTTGCCTACCGTCGCCTCGGCAGCATCGTGCTCAGCATATTGCCGCTCGCGAGTGCAGGCCTCGCGGGTCTGGCTGCCGTGAGCGCGTTGTTCGGCACGGTGCATGGAATCACGCTCGCCTTCGGCTTCACGCTGATCGGCGTCGCGCAGGACTATCCGATGCATCTGCTGAGTCATCGGCGACCGGGCGAAGATCCCGTGCAGATTGCGCGTCATCTTTGGCCGACGCTCGCGACCGGCGTCGCGAGCACGTGCATCGCTTACTTCACGTTCCTCTTTTCTGGTGTCATCGGCCTGGCCCAGCTCGCGTGCTTCACCGTCGCGGCGCTCGCGGTTGCCGGACTGACGACGCGCTTCGGATTGCCGCCGCTGATGGATCGCACCGCGCAGGATTTCGGCGACTCGCGCTTCCTCGTCTGGCTGTGGAAGAAGATCGAAGTGCTGCCGCGGATGCGCTGGATCGGCGTGATCGTCGCCATCGTCGCGCTCGCGGTGATCGTACTGGCGCCGCAGCGCTTCTGGGAGAACGATCTCGCCCGCCTCACGCCCGTTCCCGAAGATCTGCTGATGCAGGACACACGACTGCGCGCGGAGCTCGGCACTCCGGACGTGCGCTACCTGCTCGCCGTCGACGCAGCAGACAGTGACGCTGCCTTGAAGGGGCTGGAAGCACTCGATCCAGGCCTGCGAGCGCTGGTCGCGCGGCACGCGATCGGCGGATACGATCATGCCGCGCGTTACGTTCCGAGCGCGGCGACGCAGTTGCTACGTCGGCATCGCCTGCCTGAAACCGCTGCGCTCCGTGAAGCGTTGCGTGCCGCGCTCGCCGACACGCCTTTCCGACCTGATGTGTTCGAGCCTTTCGTGCAAGACGTCGCGCGCGCTCGCCGGTTGCCGCCGTTGACGATCGAGACGATGCGCAACACGAGCCTCGGTGCGAGCATGGACATGCTGATCTCGCAGCGGCACGAAAGAGTGAACGCCCTCGTCACGTTCAGCGGCGTACAGGACGTCGATGCTTTACGAGCCTTTGCAACAGCGGCCGGCGGCCATGTGCGCCTGCTGGATACGAAGGGCGAATCCGAAGCGCTCGTTGCCGCCCAACGCACGCGCATGCTCTGGACGCTGGCAGTTGCATCGTTGCTGCTCGTCGGCGTGATTGCGTTCGCGTTGCGCTCGAGATCCCGGGTCTTGCGCGTGCTGGCGCCGATGGCACTCACGACGCTCATCGTCCTGGCCGTGCTCCGTGGCGGCGGCGTGTCGCTCAATCTGTTTCATCTGATCGCACTGATTCTCGCCGCCGGCCTGGGGCTGGACTACGCGCTGTTCTTCGAGCACGCGTCGGCGGATCGCGCCGAGCAAAGGCGCACGCTGCATGCGGTGCTCGTCTGCTCGCTGTCGACGCTGATGGTGTTCGCGTTGCTGATGATCTCGGACGTGCCGGTTCTGCGCGCGATCGGGGTGACGGTAACGTTGGGCGTCATGTTCAATTTCGTGCTCGCGCTGCTGCTGACGCGTCCTGCCACGTCCGGTGAAATGGGGACAGTCCCCATTTCTTCGCTCATCCCGCAACAGGGGGCGATGTGTTTGCTCGAGCGTGTCGTCGCTTGGGATGAGCGGCGCGTCGTGCTGGAGACCGATACGCATCGATTGCCGTCCAATCCGCTGCGCGTCGCGGACAAGCTGCGCGCAATTCATCTCTGCGAGTACGGCGCTCAAGCGATGGCCGTTCACGGCGCGCTGCAAAGCGGCTCGCGCACCGCGGCCGACGGCATGCTGGTGGCGATGCGCTCAGTCGCGTTCACGCGCGACTGGATTCACGATCTACCGTCGAGTTTGAAAGTGGAAGCGGAGTGTCTGCAGCACGACGCGACGAGCCTGCAGTACAGCTTCCGCGTCACTCATCGCGACGAGTTGCTGGCGGAGGGTCGGGCTGCGGTGATACTTGCGCACGCAACCGGCAGTGATCGCTGAGCGCGAGCACGACTTCGGCTGGTTGCGAATACCCCAGCGCCTCGAAGAACGGCATACAAGGCGCGAGAGCGTTGTCCGCGACGAGCGTTGCCGCCGGCGATCGCGCCGGAGTCACAGCAGTCGCGCTGCCCTGCTCGACATGCAGTTCTAGCGCGCAGCGCGCGTCGCCTCGCGAGGGCGCGAGCACGAGAGCCGTACCGAGCAATCCGCTACTCGGTGCGACCGTCCCAAGCGGACCGGTCGATTGCACATCGAATGCAACACACACAACCGGCTGTCCATCGCACACGACCTGAGTCGCGGCCTCCAACAGGGCGTTCGCGAACGTATAGCGATATGCGCAGATAGCCGTGTAGGCAGTGTGACTGGAGGTGCCGATGCTCCAGTAACCCGCAGCTGCGTTGTGAACTGAATTGTGAAACTTCGTCGGAGAGATCAGCATCGGCGTGGCCGCGAGCGTCGCGCACATGTAGTCGCTGATCCCGAGGTCGCCATAGGTCGACGCAAACACCGAGCGCAACTCCGCGGGTGAGCGGCCCGCCGCTTCGCACGCGCGCGCCGCAACTTCGAGGGCGAGTGCGACCGTGTCCGGTGCGCGTCGACGCTCGGTCGGCGCGAGCAGGCCAGGGGTCGGACGCGACGTTGAAGCCGCAGGCGCCTCTTGCTCGCCGCAAATCGCTGCGCGCGCGACCGCCCAGCTTGGCAAGCGCGTGTGCCAGAACGCGACGCCTTCAATCGCGACAGGCGGCAACTTGCTCATCTCGTATCGCCGCCGAACGCCAGCACGCAATTGCTGCCGCCGAAGCCGAAGGAAAAACTCAACGCTCGCTGCACTCGCCACTGCTCGTTCTCGCGGCGAATCTGCGGGCCGCAAACAGGATCGAGTTGCTCGGTGTTGAGCGTGCCCGGCAGGACGCCACTCTCCAATGCGATGAGGCTGATCGCCGCTTCGACCATCCCGGCCGCGCCCAGCGTGTGCCCCGTCCAGCCTTTCGTCGAGCTCGCGAAAGTGCGCGCCGGAAACAGCTCGGCAACGAGGCGCGCTTCGACTTCGTCGTTCTTCAGACTCGCCGTGCCGTGCAGGTTGATGTAATCGATGCTCTCCGCAGTCAGCTGCGCGGTCTCGAGCGCATCGCGCAACGCCCGGCGGGCGCCGACGCCTTCCGGATGCGGCGTCGACATGTGATGCGCGTCGCTCGACTCGCCGAAGCCAAGCAGCCACATTCCGGCTTCGCGGCCTGCCGCTGCGCGCTCGAGTAATGCGAACCCCGCGGCCTCGCCGATATTGATGCCGCGACGTGCGACATCGAACGGCCGACATCGCTCGCTGGCAATCAGCTCCAGCGAGTTGAAGCCGAACAGCGTGCTGCCGCAGAGCGTATCGACTCCGCCTACGACCGCTGCATCGGCAAGACCCGCGCGAATCAACCGCTCGGCCTGACCGAACACCTTAGCGCTCGACGAGCACGCGGTCCCGACAGTAACCGCGATGCCACGCAACGCGAGCGCGTGCTGCACGAAATCGCCGAGCGAGTGCGGCGTATGCACGATCGGTCGTCGCAAGTCGGGCGGATACCGGCCATCCGGCTCGAGTCGCGTGTATGCGTCCTCGCTCGCGCCGATGCTCGCAGTCGACGTCCCTATCACGACGGCAATGCGCTCGGCGCCATACCGCTCGCGCGCCGCCGCGACCGCCTCGGCGAAGTCATCGGCGACGAGCCCGCGCCACGCGAGCCGGTTGTTTCTACACTCCCACTGCGCCCACTCAGCCGGTAGTGCCTCGTCCTCGAGTCCCGGCACGCGGCCGATCCAGGTCGCGAGCGGGCTCGGGCCGAAGTCGTTGCGGGTGAGACCGCTGCGCCGTTCAGCGAGTGCGCTCAGCGTGGCGGCGCGACCGGTTCCCGCCGCCGTGCACACCGTGTAAGCGGTGACACGCAGCGGCCGGAATTTCAGCTCGGACATGTCAGGAGGTGCGATGACGCTCGATGTGAGCGGCGAGCGAGCGCAGCGAGCGGAAGATGCGCAGATTGTTCTCGTCGTCCGAGCGCAGCTGGAAGCCGTAGCGCTTGGAGATCTCCAGCGCCAGCTCCAGCGCGTCGATCGAATCGAGCCCGAGGCCGGTCTTGAACAGCGCGGCCTCCGGATCGATCTCCGCGGGCGCGACGCCTTCGAGATTGAGCGCGGTCACGATGAGTTCAGCGAGCTCACGCTCGCCGGCCGACTGCGGTGCTGACATGAAGAGATTTTCTTGAGGACGATGCGGCGTTGCGGGCGCAGTGTATCACCCTTGAAAATTCAGGTTCACTAGCGCGGCGAGCAGCGCTGCGCGTGGCAGCTTGCCGAGTTCGTTGCGCGGCAAGGCGTCGACGAGCAGCAGCGGACGCGGCAGAAACGCGGGATCGACACTTGCCGCGAGGCGATCGTGAATCTCCGCCGCCGTCAGGCCGGGCGCTACTACCAACGTAGCGACACGCCGAATGGTTGCCACCGACTCCTCGCCGGGCTGAAAAACCACCGCGTCGCGCACGCCGTCGATCGCGAGCACGCGCCGCGTGAGATCTGCCAGGGACGCGCGCTTGCCTGCCACTTCGATCAGGTCCGCATTGCGGCCATGTACGCGAAACTCGTGCGCACCATGCAGCTCGAGGTGATCCTGCAGCAGGATGCGTTGACGATTCCACGCTGCATCCACCAGCGTTCCGTCGGTGATCGATTCGAGTTGCACGCCTTCGTGCAGTCGCCATAGCTCGTCCCGCGCCGTGCGCCTGCTCGCGAATGCGCAGGTTTCAGTCGAGCCGAAGATTTCCAGCAACGGACCGCCGAGCTTCGTCTCCACGGCCTGCGCCAGCTCGCGATCGAGCGGAGCCGTGGCGGAAACGATCAAGCCGACTGGTGGAAACTGCTGCGGCGATTCGACCAAGGCGCGGAGATGCACCGGTGTGCTGACGAGAACGCGCGGCGTCTGCAGCTGCTCGAGCGCGCGGGCGATATCTGCAGGAAATAATGGCCGTGCGGCGTGGACCGCCATGCCGGCGATCAACGGCAGCAGCACGCTGAATTCCATGCCGTACGTATGCTGCGGCGGAACGGTCGCGAGAAGCCACACGACCGCGTCATCGGCGACCCCGAGCGCCGAGCGAATCGCGCGCGCGTTGCGGGCGGTGCTGCCACTCACACTGCGCCAGTCCTTGGGATAGCTCTGCGGGCGTCCAGTGCTGCCCGAAGTGAAACCGATGGTTGCAATCTGTTCAGCGGGAATCTGCAACTCGACCGCCGCGGCCGCCCGCGACGTTTCCAGTGCTGCTTCAACAAGCTGATCGTCGCAGCGATAGCTGCCGGCATGCGCCGCTTCGATCTCGCGGATGACTTCCTCGGCACGCGTCGGCGGCAACAGCGCACCATGCCCGAGACTCAGCGCTGCGGCATACGCTGCGAGAAATCGATAACGATCCTCACAGAGATCGATCATCGCTGAGCCGACCGGCAGCGCGCGCACCACAGCAGCAGCATCGCGCACGAATTCGTCCCAGCCGATCTCGCGGCCGTCGCGCCACGCGATCGGTCGCGTCAACACAAACCGCCGTTGACTGCGATGACCTGTCGCGTGACGTAGGAAGCGTCGGCAGAAAGCAGGAAGGCAACGACCGCGGCGACTTCTTCGGCGGTGCCCATGCGTTGTGCCGGGATCGCGTCGAGAATGTCTTCGGTGGGCACCGGGTCTTCGATCATGCCGGTTGCGATCAGGCCCGGCGCCACGCAATTGACGGTGATCCTGCGCTTCGCGAGCTCGATCGCGAGCGCCTTGGTGGCGCCGATGATGCCGGCCTTCGCGGCGCTGTAATTCACCTGGCCGCGGTTGCCCATCATTCCGGACACCGACGAGATCGTGACGATGCGCCCGGGCGCATGCCGCCGGACCATCGGCATCACGCACGGTTGCAGCACGTTGTAGAACGCATCGAGATTCGTGCGAATCACGCCGTCCCACTGCTCGTCGGTCATCGCGGGAAAAGCTGTGTCTGCGTAAGTGCCGGCATTGCACACGACGCCGTAGTACGCACCGTGAGCCTCGATATCGCGAGCGAGCGCATCGCGACACGCAGAGCGATCCGACACATCGAATTGCAGCACGTGCGCGCTGCGACCCATCCCTTCGATGGCACGCGCAACGGCATCGGCCTCGTCGCGATGCGAATGGCAATGAACAGCGACGTCAAACCCATCGGCGGCCGCGCGCAGCGCGATCGCGCGGCCGATGCCGCGACTGGAGCCTGTAACTAGAACGGTGTCAGCCATTGGCGCTTCACGCCGCGCACAGCTTCGCGACCATGTCGAGCCGGCGCTCGGGCTCGGCGACGAACGGATTCTTCTGGTCCCAGGCGTAGCCGGCGAGGATCGAGCAGATCATGCGACGGATCTCGGGCGGCTGCGTCTTCGAGAACATGATGTCCTGAAAGCGCCCGTCGTACCACGCGCGCACGTAAGCGCGAAACGTGTCCACGCCTTCGCGCAGCGGCTCTTCGAACTGCGTCCGCCAGTCGACGGTTTCGCCGCGCAGCTGCCGGTCGAGTACCTCCGCCGCCATGCTGGCGGACCGCATCGCAATCGTGATGCCGGAGGAGAACACCGGATCGAGAAACTCGGCGGCGTTGCCGAGCAGCGCGAATCCCGGGCCGTACATCGATGTGACGTTCGCTGAATAGCCGGAGAGGCCGCGCGCCGGCGTATCCCACCCGGCATCTGCCAGGACACGCGCGAGGAACGGCTCTTCGGCAATCACGGCCTGCAGCCGCGCGGTCAGGTCGCGCGGATACCCGTCGAAAAACTCGCTGCGCGCGGCGCAGCCGAGCGAGCACCGGTCAGGCGTCAGCGGGATCAGCCAGTACCACACGTCGCGATGGCGCGGATGGATGATGACCTGGATCTTGTTGCGATCGAACGAACCGGCCGGCGCGTGATCGGCGACGTGCGTGAACACAGCATTGCGCGCGGGAAAGGCCGAAGGCGTCTCGAGCTGCAAGAGTTTCGGCAGCGTGCGGCCGAAGCCGCTGGCATCGAGAATGAAGCGCGCTTCGACGTCGTATTCGCGGGTTCCATCCTGGGCGCGCACGCGAGGCAGCGGCCGTTGGTTGTCGACGGACGTGACGCGGACTTGATAGCGAACCTCGACGCCCTGCTTCGCGGCTTCGTCAGCCAGCAGCTTGTCGAACGCGGCGCGCGGCACGTTGAAAGTCGAATCGCGCCCCGGCGTGAATTTGTCCGAAAAATCGAATTCGCCATAGTCGCTGCCGCGCACGAACGCCGCGCCGTTCTTGTACTGAAAGCCGGCGGCTGCGACCGCATCCAGCATGCCGGCCTCTGCGATGAAATCCAGGCAGTGTGCGAGCAGGCTCTCGCCGACCGAAAACCGCGGGAACTGCTGTGCTTCGAGCACCAGCACGTCCCAGCCGCGGCGCTTGAGCAACGCCGAAGCGATCGAGCCCGACGGTCCGGCGCCGATCACGACGATATCGCGTTGTTCAGGCATTCGCGTTGCGCTTCTCTTCTTCGTGCCGCGCTTCGCCGGTCCGCCACGACTTCTTCCACAGCAGCACGGGCAGGCGCACCAGCATCTCCGCGAACAGCCGCAGGTGCAGGCCGACGACGTGCACGTTGTCGAAGAACACGCGGTAATGCGAAACGCCGTCGTGCGGATACGAAACACGCGTCGGCAGCCAGCGCATCGGCACATCGCGCCAGTGCAGCCGCACCAGGATCTCGATGTCGAAATCCATGCGCTGGCCGAGTCGCTGGCGATCGATCAAGGCAAGCGTCGATGCGAGCGGGTAGACCCGGAAGCCGCACATCGAGTCGACGATGTCGCGCGACAGGGTTTCGAGCCACACGGATGCGTGGCTGAGATGCCGCCCGTAACGACGCGCGAACGGCATGCTCGTGTCGAACACCGGCGCGCCGCAGACGAGGCTTGCGGGGTAGCTGCGCGCCTCTTCGACGAAGCGGCGGATGTCCGCCAGCGTGTGCTGACCGTCGGCATCGACCTGTAGCGCGTGGGTAAATCCGCGTTGCCGGGCAGCGCGCAGCCCGGTGCACACCGCCGCGCCTTTCCCGCGATTGAAGTCGTGCCGGAGCAGCGTCACGTCCGCCAGCTTGGCCAGGCGCTGAAGTTCGTGGGCGCAGGCGGGATGGGAACCGTCGTCGACGAGAATCACTGGCAGGCCGTGCACGCGGACGCGGTCCACCACTGACGCGATGGCGTTCTCATGATTGAAAACGGGAATGACGACGCACGCGGCGAACACGCTCTCGACCATTGCTTTGATTTATGCCACGCGCATCGACTTTGACGCGGCAGTTTAAATGCCGACGTCGACAGCGTACAGCCGAAAAAAAGTTACACCCCCGGTTCAATTCGGATGCTGGCGCATCCGTTCCCGCAGTCGTTGCTTCTCTTCCGGCGTCAACTCCTTGAAACGCTTGCGAAGCGCCTGGCGCTGCTCCGGGGTGAGGTCGCGGAAGCGCCGGTAGTTGTCGCGGATGCGCGCCTGCTCGTCCTCGGGGAGGTCGTTGAATTGCTGGAAGCGGCGGCGAATCTCCCGCCGCTGTTCAGGATTCAGCGACTGCCAGCGCTTGAAGCCTTCGCGCGCTTCGTCGCGCTGCTCTGGGGGCAGGTTGAGCCAGCGTTGCGAGCTGCGCGCCAGCCGCTTTTGCCGCTCGGGCGGCATCTGGCCCCAGCGCGATTCGAGGTCGGAAAGGAGCTTGCGTTGATCGTCGGAGAGCTGTGCCCAGGGCACGCCCGCGGCCGGGGTACCGGCACGGGCCCCGGCACTGGGCGGCTCGGCGGCGCGCGCGGTCGGTCCGACCGCGAGGCCCAGCCAGAGCGACAGGAGCGCCGCGACTAATCTCATTGCTCATCCAGCCAGGCGTAGAACTCCACGTCCTGGTCTTGGAGCAGATCGAGGTTCTCCTGGTCGGCGACGATCTCCAGGTCGTCGAGCGCCGTGGGTGCAGGCTGCGGATGCGTGCGGCCTGTCGACAAGACGATGCCCACCGCGACGACTGCGGCGAGCGCAAATCCGCCAGCGGGTGCCCAGATCCAGCGCCGGCGCACGGCGCCCTTCTGCACCTCGTCCAACGCGCGATTGCGCGCCTGGGTCAGCTTCGAACGCGTGCCCGCGTCCAGCCGCTCGACGCTGTCTTCGAACAGCTCGCGTGCCTTCTTTGCGAATTCCTCGCTCACCACGCAACTCCCACCTGCTCACGCAGCGTATGCACGGCCCGTGAATAGTGTGTCTTGACGCTGCCTTCGCTGCATCCCATCGCGGCTGCAGTCTGCGCAACGTCCAGGCCTTCGAAAACCCGCAGCATGAACGCTTCCTGCTGCCGGCCGGGCAGCTCCGCCAGGGATCGCTCGAGCGCCTGCATGGCCTGGTCGGTCGCCAGCTGCTCGGCCGGGAGCGGCGCGCGGTCGGGCACAGCCGCGTATTGATCCGCAGTCGCCTCGGCGGCGTCATCCTGCGACTTCAGCCCCGGCAGCCACGCCATGATCCGGGCCTGGACACGCCGGCGGCGCTGACAATCGCGAATCCGGTTCTGCAAAATGCGGTAGAACAGCGGGCGCCATTCCTCCGTCGGGCGGCGACCGTAGCGGCGGGCGAGCTGGAGCATCGCGTCCTGGACGCTGTCGAGGGCGTCTTCATCGTGCCGCAAGGCGATGCGCGCCATACGGAAAGCGCGCTTCTCTATGCTGGCGAGAAAGCGGTCGAGTGCCCGCACCTGCTCCAGAATCGGTTCCTCCACGGACGCCTGCGCCCCGTCGTCCCACCGCAAGGTAGACACAACGATGGATGGGGGCCCGGCAAACGCGGCGAGGCTAACAGAAGCAGGCATGCGCGACCTCGGACAAGGGGCCTTCGAGACTACAACGCGCGCGGATGGGATCGGTTGACCACAACATTATGACCAACGCCGGGATCCTCGCAGTCGCCATCGACACGCCGCTGCGGCGGACGTTCGACTACCGGGCGCCGGCCCAGCAGCCGGACCTCGCCCCGGGCCAGCGCGTCTGGGTGCCGTTCGGGCGCCGACGCGTCGTCGGCGTGGTCGTCGAGCGGCGCGATCGGACGGAAGTGCCCGCCGGCAAGTTGCGGTCGGTGTTCGGTGCGGTCGATGAGGAACGGACGTTCGACGCTGCGCTCCTGCAGCTATTGCTCTGGTCCGCGGACTACTACCGGCATCCCGTCGGCGAGGTGATCGCTGCGGCAATGCCGGCGCCGTTGCGCGTCGGCGCGTCGCTGCGCGAAGAGACGACCGTGTGGTCGCTGACAGATCCGGGGCGGCGCGAAGCGCTGGCTGAGCTCAAGGCAAACGCGGTTCGGCTGCGGGCGATCGTCACAGCACTGACCAGCACGGCTGAAATGACTGCGAGCGAGCTGCTGGCGGCGACGGACGGTACGCCGGGGATGTTGCGCAAGCTGGAAGCGCGGGGCTACGTGACGCAAACGAAGCGTGTGCCTGCCGCTGAGCTGTCGACGCCCGCTCCGCGCGCTGGTCCGACCTTGAACGATGCGCAACGCGAGGCTGTGCAGCGGATCAGCGGCACGCTCGGAAGCTTCGCTTCGCACCTGCTGTACGGCGTGACCGGCAGCGGCAAGACCGAGGTCTACTTGCGCACGATCGCCGCCGTCATCGAGCGGAAGCAGCAGGCTCTGGTGCTCGTGCCCGAGATCGCGCTCACACCGCAGTTGATTGCGCGCTTTCGCGCGCGTTTCGACACACCGCTGGCGGTGCTGCATTCGAACCTGAGCGACGGCGAAAGGCTGGCGGCGTGGCGCAGCGCCGGCGAGGGTCGGGCCGCGATCGTCATCGGTACGCGCTCTGCGGTGTTCAGTCCGCTCGCGCGGCCGGGTCTGATCGTCGTTGACGAGGAGCACGACGGCTCGTTCAAGCAGCAGGAAGGCTTCCGCTATTCGGCGCGCGATCTGGCGATCGTGCGTGCTCAGCGGTTGGGAATTCCGGTCGTGCTCGGCTCGGCGACGCCGTCGCTCGAAACATTGCATCGCGCTCTGCGCCAACCGCAGTGGTTGTCGCGGCTGCCGCAGCGCGCGGCGAACGCGCAGCCGCCGCACATGGCGCTGATCGATCTGCGGGCGCACGGTGCAACGCAGGGCATTGCGACACCTGCAGTGCTGGCAATTCAGCGTCATCTCGCTGCCGACGGCCAGGTCATGCTGTTCCTCAATCGCCGCGGCTACGCGCCGGTGCTGTTCTGCCCGGCCTGCGGTTGGTCCGCGCACTGCAGGCGGTGCGACGCTCATCTCACCGTTCATGGTCGCGACCGTCATCTGATCTGCCATCACTGCGGCTCGCAGCAGTCGATTCCCGAGTCGTGCGCGAACTGCGGCCAGCCTGCAAAGCCTGTCGGACAGGGAACGGAACGCATCGAGGAAACGGTGCGACAGCTGTTTCCGGATGCGCCGCTCGCCCGCATCGATCGCGACGCCGTGCGCCGGCGCGGGGAACTGGAGGCGACCCTCGCGCGCGTCGACAGCAAGGAAGTGCGCATCCTCGTCGGCACGCAGATGCTCACGAAGGGTCACGACTTCCCGAACGTCACGCTGGTCGTCGTGCTGAACGCCGACCAGGGTCTGTTCAGCGCGGACTTCCGCGCCGGCGAACGCCTGGCGCAAACGATCGTGCAGGTCGCGGGTCGCGCCGGCCGCGCCGAGCGTCCGGGCGAGGTGCTGATCCAGACGGAATATCCCGAGCATCCGCTGCTGAAGCTACTGTTGGAGGGCGGCTACGAAGCCTTCGCTGAGGGCGCGCTGCGGGAGCGCGAACAGAGCGAGTGGCCGCCGTTCGCGCGCATCGCGCTGCTGCGTGCAGAAGCGACTACGGCGCTCGCGCCCATGAAATTCTTGCGTGCGGCGCTCGCTGCCGCCCATCAGGAAACGCTGCGCGGCGTGCAGGTGCTCGGTCCCGCGCCGGCGCCGATGGAGCGACGCGCCGGTCGCTATCGCGCTCAGTTGTTGCTGCACGCGGCTACGCATTCTCCGTTACAGAAGTTCATGAGCACGTGGCTGCCGCAGCTGGAAACGCTGCCGGAAGCCCGGCGCGTGCGGTGGTCGATAGATGTCGATGCGTTGGACCTGTCGTAGGTGCTGCTAGACTCGCGACGATGAAGTTTCGCATCGAACAACTGGTCCAGGCTGCCCTGGCCACCCTGCCCGCCGACATTCTGCCCGCCGATATCGTGCGTCCCGTCGTCGATATCGATCGCACCAAGGATGCCGCGCACGGCGATTTCGCAACGAACGTTGCGTTGCAGCTGGCAAAACCGGCGCGGCGCAATCCGCGGCAGCTCGCTCAGGCGATTCTCGACGCGCTGCCGGCGAGCGAACTGATCGAGAAGGCCGAGATCGCCGGGCCGGGCTTCATCAACTTCCACCTGTCGGCGCAGGCGTACCAGCAGGAGCTGTCGCGGATCTTCGACCTCGGGCCTGCGTACGGTTACAGCAAGCGCGGCGCCGGCGCGAGCACGGTGGTCGAATTCGTCTCGGCCAATCCGACCGGGCCGCTGCATGTCGGACACGGCCGGCAAGCGGCGCTCGGCGATGCGCTGGCCTCGCTGCTGCAGTCGCAGGGCTATCAGGTGAGCCGCGAGTTCTACTACAACGACGCCGGCGTGCAGATTCAGAACCTGGCGGTGTCGGTGCAAGCGCGGGCGCGCGGCATCAAGCCGCGCGAGCCGGGCTGGCCGGAAGCCGCGTACAACGGCGAGTACATCCAGGACGTCGCCGACGATTTCGTCGCGAAGAAGACCGTGACCGCGCTCGACGGCGCAGCGGTGAAGGCGACTGGCAAGGTCGATGATCTCGAGGCAGTGCGGCGCTTCGCGGTGGCGTATCTGCGCCACGAGCAGGACGTCGATCTGCAGAAGTTTGGTGTGCGCTTCGACGTGTACTACCTGGAGTCGAGCCTCTACACCGAGAGCAAGGTCGATACGACGGTCAAGGCGCTCGTTGCGAGCGGCAAGACGTACGAGAAGGACGGCGCGTTGTGGCTGCATACCACCGAGTACGGCGATGACAAGGACCGCGTGATGCGCAAGTCCGACGGCACGTACACGTACTTCGTGCCGGACGTCGCGTATCACGTAACCAAGTGGCAGCGCGGCTTCCGGGTCGCGATCAACGTGCAGGGCACCGATCACCACGGCACGATCGCGCGCGTGCGCGCCGGGCTGCAGGCGCTCGACATGGGGATCCCGCAGGGGTATCCGGACTACATCCTGCACAAAATGGTGCGCGTGATGCGCGGCGGCGAGGAAGTGAAGATCTCCAAGCGCGCGGGCGAGTACGTCACGCTGCGCGATCTGACGGAGTGGGTCGGTCGCGACGCCGTGCGGTTCTTCCTGATCTCGCGGCGTGCGGATTCGGAGTTCGTGTTCGACGTGGATCTCGCGCTGTCGCAGAGCGAAGAGAATCCGGTGTACTACGTGCAGTACGCGCATGCGCGGGTCTGCAGCGTGTTCCGGCAGTTGACGGAAAAGGGCCACGTCCACGATCGCGAGGTCGGCGAGCGCAACGTCGCGCGCCTGAGCGAGCCGCACGAGAAGGCGCTGATTCGACGCGTTACTTATTATCCGGAGCTGCTGGAGAACGCGGCGCGCGCGCTCGAGCCGCATCAACTCGCGCACTATCTGCGCGATCTCGCCGGCGACTTTCACACGTACTACAACGCGCACACCTTCATCGTCGATGACGTCGGCCTGCGCAACGCGCGGCTCAATCTCGTGGCCACGACGCGGCAGGTGCTGGAGAACGGCCTGAAGCTGCTCGGCGTGTCGGCGCCGGAGAGAATGGAGAAGGTGGAGAAGACTTAGTGGCGCGCGACTACAAGAACTCGAAGCGGCGCACCGGCGGCTCGGGCAATCTTTCAGGCATTGCTGGACTCGTCGTCGGGCTCGCGCTCGGTCTCGCGGTGGCAGTGGGTGTGTACTTCTTCGATCGCCGCCCGGCCGCGCGACTCGCACAGGAAGCGCCGCCGATGACGCGCGACGAAGCACCGGCGGCTGCCAAGACTGCGAAGCCCGCACCGGCATCGCAGGATGCCGAAGCCGAGACGCAGTTCGAGTTCTACGACATGCTGCCGAAGTTCGAAGTCGTCATCCCCGAACAGGATGGCACGTCAGCGCCGGCGGCCGGTCCGGGCACGGGACCGGTGCAGAAGCCCGGCGCGTACATCCTGCAAGCGGGCTCGTTCCGCAATCACTCGGATGCAGATCGCGTGCGCGCGCTGATCGCGATGCAGGGCGTGGAATCGAAGATCCAGAAAGTGACGATCGACAAAGACACCTGGCACCGGGTCCGCGTCGGCCCGATCACGAACCTGCAGCAACTCGAAGAGACGCGCAGCAAACTGCGCAACGCCCAGATCGACGCGCTGGTAATCAGAGTCGGCGAGTAAGAGTCAGGCTGAAGCCTCACCCACAGCAGGATTCAACTTCAGTGCAACTTCTTGTGGGTCAGGCTTTAGCCTGACTCCGATCCGAACTGCACGTACGCTCGCACCGGAAATGTCGCCCCGCCCTGCCACGCGATCGGCACCGCATGCAGCCGCCCGCCCTCTGCGGGCAACGCCTCCAGATTCGTCATGTGCTCGCAGACGGGAATTCCCGCGCCGAGCAGGATCGTGTGCGCCGGGCGCACCATGTCGGCCATGTCGTCGATGTTCAGCGAATCGATGCCGACGAATGCAGCACCCGCATCGACCAGGCGCTCGCAGGCTGCGGCGGTCAGGAACGGGTTGTCGCGTCCGTAGCGCTCGGTCCGCCAGTGCTGACTGAAGTCAGTTCGAATCAGCACGGCCGCACCGCGTACGTCAGCTCCTTTGAACAGCTCAGGACCCACGGCGCGACCGAGCGAACGCGCATCGAACACACGCACCGGCACGTGTGCCACGCGCTCGAGCGGCAGCCCCGCGAGGTCGGTCGCGCCGCGATATCGATGCAGGGGTGAATCGACGTATGTGCCCGTGTTGCCGCACAGGTGCAGCGAGGCGATCAGGAACTCGGACTTGTTCTGGTAGCGAGCGCGCGAGCTGTCGTGATCGACGACGACGTGCGCCTCGGGCACCGGCAGCCCGGGATACGTCACCATGCCGGGCTCGATCACGTGGCTGACTTCGATGAATCTCGGCATGGATGCGGTCCTCGTCTCGTTGGCTGTGCTGGCAAGTGCACAGAGGCCGGCACCTGCGCCGAGCAGCATGGAACGTCTGGTAAGCATGGGCGCAGTCTAGTGCGCAGCCGTGGAAAGAACCGTGGGAAGCGCGCTAGCGGACGCGGCTGAGCATACGCTGGAAGCGCGGCTCGTTGCGCAGGCTGGCATAGTCGGGATCGTTCACGATCCAGTCGCGCTTGCCGCAGCCGCGCGCGAAGACGCGGTCCAGCAGATTCAACGCCTCGTCTCGTTGCCCGACGCGCGCGTGCACGCACGCGATGTTGACCAGCGCACTGGTGTCGTTGGGATGGAGATCGAGACAACGCGTGGACCATGCGAGTGCGCGCTCGGTCTGGCCGTTGTCGATCAACGCGCAGGCTCCCAGAGAAAGCGCCCGGCCATCGTGAGGATTGAGCGCGAGCACTTGCTCGGCGCGGCGGATGCCAGTGCTCACCGCTTCGCAGGCGGCCGACTCTCGACCGAGCGCGCGCGCCGCCGTGGCAAACAGCATCGGGCTTTGGAAATCTTCGGGGCGCAGCTGCGCCGCGAGGCTGAACATTTCGGCGGCCTGCGCCATGGCGCCGCGCGCAAACGCACTTCTACCGAAGTAGTAATAAGCGTCGAACAGATCGGGATTGAGACGGATTGCGGCCGAGTATTCGTCGGCGGCTTCCTCGTAGTGGCGCGCTATCGAGCGCGCGAGGCCGCGTGCGACATGAGCTTCCGCGAGCCGCGGCGCAGCTTCGAGCGCTCGCCGGCTCGCGTAGTCTGCACGCGCGAGAACGACTTCGCGGGGATCGAACCACTCGTAGAGACAAGCGTGCACCGTAGCCAGACCCGCCCACGCGGGCGCATAGCCAGGCTCCAGCTCGAGTGCGCGAACGAATTTCGCGCGGCTCGCTTCCAAGCCTCGCTGCATCATGCGAGCGAGCTGCTGCCGTCCTTGCAGGTAGCAGTCGTACGCCAGTTCGGCGGCGCTGCTCGTGGCAGCGTCTTCAGGGATTCGTTGTTGCAGCTGGCTGCGCCACGCCGCGAAGCGCCGACGCTGCGCGATCACCCAACTTGTGAGCTCCAGGCTGGAGTCGAGCTCCAGTCCTTCGAGAAACTCACCGTCGAACAGCGCGAGGAGATCGCGGGCGCGTGGTAATTCGAGTCTGGCGATTCCTGCTTGAGCCGCGCGTTGTACTTCGAGCGCATCGATGCGGGCATCTGCGAGGTCGAGCTGAATGAAGTCTTCGCTGCTGCCGACGCGCGCTGCGCCGAGCACGCCGCGCAATTTGCTCAGCGCCCAGCGCAGCTCGCCGCGAGGATCGCTGGCGGTATCCCACAGCAACCGACTGATGCGAACCCGCGGAGTGGCGCGAGGCGTCAGCGCCAGATAGGCAAGCAGAGCGCGGACTTTGCGCGAGGCCGGCAACTCCAGTGCGCGGCCATCTTGCGAGACGCTCAGCGTTCCGAGCATTCGCAGTTGCAGGCTCACGCAGCGGACCTCGCTGTCAGTCTTCGGCGAGCTGCCGGAAGTCGACGCCGAGCGAGCGCAGCTTGCGATACAGATGCGTGCGCTCCATGCCGACGCGCTTCGCGAGCTGCCCGACTTTGCCGTTGCAGAGAATCAGCTGCTGCTGCAGATATGCACGCTCGAAGTGCTCACGCGCTTCGCGCAGCGGCAGTGCCAGCAGATCCTGCTTCACGAGCGGCTCGTTGGTCGGCGTGTGCGCGGCGAGCTCACGCTCGATTTCTTCGAGCCTGATCTCTTCCTCGCCGCCCATGATCAGCAGCCGCTGCACCAGATTGCGCAGCTCGCGCACGTTGCCCGGCCACGGATAGTTACGCAGACGATTCTGCGCCGCCACGCCGAAGCGGCGGAACGGCAGATGCTGTTCGTCGACCAGACGATCGACGTAATAGCGCAGCAGATCCGGCACGTCCTGCGCGTAGTCGCGCAGCGGCGGCACTTGCAGCGTGATCACGTTCAAGCGCGACAGCAATTCGAGCCGCACACCCGACGCGTCTTCGGCATTGAGGAAGCGCGCAGTCGCGGACGCGATGATGCGCACGTTCGACTTCACCGGCGTCGCACCGCCGACCCGCGTGAACGTCTGCGCTTCGAGCGCGGCGACGAGCAGCCCCTGCGCCTTCGGCGGCAGATCTTCGATGCCGTTGATGAACAGCACGCCGCCCGCAGCCTGCTCGAACACTCCGGCGTGGATCCCGCCGGTGTCCTCGGTTCCATGCAGAGCGGCAGCGGCCCCTTCATCGCTCACGCCCGTCGCGACGAGCTGCACGAACGGCCCCGGCGAACGCGGGCTCGATGAATGAATGTAGCGGGCGAACGATTCGCGACCGGATCCCGGCTCGCCGACGATCAGCACCGGCGTCGAGTGCGGAGCAATCTGCTGGGCTTGCTCGCGAATCGCGTGCATCGCGCGGCTCTTGCCGACCGGCGCGATCAGCGGCGGCACCAGCGAGCGGCCCGATTGACGGCGATTGCGACCGGAGTCCAGCGCGCGCTCGACGGTGCGCAGCAGCTTGGCGAGCGACAACGGCTTCTCGACGAAATCGAAGGCACCGAGCCGCGTCGCTTCGACGGCGGTCTCGACCGTGCCATGACCCGACATCATCACGACGGGGCAGGACGAGCCGTTCGGCTGCGCCCACTCGCGCAGCAGCGTGATGCCGTCTGTGTCGGGCATCCAGATGTCCAGCAGCACGAGGTCGGGGTCGTGCTGCGTGCGGATCGCGCGCGCCTCGGAAGCGTCCGCGGCAACGTCTACTTCATAGCCTTCGTCCGCGAGGATCTCCTTCAGGAGCCCGCGGATTTCGGATTCATCGTCGACGACAAGTATGCGCGCAGCGCTCATGCACGTTCTCTCCTCGTTCCCGTGCGCCGCTCGCGTGTCGGTCCGGTCCGCACGCCAACGGTCAGCGGCAACTCGATCCGCACGCGCGCGCCACCCGTCCGCGCGTTATCGGCTTCGATTCGGCCGCCGTGTTCTTCGACAATCTTCTTCACGATCGCCAGTCCCAGGCCGGTGCCTTTCGATTTCGTGGTCACGTACGGATCGAACACCTGCCCGATGACGTCGGGCCGGAAGCCCGGGCCGTTGTCCTCGACGGTGATCTCGGCCAAGCGGCCCTCGGCCCGCTCGACCAGCCGCGTCTCGACGCGGATTTCCGGATCCGGTGCACCTTCCAACGCCTCGATGGCATTGGCAAGCAGATTGTGAATGATCTGCCGCAGGCGCCCGGGGTCGGCCTCGATCTCGGTCAGGGCGGGATCCAGCTTCAGCTTCGGGCGGGCGGTCCGGCCTGCCTCGCGGCTGCCGGAGCGGTACAGCTCCGCGACCTCGGCAATGAGCTGGTTCAGGTCGAAGCGTGACACATCCATCTCCGGCGCGCGCGCATATTCGCTGAAGGCGTTCACCATCTCCTTCATCGCCTCGACCTGCTGCACGATCGTGTGCGTCGCCCGGTCGAGCATCTGCGCCTCGCCCTCGTTCATCGAGCCGAGGAGCTTGCGCCGGATGCGCTCGGCCGACAGCTGGATCGGCGTGAGCGGGTTCTTGATCTCGTGCGCCAGGCGGCGCGCGACCTCGCCCCAGGCCGCGTCGCGCTGAGCCTGCAGCAGTGCCGTGATGTCGTCGAAGACGATGACGAAGCCGCCGGGGCTGCGATCTTCGCCCGACAGTGTCGTACAAGCGCACATAAGGATGCGGCGACCCGACTCCGACTGCAGAACGAGCTGCTCGCGCCATTCGGTCTGGCCGGCGTCCAGGTGCGCGCTGCAGGCGAGATCGAACTGCTCGAACAGCGAGCTGCCCTTGCCGGCTTCCACCAGCGGCTTGCCGATGACGTTCTCGACGTCGGCACCGAGAATGTTGCACGCGGCCTGATTGGCGGTGCGCACCGTGCGGTCGGGCTCCAGCGAAATGACGCCCGTCGACAAGCGCGCAAGGATGACGGCGAGGTTGGCGCGCTCGGCCTCGACGGCATGTTGGCTGCGGCGGTTGTCCTCGCGCGCACGCGCCAGTCGCTTGGTCATGTCGTTGAACGAATGAACCAGGATGCCCATTTCGTCGTGCGAGGTGAGCGGCAGGCGCATATCGAAATCGCCTTTGGCGACCGCGCGCGTACCGGCAACGAGATCCTGGATCGGCCGCACCAGCCGTCGTGCTGCCCAGAACGCGCCGTACAGCGCGCCGAACAACGAGAGCAGCAACACCAACGTGAGCGTCAACGTGAAACTGGTCTTCAGCGGCTCGCGCAGTCGAGCTTTCTCGCCGTAGCGCTGATAAGCAGACTCGACGGTGTCGGCGAGCTCGCCGAGACGACGCTCGACGGGGTAGACAGCTTCGAGCATGCGCGGCTCATCGCCGGGCGAGGTCAGCGGCACTTGTACCGCCGTGCGCACGAGGAATCCGCCGCCTGCGACCGGATCGAGAGTCACGTACTCGTGGCGCGTCTGCATGACCATCTCTTCGTTCGCGCGCGGCGGCACGATCTGACCGAAGCGCTCGGAGCTGGTGCCGAGGATGCGGCGGTTCGCGCCGTACAGCGTGAGCTCGATCGCCTCGTTCTTCTGCCGCACGTCGTCGAGCAGGGCGACAGGATCGTCACGCGAAGCGATGTCGCTCGCGATCGTGCGCGTGCGCTGCATGTACTCGCGCATGCGCAGGTCGAGTGCCGCGCGCGACAGCGTCAACGCATCTTGCAATCCTTCACGGATCTCGACGTGGAACCAGCTGTCGATGCCGCGATTCAGGAACATCACGGAGAAATAGAACACGAGCAGCAGCGGCAGCATCGCGAGCGTCGCCGACATCCACACCATGCGCGCCTCGAGGCGCGAGCCGACCACGCGCTTGCGCCAATCGCGGATGAGCTGGATGAGGCGGCCGCCGATCAGGATCAGCAGTACCAGCAGGCCCGCGACGTTGACACCGACGATGAACGGATGCAGGTCGCTGAAGTGCGCCGACTGCTGCACCGTCTGCGCCATGATGAGGAGCGCGGCGACCCACAGCCCCGAGCCGACGAGGACGAGGATCGAGACCAGGGTACGTCTTACAGCCGCGGGGACCATGTGTACCACTCGCTGCGCTGACGCCAATCGTCCGACCAGAACAGGATGAAGCGCAAGGTGTCCGGCATGGTGCGCACGTCGAGGCTGGCGCGCAGGCTGATTTCGTGGCGCCGATCGGGCCGGATCAGGGCCTGATCGAGGATCGGCAGGTTGGTGATGACGCGCAGCGAATCGAGCGCGGCGTCGAGCGTCGCGTAGGAAACCTGCTCACCGCTGTTCACGTTGCGCACCAGGTAACGGTCGCTGAGGGCGTGATAGACCAGCTCGTAGCTCTGGTCGAGTGTTGCCACTGTTTCGTCGAGCCAATAGGAGCGCTGGCGGTGCACCACGATCTCCAGGTGCAGGGTGAACGGCGCACCGTCGCGGACGGCGGCCCGGGCGCCTTCGCCGATGTCGAAACTGAGGGTCGCGTTCAGTTGATAGACGCCCTCGGCACGCTCGATGTACGCCGAGCGGATATCGAAGCGCTCCTGCGCCAGGGCGACCGGCGTGTAGCCGAACCCGATGCAGGCGAGCACGATCAGCAGCTGGAATGCTGCTGGCCCACGTCGCAGACGTGGGCGCTCTCGCGCGTCGCCATCAGGCCTCGGGCTCGCAGCCACTCACTGTCCTTCGGTCTTTTCCAAGCAAGCATAATAAAAGCCGTCCATGCCGGCTGTCCCTGCCCCGATCCGCACGGCGGCGGTCGTTTCGTGCGCCTGTGCAACCGTCGCCTTGAATGCCGCCACCACCGCCACCGTTTCGGCCTGCAGCGCCGAGCAACTCGCGTAGACCAGCCGTCCGCCCGGCGCAAGCAGCGCCCAGCACGCGTGCAGCAGCTGCAATTGCTTGGTCGCGAGCGCCGCTACGTCGTCCGACCGGCGCAGCAGCTTGATGTCCGGGTGCCGCCGGATGACGCCGGTTGACGAGCACGGCACGTCGAGCAGGATCCGCTGGAACGGCCGCCCGTCCCACCAGCCGGCCGGTTCGGCGGCATCGCCAGCCACCAGCGTGGCCGACAATTGCAGGCGACGCAGGTTGTCGGCGATCCGCGTCAGACGGTCGGGAGAAACATCGACCGCAACCAGCTCGGCAAGTTCAGGCTGCAGCTCCAGCAAGTGTCCGGTCTTGCCGCCCGGCGCCGCGCAAGCATCGAGAATCCGCTCGCCCGGCTCGGGCGCGACCAGGCGTGCGCCGAGCTGTGCCGCGGCGTCCTGGATCGAGACCTCGCCGTCCGCGAATCCCGGCAGATCGGCCACGTCCACGGCGTCCGCGAGCAGCAGCGCCTCGTCGTCGTACTTGCTGTCCGCAATCTCGATGCCGCTCGCCTCGAGCCGCGCTCGATACTGCGCGCCGGACGTGCGGCGTCGATTCACGCGCACCCAGAAGGGCGGACGCTGATTGTTGGCGTCGAGAATCGCTGCGGCTTCCTCGCCCCAATCCTTCGTGAGTGCTGTGACGAGCCAGCGCGGATGCGCGGTCCGGACCGCGATGTCGCGATCGATTTGCGCGCTGAGTGCTGCGTGCTCGCGTTGGCAGCGTCGTAGCACCGCATTGATGAAGCCTGCGGCGCGCGCGTGCCCCATCTGCCGCGCCGCCTCGACTGTTTCGGCCACAGCGGCGTGCGCAGGAATTTCCGTGTACAGGAGCTGACACAGTCCGACGATCGCGAGCCCGCGCACATCGGGATCGAGCTTCTGACCCGGACGCGCGAGCAGGCGCTCGAGCATTGCATCGAGTCGCAAGTACCAGCGGATGCTGTCGTAGGCGAGAGCGCGCAGCAGGCCACGTTCCTGGCGCGTCGCCTGTTCGTCGATCACCAGTGCGGCGTCGAGCGAACGGCCGCGCAGCGCCACGTCCGCAACGATCTTCGCCGCCGCGGCCCGAACTGCAGCCGAACGGCTCACGAGCCGAGTACCGCGCCGTCCAGACGATGCGCCTTGAGAAACTCCGCGGCGGACATCGCCTTGCGGCCCGCGCTCTGCACGCGGGTGAGGCGCAGTACACCTTCGCCCGTACTGACGTCGATTCCCGCGGCGCTGGTGGCCAGCACTTCGCCGGGAGCGCGCGACGCTGTCGCATCGACAGGCATCGCCTGCCAGACGCGCAATTGCTGACCGTGCAAGCGCGTTTCCGCGACGGGCCATGGGTCGAACGCGCGAATCTGTCGATCGATCTGAGCGGCAGGTTGCGACCAATCGATCGCTGCTTCTTCTTTGCGGAGCTTGGTCGCGTACGTCACGCCATCGGCGGGCTGCGTGCGCGGCTTCGCGGTGCCTTGCGCGATTTCTTCGAGCGCGACGAGCAAGGCGTCAGCGCCGAGCGTCGCGAGTCGATCGTGCAAGCTGGCCGCGGTCTCGCGTGCTTCGATCGGCACGGCCCGCGTCAGCAGCATCGGCCCAGTGTCCAGACCAGCCTCCATCTGCATGATCGTCACACCGGTCTGAGTATCGCCGGCGGCGATCGCTCGCTGAATCGGCGCGGCGCCGCGCCAGCGAGGCAAGAGCGAAGCATGGATGTTGATGCAGCCGAGACGCGGCGTTTGCAGGATCGATTGCGGAAGCAGCAATCCATAGGCCGCAACGATCATCACGTCGGGCGCCCAGCGCTGCAACAGTTCGACCGCTGCGGATTCACGCAGCGTCGCTGGCTGCTCGACCGGCAGTCCGTGCCGCACGGCACATTGCTTGACCGCGCTGGCTGCGAGTTGCTGACCGCGACCCGCGGGACGATCGGGCTGGGTGTAGACAGCCACGACCCGATGCGACGAGCGCACCAAAGCTTCGAGCGCCGGCACAGCGAACTCCGGCGTGCCAGCGAACACGATGGTCAGATTCTTCTTCAGAGTGCTTTCGGCGCAGCGCGCGCGTTGCCGGGACCGCGCTCCTTGCGCTCCTTCTCGAGCTTCTTGCGGATCCGCGTGCGCTTGAGCTCCGACAGGTAGTCGACGAACAGCTTGCCGTCGAGATGATCGATCTCGTGCTGGATGCAGACCGCGAGCAGTCCTTCCGCCTCGAACTCGATCTGCTTGCCGTTGCGATCGAGCGCACGCACGCGGATCCTCTCGGCGCGCGTCACCTTGTCGAAATAGCCCGGCACCGACAGGCATCCTTCCTCGGTTTCCTCGACGCCGGTGCGCTCGAGCACTTCTGGATTGATCAGCGCGAGCGGTTGATCGCGCTTCTCGCTCAGATCGATCACGAGGACGCGTTTGGCAACGTTCACCTGGGTCGCCGCGAGGCCGATGCCGGGCGCGGCGTACATGGTCTCGAACATGTCGTCGATGAGGGTCCGCAGCGCTGCGTCCACATGCGTGACGGGCAGCGCACGATTGCGCAGTCGCGGGTCGGGAAATTCCAGAATTTGAAGCAGTGCCATGGCAGAAAAATCAGGTCATTCGCACAATAAACCGCTCGCTCGCGAAAGCAGCGGCGAGCAAACTGAGAACCACGTCGCTATAAAGAACCCATTTCGTGCAATCGCTGCAAAGATGCTGCTAAAGTTCGGCCGCAGTTGAACTTAATATCGGCCTCCGCTCGGGCTGCCGACACGCGGATAACGCGTCGCAACAGCCTGGCGAGTCGCCTGGGCCGACATCATACGATCAGGAGCTTGTTCGGCGCATGAAAGCTGCGAATCTGGCCTTCCGTCCCGCGATCGTCGTCAGCCTGATCGCTGGCCTGACCGTCTTTACGGGTCTGCTTCCTGTCAGCTCAACCGCACAGGACACTCAGCGCACCATCGCCACCGGCAGCAACATTCCGCTGACGGCCGATGCCCCGAACGAGTACACGGTGAAGACCGGCGACACGTTGTGGGACATCTCCAAGGTGTTCCTGCGCGATCCCTGGTATTGGCCCGAAATCTGGTACGTCAATCCCCAGGTCGCGAACCCGCACCTGATCTATCCGGGCGACGTGCTCAAGCTCGTGTACATCGACGGCCAGCCGCGCGTGACGCTCGGCGACCGCGGCGGCGAAGCCACCGAGAGCGGCGGCGGCAAGCACCTGACTCCGCAAGTGCGCCGCGAACCGCTCAGCCAGGCCATCACCGCGATTCCTTATGACGTCATCGCCGGCTTCATGGGTCGTCCGACGCTGCTCGACGGCGATCAGGTCAAGAACGCGCCCTATGTCGTCGCGCTGCGCGACGGTCACGTGATCGGCGCGACCGGCAACGAGATCTATGCCGTCGGCATCGGCAGCGCGGCCGCCGATTCCCGCTACAGCATCATTCACGTCGAAGAGAAGCTGTACGACCCGGAGACCCGCGACATGCTCGGTTACTCGGGCATCTATGTCGGCTCCGGCCCGGTCGCGACCACCGGCGACCCTGCGAAGCTCGTGCTGACCGACTCGGCGCGCGAGGCCCTGCAGGGCGACAAGCTGTTCCCCGAGTCGACCGACGTGAACGTCGACTTCGTACCGCATGCGCCGGCGGCCAACATCGACGCGCGCGTCATCGCCGTGCGCGATCACACGAGAATGGGTCAGTACCAGGTGATCGCGCTGAACCGCGGTCAACGCGCCGGGCTCGAGCCCGGCCACGTGCTGGCGATCAGCCAGATCGGCAACGTCGTGCGCGACACTTATTCGAAGGGCGGCATGAGCGCGACCACCAGCGCCACCTCGCGTGGGCATGGCAAACCCGTGCAACTGCCGGACGAGCGCATCGGCCTGGCGATGGTGTTCAAAGCCTTCGACAAGATGAGCTACGCGCTGGTGATGGAGACCTCGCACGAGATCCGCCAGGGCGATTTGGCGCGAAATCCCTAGAAAGTGACACAAGTGACACGGGTGACATAGGTGACGATCCCAGTCACCTACGTCACCTCTGTCACTTGTGTCACCTGTGTCACTTCTTCCGTGGCTTACTCTAGTTCGCGCGCCCGGGCTGCACGCCGCGCGCTTGCGCCCGCTCCTCGCTCGATTCGGTTCCGCTGACGCCATCCTCGCTGCTCCGCCCTCGGCGCTGCGCGAAAGCGGCGCCGGCGCTGCGTTCGTCGACTGGTTACAAAGCCGGCGCGGGCCCGACGATCCCGCGATCACTGCGGAGTTGCGCTGGCTCGAACACGAAGCGCATCACTTTGTCCCGTTCGGTAGCGAAAACTATCCGCCGCTGCTCGCCGAGGTGAGCGACGCGCCCGTTGGACTGTTCGTGCGCGGCGACCCGGCGGTCTTGTCGCTGCCGCAGCTCGCGATCGTCGGCTCGCGCAACCCGACTGCCGGCGGACGTGACAACGCAACGAGCTTTGCTGCACATCTGGCGCGAGGCGGGCTCGCGATCACGAGCGGGCTGGCGATCGGCATCGACGCGGCGGCTCACCAAGGCGCGCTCGCCGCGGAGGGTATCACCGTCGCGGTGTGCGGCACCGGCCTGGACGTCGACTATCCGTCCGCGCACAGCGCGCTGGCGGCAGCAATCGCGCAGCGCGGCGCGCTTGTCAGTGAGTTTCCGCTCGGCATGCCGGCATTACAGGCGAACTTCCCGCGTCGCAATCGCATCATCAGCGGGCTGGCACTCGGCACGCTGGTGGTGGAAGCCGCGGTGCGCAGCGGCTCGCTGATCACTGCCCGGCTCGCCGCCGAACAAGGCCGCGAGGTATTCGCCATTCCCGGCTCGATCCACAACCCGCTCGCGCGCGGCTGTCATCAACTGCTGCGGCAAGGCGCGCAGCTGGTCGAAACCGTCGACGACATCTTCGCGGAGCTGCGCGCGCTCGTCGGAGCGCTGGCGCCTGCGCTGCAAGCCGCTGTCGAGCCAGAATCGCCTGCAGCTGCTGCTCCGGTATTGGACAAAGCCTATGAAATCCTGTTAGATGCGCTCGGCTTCGAACCGGCGGGCGTCGACACACTGGTCGAGCGCACCGGCTTCGCGGCCGACGAGGTAGCTTCGATGCTGCTGATCCTGGAGCTCGACGGTGAGCTCGAATCCCGACCCGGCGGGCGTTACGTCCGACGCGTCCTCAAGGCAGCGAAATGAAGGAAAGCGTTCTCGATATCCTGATTTACCTTTTCGAGAATTATTTCGACGCCGAGCTCGAGCTGGCCCCCGAGCCCGACCGCGACACGCTCAAAGAAGAGCTCGAACGGGCCGGCTTCTCCGAACGCGAAGTGGGCCGCGCCCTGGAATGGCTCGAACAATTGTGCGCGGACCCGGAGCGTACGGGTACCATCCCGACGTCGCGCTCGATCCGGGTGTTCGACGCGCGCGAGCAGATGCGGCTGGACAGCGACTGCCGCGGCTACATTCTGTACCTGGAGAACATCGGCATCGTCAACGCGGCGCAGCGCGAGCTGGTGATCGACCGACTGCTGGCGCTCGACTCACGGCAGATCGACATCGAGCAGGTGAAGTGGGTCGTGCTGATGGTGCTGTTCAGTCAGCCGGGTCAGGAGAACGCATTGTTGCGAATGGAGGATCTGGTGTTCGACGGGCGAGCCGAGGCGGTGCACTGAGCTGTAGGTCGGACTGGTAGTTCGACAGTACACGCAAGCGCCGCGGCCGTACCGCGGTTTTCTTTTTTATGGAGCAGAAGAACCTCGTCATCGTTGAATCGCCTGCCAAGGCGAAGACCATCAAGAAGTATCTCGGCAAGAACTTCGAGGTACTGGCTTCCTATGGTCACGTGCGCGACCTGGTGCCGAAGGAAGGCGCGGTCGACCCGAAGCGCAAGTTCGCCATGCGCTACCAGATCCTCGAGAAGAACGAGAAGCACGTGCAGGCCATCGCCCGCGCGCTCAAGAAGTCCGACGCGCTCTACCTCGCGACCGACCCGGACCGCGAGGGCGAAGCAATCTCCTGGCACCTGGTCGAGCTGCTGAAGGAGCTCGACGTACTCGACGGCAAGGACGTGCATCGCGTGGTGTTCTACGAGATCACGCGCAACGCCATCCGCGAAGCGATCTCGCAGCCGCGCGGCATTTCGCAGGATCTCGTGAACGCGCAGCAGGCGCGGCGTGCGCTCGACTATCTCGTCGGTTTCAACCTGTCGCCGCTGTTGTGGAAGAAGGCGGGACTGCCGGGAGCTTCGGCCGGCCGCGTGCAAAGCCCCGCGCTGCGCATGATCTGCGAGCGCGAAGACGAAATCGCGCGCTTCAAGCCGCGCGAGTACTGGACCGTCGACGCCGACGTCGAGAAGGCGCAGCAGGCGTTCCCGGCGCGGCTCATCGAGTATCGCGGCGAGAAGGTCGAGCAGTTCACCGTGACCAGCGAACAGCAGGCCACCGACGTGCGCGCGACGATCGAAGGAGCTGCGGCCGGCAAGGTCAGCGTGGCGTCGATCGAAAAGAAGCAGCGCCGTCGCAATCCTTCGCCGCCGTTCACGACCTCGACGCTGCAGCAGGAGTCAGCGCGCAAGCTCGGCTTCGGTGCCCAGCGCACGATGCGGCTCGCGCAGCAGTTGTATGAAGGTGTGGACTTCGGCGACGGCGCCGTCGGTCTCATCACTTATATGCGCACTGACTCTCTGAACCTCGCCAACGAGGCCTTGCAGGAAATCCGCCAAGTCATCGGCACGATGTACGGCGCGGAGTCGCTGCCCGAGTCGCCGCGCGTCTACAAGACCAAGTCGAAGAACGCACAGGAAGCGCACGAGGCGATTCGCCCGACTTCCGCTGCGATCACTCCGGAGAAGCTCGAAGGCAAGATCGACGGCGACCAGTTCAAGCTGTACAGCCTGATCTGGAAGCGTGCCGTCGCGAGCCAGATGGAACCCGCGGTTTACGACACCGTCGCAGTGGATCTCGTGCCCGGCTCCGGCGCCAAGCGCGAAGGCGCCGCCGCGGTGCTGCGTGCCAACGGCTCTACCTTGGTGAAGCCCGGCTATATCGCCGTATATAAGGAAGGGGTCGACGACAGCAGCGACGACGACAACGACCGGATTCTGCCGCCGCTCGCGGTTGGCGACGGCCTGAAGCTGCTGGGCATCCGGCCCGAGCAGCACTTCACCGAGCCGCCACCGCGTTTTTCCGAAGCCAGCCTGGTCAAGGCGCTGGAAGAGCACGGCATCGGCCGGCCGTCCACCTACGCGAGCATCATCTCGACGCTGGTGAACAAGAAATATACGGAGCTGCTCAACCGCCGCTTCGTGCCGACCGACCTGGGCAAGATCGTCAACCGCTTCCTCACGCGCAACTTCCATCACTACGTGGAGTACGGCTTCACCGCGAAGATGGAGGACGACCTCGACGAGATCGCCGACGGCCACGAGGCCTGGGTGCCGGTGCTCGATCGTTTCTGGAAAGAGTTCAAGCAGCGCGTCGACCACGTCGACGATACGGTGACGCGCGAAGACGTGTCGGAAGCGCGCGAGCTCGGCAAGGATCCGACGACGCGCAAGCCGATCTCGGTTCGCTACGGCAAGTACGGCCCGTTCGTGCAGATGGGCACGAAGGACGACGAAGAGAAGCCGCGGTTCGCGAGCCTGCGCCCGCAGCAGCGCATGGATTCGATCACGCTGCCGGAGGCACTCGAGCTGTTCAAGCTGCCGAAGACCGTCGGGCACATGCCGGACGGCCACGCGATCCGCGTCGCGATCGGCCGCTTCGGCCCGTACGTGCAGTACGGCGCGAAGAAGTTTGCTTCGATCAAGGATGACGATCCGTACCAAGTCGAGCTGCCGCGCGCGCTGGAGTTGATCCGCGCGAAGGAAGAGCTCGACGCCAATCGCATCATCCTCGACTTCCCGGACGCAGGGATCCAGGTGCTGAACGGTCGTTACGGGCCGTACATCACGGATCGAGTGAAGAACGCCAAGATTCCGAAAGATCGTGAGCCGAAGACGCTGACGCTGGATGAGTGCAAAGAGTTGATTGCAGCTGCGCCGGAACGAGGCAAGGGGCGGTTCGGCAGGTTCGCGAAGAAGCCGGCTGCGCCGGCGGCGGGAGCCGCGGCGGCGGCAGGAGCGCAGAAGTCGAGTAAGGAAGGCGCGGCGAAAGGCGCGAAGACCGCGGGGAAGGAAGTCAGGCTGAAGCCTGACCCACAGCATTCAGCCAAGGCCGCGACAAAGCCGCTAGCGAAAGCTCCCGCTAAGGCGGCGGCGAAGACACCGCCTGCGAAAGCACCCGCCACGAAGAAGAAGGCAGCGGCGAAGCGCACACCGAAGAAGTAGTCATGGCGCCCTCCGCTCCCGACGTCCCGGCAGTGCTGTCCTATCTGCGCGGACTTCAGGACAGCATCTGTACTGCGATCGAGCAGGCCGACGGCAACGCGCGGTTTCGTCGCGATGCCTGGCAACGCGCGGAAGGCGGCGGCGGTGAAAGTCGCGTGTTCCGCGACGGCGCGGTCTTCGAGCAGGCCGGCGTAAATTTTTCACACGTGATGGGCGCGACGCTGCCGCCGAGCGCGACGGCGCAGCGTCCCGAGCTGCAGGATGCGCAGTGGCTCGCGGCCGGTGTGTCGCTCGTATTTCATCCGCTCAACCCGTACATCCCGACGACGCACGCCAATGTGCGCTTCTTCTGCGCGACCAGGCAGGACACGGTCGCGTGGTGGTTCGGCGGCGGTTTCGATCTCACGCCCTACTATCCGTTCGACGAGGATGTCCTGCACTGGCACCGGACTGCGCAGCAGGCGTGCGCGCCGTTCGGCGACGACGTCTACACGCGCCACAAAGAATGGTGCGACCGGTATTTCTTTCTCAAACATCGCAACGAGACGCGTGGCGTCGGCGGCCTGTTCTTCGACGATCTGCACGAGTGGGGCTTCGAGCGCTGCTTCGCTTATCAACGCAGCGTCGGCGATCACTTCCTGCCCGCGTATCTGCCGATCGTCGCGCGTCGGCGCGCGACGCCGTTCGGCGAACGCGAGCGCAATTTCCAGTTGTATCGTCGCGGGCGTTATGTCGAATTCAATCTCGTCTACGATCGCGGCACTTCGTTCGGCCTGCAGTCCGGCGGTCGCACCGAGTCGATCTTGATGTCGCTGCCGCCGCTCGCACGCTGGGAATACGACTGGCATCCCGAAACAGGATCGCCCGAAGCGCGCTTGTATGCAGACTTTCTCCGGCCGCGAGATTGGTTGCGCGAGCTGAAATAGATGAGTGTCCTGACGTGTATGCGGGCCTGATCGCGTCGGTTGTTCTGGCCGCGGCTCAGGTTTCGCCTGGCTCGCCGCAGACGGTCGAAGTATTGGTCGTGCTGAGCGAGCCGGCGTTGGCGAGCTTGCCGCGCGACGCAACCGCCGACCAGCGTGCCAAGTTGCAACAGCGGATCCAACGACAGCAAGACGACATAATGACGCGCCTCGCCGCGCTCGGCGCCGTCGAGTCGGCGCGAGTGCAAGGACTGCGAAACGCAATCGCGGTCAAGCTTCCGCCTGCTGCAATCGACAGCGCGAAAAAAATAAAAGGCGTGATCGGCGTGCACACCATCAGTCACCGCAATCGGGTCGACGACTGATTAATACGTGTTGACCTGTCGACGAGCGCGCGCGCAGTATCGTCGCATGAGTTGCTCGTCGCTTCGCGACGGCACTCAAGAAAAACCAATACGGGGAGAATCTTCCATGAGTCGATTGAATCGACTGCGAGTGCTTTCACTCGCAGGAGCTGCAGCTCTTATTTCAGCCTGCGGTAGCGGCGGTGACGGCCCAATGATGGGAGCAGCCGCGACCGCCATGCCGAGCGGTGCTTCCGGCAAACTGACCGCTCAGGCCGCGCCCGCCGGTACGACTGTCGAACGAATTGACAGACGCTTGCAAGGTGCCAAGGGGCCCGTCGATGTTTGGGTCACCATCGACGCGCCGTCGATGGCCGCACAGCAGGCGAAGCTCGCGAGCGCCGCGGGCATCGAGAAGTCCAACAAGCTGTCGTCGGGCGAGAGCAAGACGGCAATGGCGCAGTCGCTGGAGAAATATCGCGGCGAGGTCGGCGCGCAACAATCCAAGGTCGCTGTCAGTCTCGCCAGCGTCGGCGCCGAAGAGCTCGGCCGTGTGCAGGTTGCACACAATGCCATCGCGGTCCGCGTCGATGCTTCGCAGCTCGAACAGATCGCGTTGATTCCGGGCGTTGCGAAGGTGCGGCCGGTCATCAACTACGAGATGACGCTGTCGGAAACCGTGCCGTATGTCGGCGGAGCCGCCGTGCAAGCGTCCGGCAAGGACGGCACCGGCGTAACCGTCGCAGTGCTGGACTCCGGTATCGATTACACGCATCGCAATCTCGGCGGTGCCGGCACGCTTGCCGCCTATGCCGCGGCTCATGGCGGCGCGGCCGGGGATCCGCTGTCGACGACTCTCGATGGCCTGTTCCCGACGGCGAAAGTCATCGGCGGCTACGACTTCGTCGGTGAAGCATGGCCGACGTTCGGGGACCGCTCGGAAGATCCGGATCCGATCGACTTCCAGGGACACGGCACGCACGTGGCCGACATCATCGCCGGCAAGAGCGCCGACGGTACGCACGTCGGCATGGCGCCGGGAGCAAAGCTGCTTGCCATTCGTGTCTGCAGCGCGGTCGCGACTTCCTGCAACGGCGTTGCGCTGTTGAAGGCGGTGGACTTTGCGCTCGATCCGAACCAGGACGGCAACTTCAACGATGCCGCCGACATCATCCACTTGTCGCTCGGCTCCGATTACGGCCAGATCCAGGACGATCTGACCGAGGCGCTCGAAGACGCAGTCGACCTCGGCATCGTGGTCGTCGCTTCCGCGGGCAACGGCTCCAACAAGCCGTACGTCGTCGGCTCGCCGTCGATCGGCCCGGGTGTCATCAGCGTTGCGCAGACACAAGTGCCCAGCGCAATAGCCATTCCGCTGGTCATCAATTCGCCCGCATCGATTGCCGGCACGTACGGCAATACCTCGACGGTTGAATGGTCCCCGGTCGGCGCCGGTGCCACCGGCAACGTCGCGTTCATCGGTCGCGGCTGTCCTGCGGGTTCGGTCGCGGCAGGCTCGCCCGCGGATCCGATCTTGAACAGCCCGGCTGGCAAGATCGCGTTGATCGATCGCGGTGGCTGCTCGGTAAGCCTGAAGGTTGACTATGCAGTCGACAACGGCGCGATCGGCGTGCTGATCGGCCTGGTCGCACCCGGCGATGCAGTCAGCTTCTCGTATGGCGGCGGCGACAGCTTCGCCCCGACGCTGGTGATCCAGCAGTCGCTGTCGAGTGCCATCAAAGCGCGGCTGAATGCTGCCGACACCGTCAATGTGTCGATCTCGCCGACGAGCGGCATCCCGCTGGTCGGCAGCATGGCGAGCACGTCCTCGCGCGGACCCTCGAGCCTGCAGACGATCAAGCCGGAAATCGGCGCGCCGGGTGCCTCGGTTTCCGCAGTAGTGGGCACGGGCGACGGCGAAGAGGCATTCGGCGGCACGTCAGGTGCTGCGCCGATGGTCTCGGGTGCTGCAGCGCTGCTGCTGCAGGCGTTCCCGAGCCGCACGCCGATTCAGATCAAGTCGATGCTGATGAACAGCGCGAACACGCAGGTGTTCACCAATCCGGCGCTGCTGCCGGGTGGCCTGGCGCCCATCACTCGCATCGGTGCCGGCGAGCTGCGCGTCGACAAGGCGATCGGTCTGAATGCCATCGCGTGGAATCCAGACGACGAATCCGCGGCGCTGAGCTTCGGACAAGTGGACGCTGCGTTCGACGGCGTCGTGCTGGTCAAGAAAGTGCGCGTGCAGAACTTCAGCAATTCGAGCCGCACCTACAGCATCGCGCGCAGCTTCCGCTACGCCGATGACGCCGCTTCGGGTGCTGTGAGCGTGATCGCTCCCGGATCCGTGCACGTCGGACCGAAAGGCAAGACGGACTTCCTGGTGTCGCTGCTGATCAAGGGCAGCAAGCTGCCGACGTGGACGCTGAACGGCGGAACGCTCGGTGGCAACGGCGCCGCGTTGAACGGTCCCGAGTACGACGGCTACATCACGCTCACGTCGGGCAGCGAAAAGCTGTCGCTGCCGTGGCACGTGTTGCCGCGTAAGGCGTCGGCCACCGTCGCCTCGCCGTTCGTGAAGACCAAGAACGGCGGCAGCCTCAAGCTGCTGAACCTCGGTGTGGAGACAGGTGACTACGATGTGTTCTCGCTTACCGGACAAAGCCCGCGCATTCCGCGCGACGAGTTGCCCGGTGCGGGGGACAACTTCGCAATCGTCGACCTGCAGTCGGTCGGTGTGCGCCATCTGCCGGCGGCCGTGTTCGGCGCCGACTACCTGGAGTTCGCGATCAGCACCTTCGGGCAGCGTGTGCATCCCAACTACCCGGCGGAGTTCGACGTCTACATCGACTCCAACAACGACGGCACGCCGGATTATGTTGTGTTCAATACTGAGAACGGTGGCTTCTCCGCGAGCGGCCAGAACGTGGTGTTCATAGCGAACCTGACGACGGGCGGCGCGGCCACTGCGGTGTTCTTCACCGACGCCGATCTGGATTCCGGTAACGTGATCTTCACGGTGCCGATGAATGCCAGCGCCGGTGGCATCAACGTCGGAGTGGCGCCAGGGACGACGTTCGGCTTCTCCGTGTTTGCGTTCGACAACTACTTCACGGGCGCGCAGACGGACGCTGTCGAAAACATGCTGTTTACGCCCGGTAACGCGCGGTTCGGCGTCGCCGGCGATCCGTTTGGAACGGTCACGCCACGCAGCTTCGCGACGGTGCCGGTCACGTCGGCAACTGTGCCCGATGCGAAGAGCACAGAGACGGGCCTGCTGTTGATGTACCGCAGGAACGCCGTGCTCGAGTCGGAGGTAATCCGAGTGAAGTGAGGTCGCTTCGCGACGATCGCACTGGAGCGGGCCGCTGACGCGGCCCGCTCTTTTTTTGGCCGTGTAACCTGGCAGCGTCGATATTTTTTCCAACTTTTTCCGTAATTGAATCCGCGTGGACGCTGGAGTAGCGTCATCGCAGCCATTGCGAAAATCGCATCGCTGGCAACACACCAACCAATACGGGGATTAAGCCGATGGATCACCACGCACTCGGGACGAGGTCCCGAATCGCGACGGCGTTGCTCGTTGCATCGCTAGTCGCGCTGCCGACCTGGTTGCAGGCGGCAGAGACATCCGTCAAACGCAGCTTCAACGAGCGTTTCTCGGGACTGCATGGCCAGACGCTCGACAACATCCGGCGCCAAGTCGAGATGTTCGTGCGCTTCGATCAGCCGTCCGTTTCCGAACTGAACGTCGCGACGTTGCAGGCCACCGGCAACTTCGCTTCGCCGGCGGAACAGCAGGCGCAGGCCGCTCGCGTCTCGCAGCAACAAGCTGCGATGAGCGACAGCCTCGCGAGTCACGGCGCGAAGATTCTTTCGCAGCAACGCGTCGGCGCGAACGGCGTGCGCGTGCTGGTGAGCGCGGACGCGGTCGAATCGTTGCGTGCACTGCCGGGCGTGCGCTCGGTCGCGCGCGTGCAGACATTCAAGAAAGACAACATCGACAGCGTGCCGTGGATCGGCGCACCTGCCGTCTGGGCAGCGAGCGGTCGCGGCGAAGGCGTGAAGGTCGGCATCATCGATTCGGGCATCGACTACACGCACGCGGACTTCGGCGGGCCCGGCACCGTCGCTGCTCACGACAACAACGATCCGACCATCATCGAGCCGGGCACGTTCCCGACCGCGAAGGTGAAGGGCGGCTACGATTTCGCCGGCTCCAACTACGACGCCGACGATCCGACCTCCGTGCCGACTCCGGATCCGGATCCGGATCCGATCGACTACGGTCCGGGCGGCGGTCACGGCACGCACGTCGCGGGCACCGCGGCGGGCATCGGCGTTCCCGGCAGCGTCGGCCCCGGTGTCGCACCCGGCGCTTCGCTGTATGCCATCAAGGTCTTCGGCGACAGCGGCGGCTCGACCAACCTGGTGTCGCTCGCGCTCGAGTGGGCGATGGATCCGAACGGCGACGGCGACATGAGCGATCATCTCGACGTCATCAACATGAGCCTCGGCTCGCCGTTCGGCGACCCGAACGATCCGTCGGCGATCTCGTCGCAGAACGCGTCGGACCTCGGCATCATCGTGGTCGCTTCGGCGGGTAACGAAGGCACGATTCCGTACATCACCGGTTCGCCGGCCGTCGCGCCCGAGGCCATCTCGGTTGCGGCCAGCAGGCCGGGCGGCAATCACCTCTACTCGCGCTTCAACGCGACCGCGCCGGCATCGGTCGCGGGTCTGTACGAGTCCGCTGAAGGTGCAGGTCCGGTGACGCTCGCGTCGACCGGTCAGATCAGCGCCGCGCTCGTCAACACTGCGCCTGCGAACGGCTGCACACCGCTGACCAATGCGGCAGCAGTGAGCGGCAAGATCGCGCTCGTCATTCGCGGCACCTGCAACTTCACCGTGAAGTATCAGGTTGCGGCGGCCGCTGGCGCGAAAGCGCTGGTCGTCTACAACGATGGTGCGGATCCGACTCGTGTCGATCCGATCATCATGGCGGCCGACGGCACGACGATCCCCTTGCGACAAACGCCGTCAAAAGGCGTGACTTTTGCCGGCTGCTTTTATTGGTCTTCGATGGGAGGACACGCGCGTACTGAGCGCAGGTCCGTGTGATAGAAGAACGTGCGCCCGGACGCGACCAGCGCGAGTCGATAGCCGATGGCGGACGGCGAGCCCGCCTCTTGCGCCGGGGCTCCCGTCACCGGCTCGCCTTTACCCGACCGGCAATTCATGTCGTCGTCCGTCCAGCGTCGCGGCTCCATGCTGGCGATGCGGATCTGCTCGACGTTCACGTGCAGCCGGTTCGCCAGATCCTGGCGCGCCAGGCCCGCGACGCGATCCAGTCCACGCGCCGGTAACGGCTGCCGGACAGTCCCGCTGATCCGAGTTGCAACGTCGCACATCACCGCGCGCGAGCCCGCAACGTTCACCTGATGTCGCTTGCCCTCGCGTTCCAGTACGACGACGTAGCCGCTCGTGACCACTTGCGTGTACATCGCATTCGGCTTGCGGCAGCCGAGGCTCGAATCGCTCCACTGGGCCGGCTCGATCGTCACCACTTTGAATTCATTGGCCGTCGCCTGCAGCTCGCGCGCAGCGGTCGCCCGCGCCTGCTCGCCCGCCGCCTGCGCGGCAGCGCTCGAATCCGCCTGTTCGTCGGACTTGCCCGGGCTGTCCTGCGCGGCGGCGACCTGCAACAGGCCCATCGCAAGCAATGCAGTGGCGGCAATTCGCTTCATGATCAATCATCCCCGTTGTGAACTATCGACACGCCTTTCACGCCGGCAACTTCGCGGACGTGCACAAGCACGTCGTGCTGCTCGCGCTGCTCGAGCGCCTGAAGCAGAAACCGAAGCCGCTGTTCTATCTCGATACGCATGCCGGACGCGGCGGCTACGACCTGCGCGCCGAGGATGCCACGCGCGGCGGCGAATGGCCCGAAGGAATTGCCCGGCTGGCCGGCCGGCCGCTGCAGTCCGCGGACCTTCTACGTTATGTGCAAGCGACGCACGCTGCCGATACGCCGCCGACCTGGTACCCGGGCTCGCCGCTCGTCGCACTCGGTGCCCTGCGTGAAGGCGATCGCGCGGTCCTGATCGAGCAGCAGCCAGCGGAAGCACAAGCGCTGAAACAAGCGACGCACGGCCGGCGCAACGTGGCGGTGATCTGCGGCGACGGCTACGCGGGACTGAAGTCCCATCTCCCGCCACGCGAGAACCGCGGGCTGGTGCTGATCGATCCGCCCTACGAAGCGGATACCGAATTCGCAGACGTCGAGCGGGCGCTGCGCTTCGGACTGTCGCGATGGCCGAACGGCGTCTTTGCACTGTGGTATCCAATCAAAGCGGGAGCGCAGTCACAGAGATTGAACGCAGCGCTGCAGAGCTCCGGGTTACGCAAGCTGCTGCGGCTGGAGCTGACGGTGCGGCCCGCGGATTCACCGATAGGCTTGAACGGCTCCGGGCTGGTGATTGCGAATCCGCCATGGAAGTTCGACAGCGAGATGAGCGATGCACTCGATGAGCTGCGCGCGGCGCTCGCTGGCAGTGGCAGATCGACGGTGGAGTGGCTGGTCGGCGAGTAAGCGGCTAGCTGGCTTTCTTCCCTAGCGCTTTGCATTCCTTGTAGCGATAACAACCGGTGATGTGGTCGTTGACCATGCCGGTCGCTTGCATGTGCGCGTAGATGATCGTGCTGCCGACGAAGCGAAAGCCGCGCTGCTTGAGATCCTTGCTGAGCGCGTCGGACTGCGGGGAAGTTGCCGGCACCTGCTTGTGCTGTGTCCAGCGATTCTGAATCGGCTTGCCGCCGACG
>Ga0070689_100000071_pt1 | contig 60662 bp, 99 predicted proteins | sample KBSS23HmetaG_FD_64669 | JGI IMG/M metagenome (GOLD analysis project Ga0070689, IMG submission 64669) | Switchgrass rhizosphere microbial communities from Kellogg Biological Station, Michigan, USA - KBS S2-3H metaG | ecosystem: Host-associated > Plants > Roots > Rhizosphere ...
GGTGACCGGTGCCATAATGCCGTCTGTAAATCCGGCCACCTATACATACATATATACTACTTATATATACATATATAGATAGTAGGATATACTTAGTTCTTTAATTATGGAGGTAATTGTTGAGAGGGTTAGCGGGGGTTGGCAAGATTTTTGGGGCTTAACCCTACATTTATAATTTTTAAAATTTTAAAATTTACAGACCTGCAGATTTTCTAACGTCCTTAACATATGCATCAAACGGATCTTCCACGAGAATAACTTCTTCAAGATATTCATTGGGATGTTGATAGTACCGGGATCTACCATAACAAGACCCACAAGCGTTTAGCAGATAGCCGAATTCTTTCTCTCCTAAATATGTGATTGTGCCCGTACACCCACATCGTGTGGCTGCGGTAGTTATAACATCGCCGATTTCGAACATCGGACTAGTTCCTTTCTTTTCGGGATACCCTTAGTTTAGCACGAATTTTGGGTTCTGTCAATCTTCAGGGTCCCACAAATCGCGGCCAAAATCGGCACGAACAAATTTAATGAACGTTTCAAACTCGTCTTCTGGGCCGTGAGGATAGGTGAGCGCTTCGTACAAGGTCCATGAATCGATCATACCCATTCTATACATCTGCAAAACAGTAAGTGGGCTTAGTCCTCTGGGTCCCATAGCTCTCTCCCATATTCTGCCCTTGCGTATTTTACAAACTCGTCAAATTCATCAGGCTCTTCCTATACACTTGCCGCTTCATAGCAAAGCTGTAGATAGTCATAGCTCATCGGCCGATCTATCAGGATCTTGTATGCGTCCTCCATTCTCCCTCCTAACTTCTTTGACCCATCTATAAAACGGATCTTCAGCGAAATCTTGCAGCATTTGTATAGCCGTATCCAAGCGTTGTTTTGTAAGCTCCGCAAGTCCTGTATTGTGTATGAAGAGTAAATCTGTGCGATCTATAACTATGGTCGTATAATACCACTCATTGTTATAGGTTTGGCCGTATAAACTTGCTACAATCTGAGTAGATGCTTGCTCGGGTTTAAAGCCGCTAAAGTACGTGTGCTCAAACGTAAGACCTTTAGCATTGTTCTTTATGTATTGATGGCTGATAGTGGTTAGAGTGTCCAGACTTTGATCTATTTTCATATTTATGCTTATACTTTACAAAACTGAATGCCTAGAAAGAAAAAGAGTACGACTGCGCTATCTCCACAGCACGAAGATCCGCTTTGGCAGACACTTGATTCCAAAATTGGTGGCCGGACTGGCATGCTTGAGTTGGCTCTGACTTCGGCGAATCCTAAAGCTGCTATTTTAGCAGAATTGTGCCTTGACCGGGCGTTTAGTCGCTCTGGAACCAAGGACTTGGCGCGAAAAGCAGGCATGACGGCGGATGAAGTCGTGGACATGTATCGCAATAAGAAGTGGCTGGAGGCAACGCTCGCGCTGCATGACAAGCTGCCCGATATTCTAAGTGGAGCGGCTCAGGATGCGGCGCCTCGAATGGCCCCCTGTGAGGAATGCAAGGGCACGACCAAGGATGAGAAAGGAAACGATTGCTGGGTTTGCGGCGGATGGGGTGAGGTGCGCAAATCTGGCGACAAAGATAAGCTTAATTTTGTGGGAGAAGCCGCTGGTATCATCAAACGCGGCGGACCGGCTGTGCAGATCAACAACAATCAACTAAACGTTAGCCAAAGCGGCTCTGAATCTTTCGAAGCTTTAATGCGACGAGCGACGATCTCCGCTAAGCGGCAGATTGAGGAGCCAAAAGATGTAAAGGAAGCGGAGATTATCAGTGAGACGAAGACCGAGTGATATACTTGCCGGAGTAGAGAGCCAGCTTATGCGTATAGCGGATACGTTGGACATTCTGGCTGAAATTTCTAATCCTCTTCGGCCGCTTGAACAGGCTTTGCCCGAAGACGAGAAAACGATTCGTGCATTCTATACGGATGAGCATCAGCAACTAATCAATGAGCATCTGCGTAGAATGGGTAAGGAGCCTAAAAATCTATAGTGATAAGATAGTCGACCGATCTATAGCGAGCTTACAGGATACACTTGGTGTTAAGCTAACTCGCTATGACGATTCTATGGTTGATGATATGACTGACCATCTTCAGAAGCTCGTTAAAGCTTATGATAAAGATGGTATGCCGACCGAGTGGATTCGCCAACCGACTAAGCAGGAATGGGATTACGTCAATAACGAACGGTTGATGTGTAAAGTAGACTATAACTACTTTTCTAATCGTTATTGCCGGATTCAGATTGTTGATCCAGAAGGTGCGCCGGTTTCCGTAGACAGATTCGGTAAATATGGATTGATGCGTACCCAGCAAGCTCTGCTTACTCAAATCGCCAAAGAAGAAGAGCGGCTATACGATGCCTACGACCGGAAGCAATCTATTTTCGGTATCTTGTTCTTTGTACATAAGGCACGGCAGACCGGATTTACCGCTCTTGTGCGTATGATGGAGAAACAGCGCACCCTTTTTTGGCCGGATACAGTATCCCTTGCTGCCTCAGAGAATCTTGAAATGGTGCATGAGCTGTATCGCCGCGATAAGACCATCTACGACAATATGCCGTGGTTCTTGAAGCCTCGGGTACAGTATGACACCAAAGACGAGCAGCTTGGATTCGATGGGCTTAACTCCATTACGCTCTTCCATCAGGGAAATCAGAAGGGCGGATTGGGAACGGGTAAGACAATCTCGGTAGCCCATCTTACCGAGTGTGCGTTGTGGGATCGTAGTGCGGCAAATCATTATGATAATACCCGCAAGATTTTAGACGATCTATATCCCGCTATCCCCAAGTCGCTGAATACCCTATATATCATGGAGTCGACAGCTATGGGTATAGGCGGCTTCTGGTATGATCAGGTAGAGTTGATTCGAAACGGTAATAGCCGATTCAAGCTTTTCTTTTGTCCGTGGTATGCTGCCGATGCGAAATATACACAGACTCCTCCTCCGGATTGGGAGCCTAGTGAATACGTCCAGCATGTAGCAGATGTTGTGCGGGACACGAGCTACGAATATCTTGGCTACAAGATGGAGCTTTCCCGCGAACAGATGTGTTGGTATGATCTAACTATGGCAGAGCATACAGGCCGTCTGTTTACTTTCTTCTCCAACTATCCAACGACCATCGAAGAGAGCTTTCAAAATAGCGGAGATTGTGCGTTTAGTCACGAGCTGCTGGCAGAGCTGGGCCGTAGCATTGGCCCCTTCCACGGCGCTTATGATATCACGATGGCTGCATGAGCATTCCATACCGTATAGTCGAGAGTAAACAATCCTTTGATCCTATTGAGGATACACAAGGTTGGCAGACTCTTACCTGCGATGAAGCTCGTGGTATCGTATGGATGTTCGAGCCTCCGGTTCATAACGCCACGTACATAATCTCGTGTGATCCAGCTCAAGGCATCAACGGCTGGGATAGGACAATCCCACAGGACGCTAAAACAGACAATTCCGCGATTGAAGTGTTCCGGATCGGTAAGCGCGAAGTCCGGGTATTCGACGAAAAAACTAAGACAGAAAAGATCGTTGTTAAGCCGACTGATTACCAAGTGGCCGAATATGCGGGCCCGGTAGATTATGAGGCAACAGCGGCAATATTAAACGCTCTTGGACGCCTCTACCGTGGAAACGGACGAATGGGCGTAAGTCATTGCATTATAGAGATTTATCCGGGTCCGGGGTGGATGGTTGAGAAGACTTTGATATCTAAGTACGGATATCTTAACTTCTATCAGCCGAAATTTGTAAACACAATCGCGCCTGTTCCGGCTGGTAAGGGAATCGGATGGACCGCCACACGTCAATCTGTGCGGGATTTGTGGATCATGGGAACACGCCATTTGAATAACTTCAATGTCGTAATCCGCTCGCCGTGGTTGCTGAGCGAAATGAAGACAACCGATCCCATAAAGTTTCAGGAATATAGATCGGAGGCACAGAGCGGATTCAAGGACGATAGGCTGCGTGCTGCTATGTTAAATTGGTGGGCAGCACATGACATCAGCTCACAGATCAAAGTAGAAACAGAAACAACTATCGAGAAAAACGTAAAGCAGGTAAATTGGCAAGCTTCGGATCTTAGCCAAAGCTCGCTCAAGGACGAGTGGGAGCGTAGATTCGAAGAGATAGGACGGATGTGAGTACATATCTGGACGACAAAGTAGTTCTTGTTACTGGCGGCACCGGGTCTTTTGGTAAGGCATTTACGGACCACGTTCTAAAGACTTCGGCAGTCAAGAAGTTGATCATTCTGAGCCGTGATGAACTTAAGCAATATGAAATGCAGCAGACGTTTTCTGACGATCGTCTTCGTTACTTTCTTGGTGATGTGCGGGATAAGAGCAGGTTATATCGAGCTTTCGACGGGGTTGACGTTGTTGTACATGCTGCGGCCTTGAAGCAGATCCAAGCAGGAGAGTATAATCCGTCAGAGTTCGTGAAAACTAATATTACTGGGACGGAGAATGTTCTTTCTTCTGCCATTGATAGAGGTGTTTCCCAAGTAGTTGTACTGTCTTCAGATAAAGCCTCCGCTCCTATATCAGCTTATGGCGCTTCCAAAGCTATGGCAGAGCATTTGACAACTTCCTACCAGAGTTATAGTTCTACTACAAAATTTGCAGTAACAAGATACGGCAACGTGGCGGGTAGTCGAGGGTCCGTGATCCCTGTTTGGAAATCCCTAGTGCAAGTACAAAAAACCTTGCCCATCACAGATATTCGAATGACTAGGTTCTTTTTTGAAATGTCTGAAGCAATAAAGCTTGTTCTATGGGCATTAGAAAATATGCATGGCGGGGAGCTAATTGTCCCAAAGATTCCCAGTTTTTTTATAACTGATTTATGCAAGGCTTTAGAAGCACCATACCAAGTTGTTGGTATCCGAGGGGTAGAAAAGCTTGCCGAATCAATGATTTCTGTGGAGGAAGGCCCCTATTTTAGCGATATTGGAACTGCATTCATTAGGTATAGAAGTGCCATTGCTAACACTCTGCCGTATGGGTTTTGCTATCAATCAGATACGAATACCCAGTGGCTAACTATTGAAGATTTGAAGCGGATTCTTCATACTCATGGATAGAAAAGAGTACATGAAACTTTGGCGACAGACACCAAAGGCAAAGGAATCAAATAGGAAGAAGAGTGCTCGCTATCGCAAAAGCCATCCCGATAAAGTTCGCGAGATCGAGAAGCGAAGGTATCCAAAGCGTAAAAACCAGATTTTGCAACACAACGAACATAGAAGAGCCAGATTATTTTGTGCTGAAGGTGGCCATACTACTGAGGAGTGGTTACGTATTTGTGCCTTGTGCGAAGGACGCTGTCTGTATTGTAATAATTCTTGTGATAAATTCGCAAAAGATCATGTGATCCCCCTTTCCAAAGGTGGGTCGAATTACATAGAAAATATCGTCCCTGTATGCAAATCATGTAATTCGTCTAAAGGTAGTAAGTCCCCGGAGGAATTTGCGCTATGGCTATTGCGTAAAAGAGGTGATACTTTGACAAATAGACCAATTTAATATTACCTTACGCTATAGCTCAATGGGTGTGATCGGGAGGGTGTGGATTGGGCCGATATCCAGCGAATAAACCGGAGCCCGGCAATGAGGCTCCTGCATTAAACGAGGGCGAAGTCCCGCAGATCATAAAACTGGCTGTTCCGCCGGACCTTTACGCCGAGTACGAGGAACTAGCTCAGAAGCAGGGACTTACCGTAGCTGAGTTGATGATTCATCGACTCCAGCGCTGCAAAGATCACATCTCCGTTCGCCCCCTCTACTTCACAGACGCTCAGCGCACCCGCCTTGAAGCGCTAATCGGTAAACGGCCGCTCGATACTACTGAGCTGGCGCTGTCTGCCGTTTCTGCCGCCTTTAAAGTCCGTATTGATCAGTTCGACCCGATCTCCCTCACTGTGAATCAGGTTAGGCGGATTCATATGGGCGCGATCGGCGGACAAACGCCGCAGGATAAGCTTGAATTTATCATAACGCGGGCTGTGAGTAAGGAAACCGGCATCTAATGGACAACTTCGTTCGGACACGCAAAAAGAACGGTAAGCCAGTTATATACATTCATCCTATTACTGGCGATTATAAAGTGCCTATGGAGCCGGATGCTGCAATGCCACTCCGCTATAAGATGCAGGGGTACGAGCGGCGCGAATTTAATTCTTACTTCGAGCATAACGCATGGTGTCGTAGTAAAGGACTCGTCAATCATTACGCCGAAGGTGTTCGCAATGATGATGACGTTGCACATAGTGGCAATAAGGACAGTCTAGGAAAATGAATCCTAGAGGAAGCATGGACCATTACAGGCGGGAACCGTGGTACACGCACTACGTTCTAGATCAGTTAGTAAAACATGAGATTAGCCAAAGCTATGCGGCTGAGTGTTTAGGACTTCCTCACTTTCCGGAGGGGGAGCGAGAAGAACTTCTTGCCGCTCTGGCGGTTGCTAACAAAGTTGCACATGTTCTTATCCGAGAAGATATTAGACCCCGCATTATAAGAAGTAAGCCCGTAATCTTTAGAAAAGAGTATTGGTGGAGCAAGCTATTCAGAAAGGAAGTTTCATGATCACTTGGGATCGAGCTAGAGGTAAACAGATTGAAAAGACAGTAGCAAAGCTGCTGGAAAGTGGCGCGTGGAAAGCAACGATGTTTCTCAGCCCTATAGAGATTGTTCGTGCTACACGGCGCCGGTATCATAAGGGTAAGGTCTTTGGAAGTGCCACTGAAGTTCTGGTGACGATTGGACGGCCTAATTATAAAGAGCGCGAATTCGTAGCTCTGTGTAAGAAGGCTAAAGAACTTTTCCCTATCAAAGATGTTCAGCTTAAATTTGTGCCGGAGAAGCGCTAATCTAAATGGCAGTTCCTAAGGTTGGGTTTAGTAGATCGATCATACGGTATGGGCTTGAAAAGGCTCAGCAAGGGGATCATCTTCTCCAGCAAACGCCGGGTTATGACCTTATTCAGCCTTGCCTAGATCAAATCCTTTCCCGTAAACAGAGCGCGATTCTTCGTGGGCTTGATCGTCCTAGTGAACTTGCTACTACGACATCCAATCGCATGGGCAAAGTTCTGCGGGAGTACGTTGCGGCACAGACGGACATCAAACCTTTCTGGGAAATCAAAACGTACAATCACAAGTTCGACCAACAGGCCGAAGTTTGTGGCAAGCTCTCTACATGGTGGTATACCAATAGCCATGCCGATCAGCGCGGACTAGCAACGGCGCTTCGCTGGGCCTCCGTTGCCGGAACCGGCTATATTCACCTGCATTGGGACCCGAGAGCCGGGGAAGACGGCGATATTCGAGCCGATGCTGTTGATCCACGCGATGTGCTCCCAATTGGCCCACTTCCGCCGTGGGATACTGTTCAAGAGTGGGATGGCGTGATCATCAGGGAGCGGAAGACTGTCGAATATATCCGTGATTTGACGACAGATGATGGTCTTAAAGATTTGATCGTACAGGATCGCGGTGCGGATGAAGGCGGTCCGCTTGAATCAACTCGTGCTGGGCGGTTGCTGGCCGAGATTAATGCTCAGGCTCGGTCTCCGCTTGCTGATGTCCTCTTTTCGGATCAGCCTAAGTCCGACATTGGCAAACAACCGCAATGCGATCTCTTTACAATGTATATTAAAGATCGTACGAAGAATGAGCTGGGCAAGTCTGTAGAAATGGGCCAGTTTATGGATGATCCTACATGGGTCAATCCGGGCGGTGTTACGGGCATGTTTGCCAAACCGCCGCGAATTCCGGCTAATAGCTGGTCATATCTTGTCGAACCGGATGAACCCCTTTATCCACGGCATAGGATGGTGGTATTCACCCGCTCAGTCGTTATATACGATGGGCCATCATTCTACTGGCACGGCAAATTCCCGGTCCTTAAGCTGACACCGGAACCGTGGCCTACGTCATTGCTTGGCCTCGCACCGGGCTGGGATCTGCTCTCTTTGCAGGCTTCGCTAGAGTGGAATCTGCGCGTGATCGACGATCATAATGCTCAGGTTGCACAGCCTACAGTGATTGGCGACGAAATGTCAGTTGGGTTGAACGCGCTTAAAGCGGTGAATACTCGCCGCGCTGGTTTGAAGGTCCTCCAGAATCCTATGGGGAAAGGTATTACGATCGAACCTCCTCCTCCGTTGGATGCCTCTATCACGAATCATATCGAATGGATCATGCGGGAAATGGACGATATTTCCGGCGTTGTAGATCTCAAGAATCTGAACAATCTCAATCAGATCCCTTCGACCGAGACGATCGATAAAATGATCGAATCGAAAGGCTATCTGCTTCAAGGGCGGTCCCGCGTTATAGAAGCATTTATGCGGGAATTCGCCGAGCAGATGATGTATAACTTTTCCCAGTTCTATAACCTCAAGAAGCGCTATACGATTCTTGGAACTGGCGGTGTAACCCCGGAAGATTTTGATTTTGATCCGGGCACGTTCATTCCGGATTATGTGCATGCGGATGATTTTGACCAATCCGGCAATTTGACTGCAACTGCGTATGCTCGTGGTCCTATGCCGAAGTACGATCGCGCAAAAGAAACGATCCGACAGCTTCATTTCTATATTGCGCCGGGTTCGTTGCTTGGAGGCGCCGATGTAACCCGTAAAATGATGTATCTCCAACTTTTCCGTATGGGGATCATGGATATTTGGAGTTTGTCCGAAGTCCTCGGCATTGCCAACATGGGCGTTCCCCCGGATGGCGCCAAGACGATCCCGGAGCGTATTCAGGCTCAAATGGCATTGGGTATTACTCCTCCACCTTCTCCAGTGAATCCTACAAACCCCGGTCCGGGTAGGAAGCCCACTGGTCAGGAAATGCCTCATATGGAAAAGGGCGGGGCTACGATGTCTGAATCTAAAGGCGGGAAGTAAGAAAGGATATTGAGTGGAATTTAGTTTATTAAATGGCAAGAAACCTAAGCATATCGCATTGGTGGGATTTGCGGAATCAACTCGCCATCTAGCACCATACAGCGATCCGGACGTCTGTATTATGGCCATGAACCAGCTTTACAGGCATATACCGCGTGCCAATGTATGGTGGGAAGTGCATAAGCGCGAAGAGTATCTTGCGGACCAAGTTCCGGGTACGGACTACCTCAAGTGGCTACAGGAATGCCCGATTCCGATCATGATGATCGATACGGCCCCTGATATCCCGAATTCTGTTCGTATGCCTATAGAAGACTGGTCAGCCGAATTTGGAGACTATTTCTATTCCACGATTTCCTACATGCTGGCATATGCTATTATGCAGCAGCCAGAAGAGATTAGTATTTGGGGTATTGATCTCGCCCATGATTCGGAATACGAATATCAGAAGCCATCTGCGGAGTATCTAATCGGCATAGCCCGAGGTCGAGGAATCAAAGTCACGATCCCACCAGAATCAGCTCTTGTTCGTGGGATGTACCGATATGGATATCAATCTATGCCGTCGAACGAGGATATTCAATGGTTGACGGTTTATAAAGACCGAGTATCTACAAAAGCAAACGAAGTTGTCGGCCAGCTCAATCAGACACAAGGTAAGCTTAATTTGGTTGAGGAGCTGAATATAGGCGGCAAGGTTTACGACGACCTTGATCAGCTTCGTCAGCAGCAGATTGGGCTTATGAACATGCTTCAGGGCCAACTTGCGGCTGCTGAAGAATTTCTTATGTGGGCACGTTCAAAGCGCCGGGGAAGTGCTCCTCCTGACCCTAACATGCCGAATCCGGATTTGACGGCAAAGGACACCTAATGCCCTCTTCACTTACTACATATCGTGTTGTCACCCTTTCGACTTCTACACCATACAATTTTGTCACAGGGACAACGGCCACTAATACAGGCGTTCCTCTCGCAGCGAATAAGGGCGTAGAAGTTACCTTTCAGAACCAATCCACGGGTGCTACTAACATTTACGTGGGTGGATCTGATCTAACTATTTCGGTTGGTGCGACCTCGACCACCGGCGTGGGTGGTATCGTAATTAGCCAGAATGGTGCTTATACCGTTGGAAAGCGTTCGAATGCCTCTGCCATCCAAATGCAGGACTGGTTCGTAATTAGCACCTCTAGCAATGCTATCTGTGTTGCACAACTGAGTAAGGCAGTTTAATGCGTAAGCTGCTACTTGTAATACTAATAGCTGTGCCGTTATACGGCCAAATTTGGTATCCAGTGAATTCTGGTGCTACTGTGCTTAAAGCGACGAACTCTGCACAGTTTAACAAAGTCAATAATACTTTGGCAGACGTCACCGGCATATCTATAACTCTAACGCCGGGAGTCTGGATTATACAAGCTCATATTCCGATAACTACCAACGGACTCACAGGGTACAAAGTCGGAATTGGTGGCACTGCTAGTAGAACAGCGACCAATTTAGAATTAGCCGCATTTGACTACAGCTTGCCGGGATTTGAAGCCGCAGCTATGTATAATGACCTCGTGGGTAACGTGATAACTGGCGCTACTACGCAAGGTTCCGTGAAAATTATAGGGTCTGTAACTATCTCCTCAGGCGGCACTTTAACGATAACCTTTGCTCAGAATGTAACAGACGCAGGTAACCCGGCATCTGTGCTTACAGGAGCAGTGCTTACTGGAACCCAGTAAAATTTTGATATGAAGAAACTATTTTTAATTCTACTCCTTCTTTGTTCGGTAAAAGTGGTAGCACGAGGACAGTTCTTCTCGTACGCACAGAAAGGTGGACAGTCTATATCTGTAGCCGGGTTTAGTTCTACTACGAAGGCACAACGCTCGTTTCCCGGAGCTACGGTATCAGTCTATACGACGGGTACGTCAAATCTGGCAACGCTCTACTCCGATTCTGCTGGTACTTCTAAGGCAAACCCCTTTACGGCTTCGACGGACGCATCCTTTACTTTCTTTGTAGATAATGGCACGTATGATATAACGTTCTCTGGGACGGGTATTACTACCGGTTGTGGTGGAGCGGGACAGCTTCCTTGCCTTTCTGCGTTTACGTGGTCTGGCATTGCTATCTCGACCGGCCAAGTTGGATTCCCTCTGTCCGGATTTGGTGCTCGCTGCGATGGAACCACAGACGATACAATCGCGATCACTGCTGCGTGGAACGCCGCAATCGCTGTCTGGCCTGCCGCTCGCTCATCTATCTCCGTTCCGGCTGGTGACTGCAAAGTTACTAACGCACTACCGACCTTTGTAGGCATCCCTGTTCGTGTCTATGGGGAAGGACAGGGAATTAGCGGATTCACGTGGGCGCCAACGAGCGGTACAAATCCCGCCTTAATGACATGGCAGCCGCTTTCCAATCAGAGCGCATTAAATTTTGTGGAAGCTGACCATTTCTATATCGATTCCGGCAGCTCGTATACCAAGACTGGGATTCGCTCTATCGGCACATCGTATGAATCCCACTTTCACGATTTACGCATTGAGCTATTCCATACTGGAGATACAGCTCACGAAATTCAAGGTTGGGATCAAACAGCTCTCACCAGCGTATTTTATGAAGCGACATACCCTATTTATATTAAGAAGCTTACGGCCGGAGCCAGTGTAGGAGCAGGATCGTTCGATCACTTCAACTTTCATAATGTATCCCTCTTTTCGTATGATGATACTCAGCCCCTCATAAGCTTTGAGAGTGGTATTACCTGTTCTAATTGGTCTGTGTCTGGCAATGCTATTTATGTTGGCGGGACGGATGCTATCAAATTCGTTTCTACCGGAGCCTTCAATAATAACTCCTTTCAAAACATTCGCTGGGAGAATGGCATTGTGCAGTCAGTTACTCCTGTTCTGCATGGCTACTTGCTGGATATTGAGCCCTCCGTATCAAGTGCAGAACTTACGGTAATTAACTGTTCTGGAAGTTCTCAAGGTGCTCAGGGCTTTAAATTCCGCAACATGCAGCGAATCAATATGATTGGCTCTAGTTTTGTTGGGTCATGGGCCAGTTCGTTTACTCAGTTTGATGCAGATAATACATGTGACAAGCTGGTGTTTAACAACTTTGCACTCGCGAATTCTGCGAATGCTGTTCGGACGATTGGATCTCAGCTCAAGCTTGTAAGCTCAAACCTCGAATCTACTACATCCGGTTGGTATTTTACGGCTGTGTGGGAAAAGCCGGATGCTAGCGCTGATCTCAATAATAACTACGTTAGTGGCCTGCCTCAGTCTAAAACGCTCGTTGTCTCTCTCGCCGCTGGGGCATCCCAAACAATCGCTAGTCCGGGGCATTTGGATGCGACAAGTGGAACGGCTTATAGTCTCTGCCGAATCTTTGTCTCTGCTGAACACGCTACTAAATCAGATGCTACGTTCGAGTATGGAACGTTTGCCACTGTTTATTATGGTATCGCCCTAGTCAGCGGAAGCGCAAATATTAGTGTAACGGATACCCCAGCGAAGTTGTGCGTTCTCTTTACCGGTGGGGCTAATGCGCTTACCATTAAGAATAATCTTGCAGTGCCCGTAAGAGTAAAGGTTCTCATAGATTAGCTATACTTTGACAGCGTGTATTCGTATATGCTATATACCGTTATAGAATATGCCAAGCAGCAAAAATCCAGCAATTGAGTCTGCATTTAGCGAAGTAAGCAGCAACCCACCTAAAGTGCTGTCCAGCACACTTAAGAAGTTCGGCCCAGACCGCATGAAGCGCCAAAGAGTCGCAATAGCGCTTTCGAAGGCACGCAGATCAGGGGCAAAGCTTCCCAATTCCAGAATAAACACCAAAGCCTACTAATAGGAGCTTTCACATGGCAGCGAAAATGGGTTCAGCGATTCTCAATAAAACTAAGGGCAATTTTGGTAGCACAAAGTCAGCCCTGAATAACAAATTGTTTCACGGCCCTCTCTCGAAGCGTCCTTCCAAATCCCGCTAATGCCTCCGCAGAATACTACAATCCAGTCTATTGGGGATAAAGATCCCGCTGATGGGGGCGATAAGAAGTCAGCATCCGGGCCAAAAGGCCCTCCGGCACAGTTTCCCAAACCACGTACGTCGTCTGCTGATGCTTCCCTATACTCTTCTGTAGGACAGAATGCGCAGCAGAATGGTCAGGCAGGATTAGGGGCTGAGGGCAGCTCGACTGCTATGACCGGTATGCAAGGACTGGCGCTTGTGCAGCGTGGGCTTCAGATGCTTAATCTGGCTTTCCCCGACAACCCCGGTCTATCCGCTATTCTGGCCGATCTAACCGGTAGATTGCAGAGCATTATCCCACAGCTTGTAGCCCAACAGTCTAACGGTATGGGCATGGGTTTGTTTCCACAGCCGCCCGCTCCTCTTCCGGGCGCTCCACCTATGGGTGGGGCTCCGCCGATGGGAGGTGCACCAACGCCGCCTATGGGACCTTCGGGTCCGCCTATGTAGCAATAGCGTAATCGCAGAAAGGAAGACGATATGTCAGAGGTGGTCGCCGAGCATACATTGAATAGGCTGAATTCGCTGATGACTCTCTATACTGCTCGTAGATTTGAAAGCGATACTGATAAAGAATGGAAATCTCAAATTCCAGAGAAGCTAATAGGTATGCCTCCTCTCGGCGGCGCGTATATCTGTGGTTCCGGCTGGGCTAAAGAATCGGAATAGAAAGGAAGACACATGTCAAAGGTCTCAGACGCAAAGGGCAAGCTTACTGCCTATTTTAAAGGCAAAGGGCTTGATCCCAGCGAAATTAAGGATGCATTTGCGGAGCTTGATGCCGCAGACGTAGATTTGGAGAAGCTGGCCGAATCGACGAACCGGAATACGCAGTGGCAGACGTTTTGGGAAAAGACGGCTGTACCGGAGTTCCAGCAGGTTAGTGCTGAGCGCGATGAGCTGAAGGCGCGCCTTGCAAAATTGGAAGCTGCTTGGGCTGGTAAAGAGCCAGACGAGCTAAAGGAGCCTCCGGGCAATCACGGCAATTGGAAGCCGGAAGAGTTTGAGCGCAAGCTTGCCACGGCTACCAGCTCTGTCCTCAAGTCGGCGTTGGGAATCGGCTTTAAGCATTATAAGCGGTTTGGTAGCGAGCCAGATTATAACGCTATGGAACAGCTTATGGCGGAAGGCAAGGCTAGTTCAATCGAGGATGCCTATCGTGTTTGGTCTCAGCCTATGCAGGATGAGCTAGATGAGAAGAATAAGAAAGACGAAATCGACCGCCGCGTAAAGGAGGCAATTCAGGCCGAACGCTCAAAGCTTGGCATTGTTGGTACTCGCAAGAAGGACACCGACATCGAAGTTGAGTCGTATACCAAGATTGCCGAAGATCATGCCCGCAAAGAAAAGGGCAAGGTGCCTTCGTCCGACGAGCTTCGTAACGCATTCCTTAGTGATCTTAACGAAACCGCAAGTGGTGTAGTCCACTAATAATAGTTATATAACCACACAGTTCAGCCGATAGGCACTGGGGTGGATGGGAGGGGAGGAATAGCCAATGGCTGAACTTGATCAAATTACAGTAAGCACTCGGCGTTTTATTGCTCGTGCTCGCCGTAAGCTGGTTGACAATATCTTTAACGTCAGCCCGCTCATGGCGTATATGAAGTCCAACCTTAAGGAAGACTTCACAGGCGGGCGTCTTATTCAGGAAAACTTCCTGTATGATGCCTCGTATGGCGGACCGTATGCCAAGGGCGGAACGTTTAATATCGCCCAGAAGCAGGTTGAGCAGGCCATGCAGTTCGTGCCGAAGTATTTCTATGCCAATATCACTCTTTACAAAGAGGATATTCAGGTTCTGAATAAGGGCACGGATACCCAGATTTTTGATATCGTGCAGAGCCGTACTGAGTTAGCATACCAGACTCTTGGCGCGCATCTGTCGATTGGTATGTACAACGAAGGTCAGGGCAGCTTGGCCGGTTATTGGAATACCAATATCAACGGACTGGCCGAAGCACTCAACGATAATTCTGTTGCGTCGTGGAACAATACTACGTATTCCACGTATGGCACGATTACTCGTGGCGGGGCGGTTGGTACTGCACTGAATACCACACCGGTTAATGTCAATGGCGTTATCGACTATCCGACGCTGGAAGAGCAGTATGGCAACGCCTGCTTTGGTGCAGTCGAGCCGAATTTGCTCGTTACGACCGTCCTCGGCTACTCCTATCTGAAGGAAAAGTTTCAGGCACAGCAGCGCTATGAGTCAGTGACCGATCTCAACCTCGGCATCACTGGTATGAAATTCAATGGCGCAACGATCCTCAAAGATCGCTATTGCCCGGGTTCGTATCTTGCCGGATCTAATGGCCGCGCCGACGTCGTTGCTAACTCTTTTATGGATGCAATCAGCGGCGTTGCTGGTACCGCATATCCGTCGCTGGCAGTTGCTAGCTCGGAGTCGCTCTTTATCCTTACCGCAAAGAAGCCGTTCATTAACTTCTATATTACGGACGATCCGGAGTTTGGCTTTGGCTTCACCGGCTTCAAGCCTGCTCAGGATAACACCGTGATTGCGGGTCAGGTGCTCTTTGCCGGTAACATGACTGTTCCGGGTCCTCGCTATCATCGTCAGCTGTATGGCATCACCGGCTAATCTAATAGGAGATACTTATTATGCCTCGTCGTGTAGGTCGTGAAATCAAAGGCCCGGTGATTACAAGCGGAAATCCCGATTCCGTTAATGATGCACCGGTAACCGTCACCACAGTAGGCTCTGCCTATGATCTTTCGGGTCAGCTTGGCGCGATCTATCGCACCGCCGATGGGCTGTCTGAGTATATCTATGTGCGTTTCAGCTCCACTAGCACGGGTAAGACTCCGTCGTCCAATCAGATTTGTTATTGGTGGAGTTCGACTAGCACTTCTACCACGAATAACTATCTGTGGACGGTAGATAATCAGACGTCTGCCGGTAATTCCAATAAGGTTTCGCAGGTTGCGGGTATTCTGCGCTGTGCTCCGACACGCGGTAACTACGTGTGGTTGCTCCGGCGTTCTCCGTCGTGTAATGTTGTGTCTACAGCCACCGGTTTTGTTACTGGCAATGCCGTAATCGCAACTACGGCGTCGGGCGAGGCGTCGTTCATCAACTCCACGTCCACTGCTGCTCCGGCTGCTGGCATTGGCGCCTCGGATTGGTTCCTTGGCAAGCCAATTCTCGGCTATGTCAATTCGACGACCACCAGCTCGGTTGCTATTGATACGGCGCTCGATATTGAATAAGGGGGATAATCAATAATGGCTATCACTCCTTCTAAGCCGGATCGTGAGGATGTCACCAGCATCGCGAAAGTGCGTGTGTGGCTGAAGCCTACGATTTCGGCCGGTGGTGATACGCTTACCGTTGCCGGTATTAAGGAAGTGTGGAGTGTAGACGTTGCAAATCGTCCCGCTACCACCTTCACCTACACCACGACGGGAGCGTCAAATTCTGCTGTTGTTCTGACGGTGACTGTTACTGCAAGCTGTACTGGTGGTGTTACGCCTCTTGTAGTGTACGGTCGCTAATGTTATGTATTTGGGAGGGCACAAAGCTTGGCCACTGATTCCCTCGTGGGTATCGCAGGCAAACTGCTTTTGCGGTGTCCTTCCGCTACCACGACCCTTGCCCGCGATTGGGTCCGGTCAGCGTTTCACGATATTGTAGAGCGTAAACGGTGGAGCTGGCTCCTTAAACGGGGTCAGCTCTTCACCACCAACCAATACAATACGGGAACTGCGACTGTTCTTGCAGGCACCACTACCGTTACCATTATTGCGCCCGGAGTTGTTAGCGCGACTATGGTCGGACAGCAATTCCGCATCGGTACAACGTTGCCTATTGTTACAATCACGGATTTTGACGCGGGCACGAATACGCTAACGATTGATCAGACTTGGTATCCGTCCGATCAAACCGCACAGCCATACGCTATCTATCAAGCTTATGTAGCATTACCGTCTGATTTCCATTCCTTTGTTAGCGTTATTGATCCAAATTTTGCACAGCCAATTCCATATGACGCGTCCGTAGCACAGATTGATAATATTGATCCGCAGCGCAATGCGTCAGGATCACCTCCGAGCGGACTGGCATATTTTGATTACTTCAATGGCTTTCCACGTTATGAGCTGTGGCCGCATCAGCGCACTGCCTATGTCTATCCTATAGTATATGAATCGCGACCCGTAGATCCCTTTGATGCCGGAGCCGCCGTTCCGCCCCTGTTCCCAGACGATCTCATTCTTGAACGAGCATTGATGTACTGCGCGCAGTGGCCGGGGAGTGGGCCTGATAACGTAAATCCATATTATAATATCAAACTCGCGGCTATGCATAAGGTAGAATACGAACGACGCTTGGCAATTATGGAACGGCAGGATAACGAGCATATGCAGCAGGCTGTATGGTATCAGGCAGATCAGATGCGACGTACGGCCATTGTTAGCGGGAGTTGGTTACAATCTCATGACATGGGAGGTCTGTAATGCTGGTATTGCACGTACATATTAAAGGTAAGCAGGGCACGATCGAACGCTCCTATGACTTTCTGCGCAATGATGGCAAAGAAGACCTAGAAGGGGTAGATATCGTTATCCCTTATGAAACTGATAACCCGTATCCTATGCGAGAACGTGACTGTATTGCATGGATACATAATAAAGACCTACAGGGAGAACACTAATGGGTAAGAATTCCCCGTTCTGCGGCGCGATCGAAGACAGTTCTATCCATAATCGCGGATATGAGCCATCCGGTTCCGTCAAGGGCGCTAAAAATCGTAAAGGTGGGGATTGCGTCGAACCGGTAATTACCAATACTAACCGCAATCCTAAAGTTCCAACTATTGATTCATTTGTGTATGACGTTCCAAGCGCAAAGGTGAAAAATGGCTAATACCAATAGTGGCAACAATCTGTTCGTTGGCGCAGTTAACGACTCCAGTTTTAAGAATAAGGGCAACGGTGCGACTCTAAGCAACCAGAGTAACGGCGAAAAGGGTTGGGCGACTCGCACCAGCAGCCCGAATGCTAAGCCGGAAGTTACCAAAGTCACGTTCGACCGCCTTCAGAAGCCGACTCGATAAAACATATGACTAAAAGGAGTTCATAGCAATCCTATAAAGATTGCATGGACTTTGTCCGTTCATGCCATATTCACATACAACGTTCGCCCAACTTAAGACGGCCCTAGCCAATCGGCTTGGGGACGCCTCGGGTGTATATTGGGTGAATGGCGTAAACGGTGCTATAACAGACGAGCTTGGCCAGTATATTATAGAAGCTCTTCGTACATGGGGCCTATTCACTGGCTATTGGCGGGATACCGGCACCTTTAACACAGCGGCTTCCATTGCATTCTACGATATTAGTACGCTTGTAAATGGTGGGGGTGAAGCTCTTCTCAGTTCGGCGGTAACAGACACCACAATATCGGCCGATATTCAGTATCACTTACTAGAACCGGCGACGGGAAGTACGTGGACAGGCAGTGAGCAGTTTACGCTGGACGACGTTACTAACGCCATGACTAAACGTCGGGATCTTCTGTTGGCTGAAGCCGGAGCAACCGTAACAAGACATACGCAGGCGATTGCTGCTGGAGCGAAGACGTTCGACGTGCCGGATACTACACTGTTGATTCGAAGGATGGCATGGACAGACGTAGCCGGTGTTACGTGGCCGGTGCTGCCAGACGACATCAACAACCAGCGTAACTACGGGTTTGATTTCATGCAGACCCCAGCAACCCCAGCTACATATTCATCGTCGTCAGTTCAGCCGCTTCGTTATGTGATTGCTCCTCCGCCGAATGCTGTAGGCACGCTGGATATGCTGCTCATTCAAAGTGGCGCTGCCCTTACTGCTGCGGGTGTTGCCCTCGGTATACCTGACGACATGAGTTGGATCGTTAAGTGGGGCGCGATGGCTGATTTGCTGGGGCGGGAAGGTCCGGGGCAGGATTTGCCACGTTCGTATTTTTGTGAGCGCAGGTGGCGATTAGGGCTTGAGGCGGCTAAGGCATATCCTACGGTTATCAATGTAGAAATAAACGGCGTTGATTTATCCCCGGAGTCCGTAGATCGGCTGGACATGTACAGTCCCAATTGGCAGTCAACCATTGGAGTGCCGGATATGGTGGGATCGTATAGAAACTATCTAGCTCTTGCTACAGCGCCTGATGGTATATACTCTGTGCTATTGGACGTTGTAAGAAAAGCTATTATACCGGCTACTGATGTAGACTACATACAAATAGGACGGGAATATCTTGATCCTATACTCGACTACGCTGAGCATCTGGCTGCTTTCAAATGTGCCGGATACGAATTCCGTAATACTTATAGGGGAGCTTCCAACTTTTTTAACGCCGCCCTTGGGTATAACCAGCGACTCGCGGCTCAATCTCCTACTATCAAAGAGCTGATTCGTCAGTCTACTTTGGATGATTCGGTTTTGGCTCGGCAGCGCGGAACAGACAATCAACTTCTTGAAGGCGCTGCACAGGCGTCTGATACACAATAATGGAACAGTACCAAAGAGCAACTGAGCGCTTTAGAGCCTACGGCATTGACTTGAATAGTCCACCGGATAGTCTGCGTCCGGGGTACTACAATATATTGGAGAATGTACGCTCCTATGCCGATGGTATTCTCCAGCCGAGACAGGGGCTCAATAGCAATGGATTAGGCACGGTTATAGCGGGTAAATCAGCCGTACACTCTATCCGCCAGCTCAATGATGCAACCTCTGGCAGCTTTATCTATGCCATAGGGACGGGCAACGCATTAGCATGGTGGGATTCCGGATTCACACAGGCGCAATACAACGCTTCTAACGTTGTCTTCTCCGGCAATCCGCTATCAATGATTCCCTATAGGCCGGATCAAAGCACAGCCAGCTGGATGTATATCGCCGATTCTACGGCTATGTACAAGATCATAGGCTATAACTCTCAGAGTATAGCTAAAGGAACTGTTCATAAAATTGGTATCCCTCCTCCCACGACTGCGCCTGTGGTTGAACTGGACGTAGAGACTGCGGGATCATACATTAATTTTGGTGCTTTGGGAACTGCGCCTAACAACTGGGTGAGGGATAACGTTGTCCTTACCACCGCCCCGGCGGTTACTTATAGGATTCCACCTAATGGTGCAGGATTCTACGGAGTAACCAAAATCCTATATGACTCGGGCGCGTCTGGCTGGTGTTCAATCGTTGCTCCCGCTCCTGTTATGCAGGTGCTTGGTGTCGGAGAGGCTGTAGGTATCTTGGATTCAAGTCTTGCTACTCACTTCTTGAATGTTCAGGAAATCTATAGCGCGGGCGGAGCGTCTGGTATTACTGTCGGCAGTATTTTGTACGATAACGCTCCTACTAATACTGGCGTATGCATTATACAGCCTAATCGCTCGGTCAAAGAGATAAAACGTAACGCCGTAGTGCTTATGAATGGCACTACTTATGCTAGAGTTACGGACGTAATAGACGGCCCTGATGGCACACTATCCTTCCGTTGTAGTACAGGAGCAACGACGATATCGGCTGGACAAACACTAACTGTCGTGGCCTCTTTTAGAACGTACGACGCAGGCGGAAGTATTGCTGCCGGAGATAGCATACAAGACTACGGCAATGGTTCTATGGGTCCCGCCGCAATTATCACTAATGGAGCCGGGACCTCTACCAATAAGACTGGTTGGGTTCAGTTCACTCCAACCGCGAATATTGATCTAACTCAGGTGCCGTCTTTCGGCGTCGGACTTAGTCGTTCTTTTACAGACGACGATTACGTGCATGTAGGAACGTTGATTAGTGATGTTAGCAAGGTGGTGCAGGGTCGTATTATGCTCGATTGTGATAATACGAGTCTCAGCATTTCTAGCACTGCGAACAACGGCGCCGGATTGATCCGCGTTACTACAACCGCAAACCATCTTCTCGCAACCGGCGATACAGTATTTATCAATAATCACAATGCGTCCACAAATGGTACATGGATTATCACTGTGATAGCAGCGACTACATTTGATCTTAATGGATCAGCGTTTGTGGCAAACGCAGGCGCGGTAGGAACTGTTGCGCCGCAGTTTAAGAAGAACTTCTTTTATCGGGCGTTTACTCCAAGTGATCTTATTACGGCGGTTAAAGGCACACAGACCGCGATTGATAATAGAACGACCACGATTATTAAGAATCAAATTGATCGGCCATTCAATCGCCCAGAGCGGAAATTCGATATTGCTGATCCTAACTCTCCGGGCAACAACGATGTTGGGCTCGATCTTCCTGACCCAGTAAATCACAATCCGAACGACCCCGGCGATGGGACATCGGCAACCCGGACCACGACGGGCGACTACAATTGGTCGGATATCATCTTCCGGCGTGGGGACTTCGTTCGTGTGGGGTCCGATCCTAGTCGAGGCTTTGCCAATATCACGGCTGTGCGTGTCGAATTTACGTTCGCAGATACCACGGCTATGACTGTGGCGCTTAACTCATTTACGATGTACGGTGGTTACGAACCTGATACGGCCGACCTTGCACTACCTTATATATATAGATATAGATATCGTGCTTCGACAACAGGCGCTCGTTCTAATTGGTCCCCGGCGAATCGTAGTGGTGTTATCCCACAAAGGGGACAAGTAGCAGTTACTTGTACAGCAGCGAGCGGATTGCCCGAAGTCGACCGTATTGATATACAGCGACTTGGCGGCACGTCCACCACATGGTTAACGATCGGCTCGACTACGAACGCCTCTCCTACATTTACAGATAAGATATCTGATATAGCGGCAGATGCAGCAGCTCCACTAAGTGAGGGAGACACGAACTACCAGCCGTGGCCTGTTCGTGGCAAACCAATATCGTCCGCGACTCCTGTTACTACGGTGACGGTCGTCGGGCCATATCTCAAGGATACAACCGCAGTCTTTAATACGGCATGGGCAAAGGGCACTCCTATTAAAATTGGCGGTGTGGATACCCAGATTCGGCGTGTGATCTCTACCAGCCTATTAGAGTGTGATAACTCCATGGGATCACAGTCAAACGTATCATGGGAAATCCCTGAGCCTCTTATCGCAGGCCAACCACTGCCTCTTCTTTGGGGTCCATGGAATGGGTATTTCTTTGCTTGTGGGGATACAAACAATCCGGGTACGTTGTATTTCTCTAACGGCACAGATCCGGATACGACCACAGATACCAATTATATAGAAGTGACTTCACCGTCTGAGCCGCTAATGAACGGCTGCACCTTTAATGGTAAATCTTATGTGTGGTCCTCAGAGCGCATGTTTGAGGTGCAGGAGATCGGCATAGGGCAGTTCTTAACGATAGAAATCCCCGGCGAGAAGGGCCTATTCAAGCGTTGGGCGCTGACAACCGGCGAGCGTATCTGGTTCTTGGCCAGAGACGGAATCTATCAGACTAATGGTGGCGACCCTGTATGCATAACGGATGAAACATTGAGACCTTTATTTAAACATGAAGGTCAGATCGGAATATCTGTCAATGGCTTTAATCCGCCATCACAAAACGTAGCTTTCTCAAAGAAACAGCGACTTTCGTACTATGATGGTCGTTTATATTTCACATACACAGACTCCGCAGCAGTTCGCCGGTGTCTGTCCTATGTTCCTGCTGCCGAGAAAACCGGTTGGTGGCCTGATGTATATCTTGACGGTACAGGAGTAGAAGTGTTTTATGGCGCCGAGGGAGACGGTATTCATACCCTACTCGCTGGTGGTAGCAATGAAAAGCTATATTTTATGCAAGGCACATCCGATGATGGCGTAGCAATTCCCTGCCATATTCGTACCCAGTATTTCGACGCCGGTGATCGTCGCGCAGATAAACGTTGGGGCGATTTCGTGCTCGACGTTGATCCTAACAATGCTAATATTAACGCCAATCTCTATAATAATAACGATACGACGTCGTCTCTTTCCCTCACTCCTACTACTGTAACCTCGACAACCAGAACACAAGCCTTATTCGAGATTGCGACAGGAGGCGACCCGGCTACCGACTATTCTCGCAACATTGCATTGGATATAACGTGGACGTCAACTACAGCTACACCTAAACTATATCTGTGGGAGCCCTCGTACATAACGCGGCCCGAAGCTATGGATATGCGGGCTACTCAATGGGATGACGCAGGCGTTCCGGGTGATAAATTCTTTCAGGGCATAGAAATAGACGCCAATACAGGAAATTTGGCTAAGACAGTATTTGTGGAATACGACGGCCTTACTACCAATGTTGGCGATACGCTTACACTGACTCACAACAATAGACAGATTAAAGCGTATGCGTTTAGACCGGCATTTACCGCAGCCACAGTCCGACTACATTCCACAGATGCCGTCTCGTGGGAACTATATAACTACAAATGGCTCTTCCAGCCAGAACCTCCGCGTGGAGATCGCTGGGAAACACAGCAGGTGTCGTTTGGAGCAAACAGCTTTGTTCATGCTCGCGAAATGTGGGTAACGATGCGTTCTACACAAGCGGTAACTCTCACGGTCAATCGTGTAGATGATAATTCGACAACCACATATACAATCCCTACAACCTCGGGCTTGCGGCTAAAACAAAGAGTTATCTTTACTGCTCCGGCTACCAAGGGTAAAACATTTATCTTTACTTTTAGTTCTACCGGGATTGGTGGTACGTTTAGGCTGTATAAGCCAGAAACCGTCGTGCTTGTCAAGCCTTGGCAGAGCGAAGATGCGTTTACGCCTAAGAACGTATTTGGTGGAGAGAGTGGGATGGGAGAGGCACCAATTTAATGGCTGAAGCTCCGCTTATCGTTACCGATACAGATGTAGGGGAGAAGAATCTTCTGTTGAGATTCTTGCGTAAGGTCGTGGACCGCCTGCTCCAGCTTGGTAATCGAATTTCGGCAATCGAAACCAGACCATCCAATGTTAATTCGGACGCAATCCGGCAAGCACTGGAGGCTAACGGTTCAACACCGCTGAATGTAAATGGACTACTTGGTATCCTTGCACAACCGCAACCAGCAAACGTCACAGTTTATTCCACGGTTCCGTCCGGGCAGGTGTTACAAAACCTGAAAGATGGGCAGCTTGTCATTGTTCCGGGCACACCCAATGACTCTTTGTATTATGTTGTTGGCGGGAATCCTAATACACTACACCTACTCAACACAACCGGCAGTGTAAATGTTGCAGATAACCAATTCACCATATATGATGACGGTGATAATAGCAAAAAGTTTCAGTTTCAGGCGTCTGGTATTTCTCCAGCTACTACCCGCGTATATACTATGCCGGACGTTACGAGTACGGTGGCAGTTCTAGACGCTGCCCAGACATTCACTGCAAACCAGACACTACAAACGGCTTCCAATATTCCTCTTATCCTAGATGTCGTGACGTCCAATTCAACGGGGACTGCCACGTTTGGTATCATCCGCGCTCGTGGGGATTCTACCAACCTTGATCTTATAGGCTATGGAAGTGGTGTGACCACTACTCGCTGCGGGATTACCCTCGGGGCATGGAATGAATTGTTTGCACAGGCCGGTAGTGGTCTATTGGTGGATATTTTCCCGGCTGCTCCCATAGTATTTGGCAACAACAATATAGAGCGTGGAAGGCTGGACTCTTCTGGATTTTGGAATTACTTTGGTGGCACGAACGTCAACGCCGCAAAGTTTAAATTCTCCACCTACACAGAGCTAATCACTCTGAATACAGCGGGATTAACGACTGACTCCTCCGCCTCATTGCTTCCTACAAGTTCCCTTATTTTAGGGGTTATGGGCTATGTTCAAACCACAATCACAACCGCAACGAGCTTAAAAGTCGGTGACCCAACTACCAACAATCGGTTCTTCACAACGGCCGGTATGACGGTAGGTAATGGATTCACAGGGCTTGATCATTGGCAAGGCGGCGTTACCACTAATGCCGCTGGACCAGTACAGTACGGCTCCGATAAGGTGCGGTTGACTACCGACGTAAACCCCGGAGCCGGAAAAGTAAGAATTGTCGTATTCGCTTTAGAGTTTACAACATCAACATCATGAGACGTTTACTTCCACCAGAAGACTGGTACAAGCTTAGAGAGCCAATTAAACAGCTATTTGGAGAAGACAAAGAGCCGCCCGACCCCGGTGTAGCGCCTTTTTGCGCTGTTGAGGAAGATGATGATGGCAATATTATAGGCTTCTTATTCTTCCAACTAGCAGCACATCTTGAACCCTTTGGCAGCGTAGGCGGCGCGTCGTTTTCTGGCCTAAGAGAGACTATAGATGATGCTTTGACAGGTATGCCGGGTATAGTGTATTACCTACATACGGACAGCCCTTTGTCACAGACTATATACGAATCAAAGGGATTCAAGTCTATCGGGACCCTTATGATGGGCACACCAAGGAATCAATAAATGGCATTCATAATTCCCGCCGTTATCGCGGCCGCAGCGGCTGTCTACGGGCAGCACAAAGCTAGTAAAGAGGCTGATAAGCTACGTAAACAGCAACAGCCTCTTATTGACCTACAGAAACAACAGGCACAAGAGCTTCAGCCTTTTGGCAAATCTTTTCTCCAACAGGGACAGGCGAACACCGACATTGTGCAGAACTATCTCCGCAGGTTAGCAAGCGGAGATAGAAACCTAACAATGGAAACGCTGGCTCCGGAGATCAACGCCGCAACTCAGGGCCAGCAAGGAGCTGTTACAGCACAACGCAACCTATTCCCACGGGGTGGGCAATCTGCTTCTGCGGCGGCTCAACAGCCCTATCAGTTTCAGGGAATGCTGAACAATCTTATGTTTGCACAGCGCCCACAGGCTATGTCACAGCTCGCGCAGCTCGGCGGGAATCAGGCATCCCTTGGTCTCGGCGCGTACGGACAGGGAGCAGGACTCACCAACAATATGCTCAATTACGGCCTCAATGCTCAACAGCAGATGTTTGGGCAGGGGGCAGCTATTGGGCAGGGTATTAGCTCTATGGTTGGACCGTTCCTTCAGTATTACATGATGAACAGGCAGACGTCCCCAACGAATACCAACGCACAGATTCCTACCGGGTCTACATACAATTGGGGCTCCGGGCCGGGAGTTACGACCAGCAACTCTATGAGTGGCAGTTCTACCCCCAATACATCATCCTATGGCGCGTATACCTATCCGTCGTCTGGGAGGGGATAAGTATGGGTTTCCTCGCAGGGTTTACCAAAGGCATAGGTGACGAAGCCAAGCAGTATAACCAGAATTATATGGATATGCAGCTAAAGAAATATCAGTCTGCATCCAAAATCTGGGAAGCTATGGCGAATGACCAGAACTATCATCCAGCCATTCGACAGCAGTTTGCTCAGAATGCAATGATGCTTGGCGGCGTGAATCTGTTTGATAAGAATTCACGCGCTTCTGCGGACCAGATTCTTAAGCAGAATCCTCATGATCTTGCTACACAAGCACACGATGCTCAGCAGATGACTCAATCTGCACCGCAGCCTCCAACACAGGATCAGTCTCAGCAGGGAGGTTTCTCGCCGCAGTTTATATCTCAGATGCCACAAAGCCTATACGGACCAGAAGGGTATAAGGACCCTATGGCTGTTAATCAGGCCGAGATGGCAACGAAAGAGCGAGAAGCATATGGGCAGGCGAATGCCCAGCATCAGGCTGTGCTGCACATGCTTCATAGCATGGGCGGAGATGCTACTACTGCTACATTTGGTGAGACGGGCGCTCCTCCGGGAAGTACACTTGATCGAATGGTGAAGGAACAGTGGACCAAGGACCTTATGTTTAAGCGCCCTCCCACTCGGCCTACGTCTACGATGCCAATTGATGGTCATCCCGCCGTATTCTTTAATGGCGGGCATTTCGTTGATGGAGAGCCGGTCAACGCCAGCGCTTCTGTTGCCGGTAAGAATATGCGGCTGGAGTTTGTGCAGGATAAAAATACTGGACAAACGTATTGGGATTATCTAATTCCCGGCGATCCCCGTCTGGGTCCTAACGGCGATCTCACTAAGCCAATTCTCACCCGCTCTACTGAACGCACTACGTCCACTGATCCGGCTCAGCTTACGACAACTTCTAGTGTGCGTACATCCGGATCGTACGGAGGAGGCGCTATGCCACAACCTCCTACTACCCCCTCACCTTCGGTTCCTACTCCAACCACTTCAAGTACAAATACCGGTGGGGTCGTTCCCGATCCAGCGTTGGTGAAAGCTTCTTATGGCGCCACTCCTACTGGGATGGAACAGCAAGCATGGACTGGTTTGCAGCAGTCGAGCCGTATCATCGGTTTGATTAAACAATATCCGATGGTTGGCCCTATCCTCGGCCGCGTTGTCGAAATGGGCAATAAGATCGGTTCTAGTTGGTTGCTTAACAAAGCGGCGGAGTTTTCTGGTGTAGGCAAGCAGGCCGCTGCGGATAAAAGCTACGAAGATGCTCTAAACAATATACAGCAGGCAGCAAAAGAGGTAGGCGCTCCAAACGATGCTGCACAAGCTGCTGCTGAATTGATTACCTCTATGCGTGCTATGAATGCCGCAGAAACGGCTATGCTGTCGGGCGGCGGGGGTCGTGGCATTACTCGCATGTACGAGATGCTTAAGCCTGCTCTTATGAACCCTACGCAGGATGAGAGTATTATTCACGGACATATGAAGTCTGTTGATAATCTCTTTGCTGGAAAACTGCGTTCGCTTTATAGACAGCGTTATGGAGATAAGGTTCCTCCGCTTTCGGCAGATCAACTACAGTATGCCAAAGAGGCGGGCATCTATGATCTTCTATTAGGCAAAGCCGCCCCTATTACCGCGCAAAATACTAGTGGCGGTGGGGCGAAAATGTACAAGCTTTATCGCAGAGACACAAAGACAGGCCAACGTTGGGGCAGCGACGATGGTGAACATTGGTTCGATGCGGCTACAGGCAAAGAATACACAGGAGCATCAACGACCGCTCCTAAACCGACAGCCACTCCCCCAGTAAACCCTTAGTAGGGATTACACAGCCGAAGCCAGTAAGTGTAATCCCAAAACAGACTGGCCCAATAATGACACAACCTACACCAAAATCTAACGTATCGCAAAAATCTGCAATCCCCGCTCCGCCCGCTGCCCCGATCAAAAAGTCTTCTACTAACAATATTTCGTGGGATAAGAACTATGTAAGAGGAGCGAATAATAATCCTACGAATCTTAAATACGGGGCTCTTACCAAGAAGTACGTTGACAACGGTCTTGCAGAGAAAGATCCAACTCCGGCCATCGACGGCGGTCATTTCCTCAGGTTTAAATCAGTCGAAGACGGCCTTAATGCTGCAAAGGAGCTGCTGAATTCTTCTGGGTATAGTAATATGGCTGTAGACAAGGCTCTTCGTAAATGGAGTAATGACTCCTACGATACAGGAGCACTTAAACTTAAAGATCTTGGAACTAAGACAGTATCTGATCTCAACAGCGCAGAGCTGGAGACGCTGGTCAAAGCAATGGCTCATTGGGAAAGCGGGTTTAAAATGACCCCCATAGTAGCGGCTGCAACCGCCCACGGCGGAAGCCGAGGAGGGCGATAAAATGCCAATACCTCCGGGCACTGTTCCTGAGCCACCCGCTGCACAGTCGGACGCAGCATACGGCGCACAACAGTATATGGCTAACCGTAAAGCAGGCGGAGACATTCCGCCTAATAGCCCACTAACGCAACCCGACGATACTCGTGGTTATTGGCATAGCTTTGCTAACGCTATGGGATTACCTACTAATATGCAGGAAATCCCGGCGTCTATAGGCAGTATTACTAGCATGATCCCCGGCGTTGGACAGTTGATGTCCTCATACAATGCTGCTAAAACCATATATAATGATCCTTCTTATGAGGGAGTAAATAGAGCATTCAATCCACTAGTCGCTCCTATGGAACAGGCGGGAGGTGGGAACATTCCCGGCGCGTTAGGCTCTGCTACCCCTTTCGTTGGTTCTATGCTGGCGGCACCGTTTCTTCCTGCTAAGTCCGGCCCTCCGAATGTTGAGCCGGGGTTTGCTCCGGGGATCAATCTCGCTAACCCACGCCCAAGCAGCCCGTCTATTCCGATGCGGCCGATTCTCGGAGACGTGTCAACTCCACCTTCGTTTGGAGCGAGGGCACTAGAATATGGAGTGCGGGAGCCTATATCTAAAATCCCCGGCGTAGGGACAAAGCTTAGTGATATGGTAAAGGGATCGATCGCCAAACCGGGTAAGGGAACCGGAGTTACTGGTGTTGAGCCGCGTCCTCGTATGGCTACGTCTTTATCGGCTACATACCCAGAAGCACCGAAGACGGACTTCCCTTTTGAGCGCCCGTTCTCCCGTCTCACTTCTCCTGAGCCTTCTATAGGCAGTGCTCCGCTTAATAACCCACAAGATATTATGACAAAGGCAGGCCTGCCGAATCTTTGGCAGAATGAAACCCCGCCGCTTGCTACTGCGGCGTTTGGTGATGCTCCTGTCCAGCCAGTGAACCCTATTGCCGGGCCTCATCCGTCCGGTGTCAATGGATTGAATCTGCCAAATGTGGCACAGGCGAGGACTATTCCGGGAACGTACTTTCAGCCGGGAGAATTCGCACAGCTAATGGAACAGCTCCGTCAGCACGGTGCGAACCGGTCTGAAATACATGCAGCGCAGCAACAGGGTATAACCAATATCGTACGAGATGCTGTATATAAAGACGATACTCCAAATCTTACTCTAAAGGAAGTTGCCGCCTCTAGAAAAGCGGCTTTGAAAAAAAAAATAACAAATGATCCTGAGACAGCGCGAACGAAAGCACTACAGAACATGGAACAGCCGTCCGATCCTCATCTACACGAAGCGGTAACCCGTGTTCGTTCCGACATTGTAGGGACTCTTCCCGACGTACCAGATCAAACATCCTCGATGTTTAATAAAAAGTCCGATCTCACCTCTCTTCAAGCAGGAAAAGCCTTACGGGATGCTTGGCAGCCTTTTAGAGAGGCTCTCAAAGAGTCTGGACAGAGAACGATCAAACTGTATAGAGCAGTATCTAGCAACGATGCTAACATGCCAGAAAAGACGATTCTTCGTATGGCCGAGTCTCCAGAATGGATACGTCTTAGAGGATTTGATCAGGAAGGAAAAAGTCCGATTCAAGAATTTGAAATTCCTATCGACGATATTATCGCTGCTCCGGAGATGGATACAATAGAAGGGCATAAAGCTTCTGGATGGGAGCCGGGCTTCCCTAAATATAGGGAATACCTTGTGTATAATCGCTTGTCTCCTTTGCTGCATGCCCTTTCCAAAAAGAACTAATATGACCGAACCTAATAGCAAAATATGGACCCCGCAGTTTATCTGGCAGATCGCAACGTGGTTCTTTGCTCAACTTATAGCTGCATCTGCGATCTATGTAGCAATTTCTAATCGACTAACAGTAGTGGAAGTGTTGTTAGCTGCACAGAAAGAATCGGCTGGCATTGCAGCGCAGCAGGAGTCGGCTGCTAGACAAATGCTGGAAGCCCGCGTGGTTGTTCTGGAAAAAACTGTTGAACATCTAAAGGCATATAACGAACTAAAAGAAAATACCAACACAATCCGAGTAGGAGGAGGGAACTAAAAATGGGCGGACCTGCGCTCAGACCGCTCCTGCTTACGGCAGTCCCTGCCCTTTCCCCTTGAAACATTAGGCAAAACGTGCTTCACTAATCCCAATGCATCAGTTTGGGAGGGTGTGAGTATGGTTTGGACAGACAGGCGCCTATCGTTGCCTGAGTGGGAAGGGACGCTTGATAGCCTCAAAGAAACCCTTGAAGGGGTTGTAATGACGGTGGATCTAGGTCGCCAAGAAGGGATTCGCGCAGATATTCTGGCGTTGGAAGCCCTCGATGAATTGGATGGCTGGCTTAGTCGAATCAAGCAGGATATGGGTGTATAGCTATGGCTCGCATCCTCTTTATTGATATAGAAACGTTCCCATTAATTTCCTATACATGGGGCGTCTATGACCAGAATGTTATCGCGGTCAAAGAGCACCAGTTGATATGTGGATATAGTGCTAAATGGCTGGGTGGTGAGCACGTTACCCGAATGCTTCCTGATACGAAATCGCTTACAGATGATCGCCAGCTTGTCAAAGAAATATGGAAGCTGTTTGATGAAGCGGACATTGTCTGCGCTCACAATGGCGATCGATTCGATATTCGCAAGATCAACACACGATTCATCAAACACGGATTTAATCCGCCGAGCCCGTACCGCACTATAGATACCCTCAAAGTCGCCCGCAAGACGTTCGGATTTGCCACAAATAAGCTAGATGATCTCTGCCAGTTCCTTGGCCTTGGGCGAAAGATTCAAACAACCGGCTTCGATCTCTGGCAGCGCTGTATGGATAACGATCCTGAGGCGTGGCAGACGATGAGAGTCTATAACTCTTACGACGTTATTCTGTTAGAGAAACTATACTTCAAGCTCCAACCGTGGATGAAGACTCATCCTTCAGTTGCCAATAAGCCGGACGATTGCCCAAAGTGTGGCTCGGACAAACTACAATCTCGCGGTACGATTAAAACCGCTACCCGGACATACAAGCGCTTTCAGTGTACGGATTGTTCCGGATGGAGTCGTGCGGTCAAATCTACCTCCTCTACCTCTCAAACCAATGCCTAACAAACAGCAGATAGCAAAAATAGATAATATTATTGCCCGGTGGAAACCTCGGCTCCTACTGGATAGTTGGAGCATTACCGTCGATCTACAAGAAGAAGAAAAACTTACTGATAAAGACCGCACACTAGCCACGATGTTAGTGCACAAGAATTATCGGAACGCATGGCTTCGCGTATTTCCTGCATTATTCCGCGAACCAGCGGCAGCACAAGAGGTAACTATTGTACATGAGCTTTCTCATATAATCACTTGGGAGATTAGAGAAGTATTACTCAACCAAAAACCTCTTAGTGAATCTAAATCTAATGCTATAATAGAGAATCTAACAGAGACGTACGCAAAGATTCTATACAAAGCGTACAAGCCAAATCGCAAACCGAAAGCATATCATCTATAGTATCTTGCAATGCAGATAGAAGTTAAACGAACTGACAAAACCAGCAAACGCACTATCGGGTCTATGTATATAGACGGCAAATGGGCTGCCTATACATTGGAAGATCCTATCAGAAATACTAAAATAGCGGGAGATACCGCTATTCCAGCCGGGTCATATCAAGTTATTATTAATCATTCGCCTCACTTCGATAAGGATTTGCCCTTATTGTTAAACGTGCCAAACTTCGAAGGTGTACGTATACACTCCGGTAATACAACAGCGGATACCAAAGGCTGCATATTGGTCGGCCTTAATCGTACGATCGACAAAGTGGTCGAATCTCGTATTGCTATGGTTGCCATTCAAAAACAAATTCAGGATGCCTTAAATCGGAAAGAGAAGGTATTCATTGCCCTCCACTAAAGAATTATATACAGACGCCAAGCGCCTAATTCCGGGCGGGTCGAATTTGTTCAGCAAACGAGGCGAGCTTCATGCTCCGGATCAGTGGCCGCAGTATTACAAATCCGCGAAGGGCTGCGAGATCATCGGCATGGACGACCACTCTTACCTCGATTTCAGTGGGGCAGGAGTCGGGGCATGCATCCTTGGCTACGCGGACCCTGACGTTGACACCGCCGTCATCAAGACGATCCACAGCGGGTCAACTTCGGCGCTGCTGGGGCAGGAAGAGGTCGAACTGGCTCGGATGCTGACCCACCTCCACCCGTGGGCGCAACAAGTCCGATTCGCTCGAAGCGGGGGAGAGGCGATTGCCGTCGCGATCCGAATTGCGCAGGCTAAAACTAGACGAGTTGGTATTGATTGGGATCGTGAATCCTACCATGGATGGCAAGTTAACAATCCGATAACCAAAGATAGTCATTTTCCTTGGGACCTTAGCGATTTATCTAAACTACAGTGCGGAGCTATAATCGTAGAGCCTAGACGTCTGGAAGAGCATCCGGAACTTTTGCAGCATTATCGAAGTCTGGCGACTGAATACGGAGCTGTGCTTATCTTCGATGAAATCAGTTCCGGGTTTAGGTTTAACCTTGGCGGCTCGCACCTGCAATACAAAGTCAACCCTGATGTTGCTGTATTCTCCAAAGCCATATCAAACGGCTATCCTATGGCGGCGGTTATTGGCACAGAAGAAGTGATGTCCGCCTGTAACGACACCTTTATCAGCTCTACTACGTGGAGCGAACGAATAGGCCCAACAGCGGCGATTGCTACAATCGAGAAGCTCTGGGCGAATGATGTATTCGAGTATACTAAATACATAGGCGAGTTAGTTAAGGGCACGATCGAATGGGAAGCTAAGCAATCTGGTTTGGACGTCAAAGTTATTGGCCCACCACAGATGCTACATTTCCAATTCGCGAATCCGGAAGTCCAGACACTCTATACTCAGATGATGCTTGATCGTGGATTCTTAGCAGGGCGAGATTTCTACCCGTCTTATGCGCATAAGATAGATCACTGTGAGCGGTTTGCTCATACAGTCCGAGAAGTATTCCCAATCATTCAAGATGCAGTAGAACACAATTCTGTTAGCAAAATGCTCCGTGGGCCGGTAGCCGAGTCCGGGATCAAGCGATGACTGTAGGCGTAATCGTCCAATCGCGCATGGGATCAACCCGACTGCCGGGCAAAGTCCTGCTCCCACTCGGAGGCAAGCCGTCGATCATCCGTGTTCTAGAGCGGGCCTCACAAATCAGCGGCATTGATCGCGTCATCGTTGCAACCACCACACTGCGGCAGGATTTGCAGCTTGTTGATGTCGTCCGCTCAGCTGGATATGAAGCCGTTATGCCAACCGCAACTCCAGATAATGTCCTGTCCCGCTACTACTGGACAGCAAAACAATTCAAGTTTGACACTATAGTGCGCATTACTGGGGACTGCCCGCTGCTTGATCCCGCCGTTAGCAGTAGAGTAGTCGGCGTGTCTGAATCCGGACGTTGGGATTACGTAAGCAATCGCCAACCTGCAACCTTCCCTGATGGATTTGATACAGAGGTATTCGATTTTGACACATTAGAGCGTACATATAAGCAGGCTTCAGACAACTATAGTCGGGAGCATGTAACTCCATACATTAACCAATCTAAAGAGTTCACTGTCCAAAACGTATGGAATACAAAGGATCAGTCTATGATCCGGCTTACGCTTGACACTCACGAAGACTATGACTATATTAAATATGTCTATGACGAGCTGGGTGATAACCCACGGACGAAAGACATATTAGAATTACCTAGACAGCGAATCGTAGATAGGGTATAATATAGGGTAATGTGGGGCACGGCATATGTGCGGATGTGGATAACCAGTATGGCCGTGATGCTGGTTATTACTTGTTCTTCAGCTCCTCCTCAGCCTACCAAAGAACATCCACTCCCTGCTTGTGCTATTTCCTGTCCCTCAGGAACTGGTGCAGACGGCGGTTTTCTCTTCCGCAGACAGCACAAATGTCGTGGGGATAAACGCTGGCTAAAAGATATCTCTATTATTGGAGAGTATACAACTCGGAGCGTGGATGGATCACAAAACACCGCCGCATGGCTCGACAATCTCGGAGAATTATATGACAAACGAGATGTGGTGTTGGGACCCTGCTCAATGTTCGTCCACTCTGAGATCAACGATAGAGACCCCAGCAAGCGGGGACAACACGAAGGCGAAAACCCAGATGGAACGCCAAAGACCCGAGATTGAAACTTACGCGGCTCTCGTCCACGGCGTTATGGGTTTGTGCTATTTAATCACACTGCCATATCATATACGCCGCAAAAATCCCGGCAGAGTTGTTATGCATAGCGCTATGCTTGCCTATCATATATGGGCAGCAAAGGAGCACACGAAATGAAAACTTCTACTCTAATGTTTGTGGGTGCTCTGCTACTCTCTGTCACTGCATTCGTTAGCAGCCATACTGATATTCATACGTTCGCTGATCTATTCGGCAATGTACAGAACTTTTTTGGTCTGCTCGGAGTTATCGGCGCGGTGTGCGTAGGTTGGGTGAACAAATCTCCACTGCCGGAAGCCAAGCCTGTAGATAGGTCAGTGAATTAAAGGTCGTCCGTGCAGGATTCGAACCTTGCGACCTAGCTCTTATAAGGAGCTTGCTCTACCACTGAGCTAACGGACACTAATTGTTCTACGACGCCTTTGCAGCAAAGCTTTTAGCTCAATTCCTACATCTGTCATCTTAAAACTCTGCCAGTTAGGCGGATCGTTGGGATTGGTGCATTCAACGAATTGCGTCCGCTCGCCGAAATTAATGTTCGTGGGCGGTTTGCCGAGATCGAACAACACCTTCGCGGTCCATTCCACGATCCTTCCTGTCCCCCCGTCGCCAATCTCGGACATCCACTCCTCTTTCGAAGGGTCACCATACTGCTTGATCACGGCCCGGAATGCGGCGATGCGATCATAGCTGTCCTCGGGGAAATCGATCGTCCCATCCTCCCGATTCCGCCACGCATACGGATGATAACTATATGCAAAGGTCGCGGCGTTGATCTGGCTGTCCGCTCGGGAGAATTGAATCCCTCTACGCAACGCATCTTCACCGTCTGCATCTGGCAATGTGAATCGTGCCTTAGGATTAACACTTAGTATACCCTTGAAATACGGATACGCCCCTTCGTACCACATACGAGCATAGGCTTCGTTCCATCTACTCTCCGTATGCACAAGCGGGTTATAGAAATCTCCACCCAGCTCATTGCCCCATGCATACGATGAGATATATTCGTATAGCATCTTATCTTCTATACGTCGTCTATCACTAGCAAGCTTGCATCCATAATCATACCAGCCGGACATATGCGGCGGATCAACAACCCACGGACGATGAGCAGCAAATTTCTGTGGCCGTCCGGGAATAGCTATACCATTCTCATCTAATTCCCATACAGTAGCTCCGGCTGTATAAGGATAGTATGTAGTCTTCCCTTCGGCCATATGAGCCGGACACCAGCTTGTATTAACATCCGGGCGAATACCGGCATGTAGAAGTGTGGCTATATTAGGAACTAAGCTCTTCCAGAAGCTCCAAATACCCTCTTCCGGATGTGAGCATGTCGCTGAATCCGCTAATCTACATGCAGTGAATCCGATATCACGAAGAACCTCCGCTTCTGCCTTTGTGATATAAACCGGATCACTATTCATCATCCACGAGAAGCTAATATCTGTCATTGATAGTATCCTATGCGCTCGGAGAGATTCGAACTCTCATGCCTAGCGGCGTCTGAGCTTAAATCAGAGGTGTTTACCAATTTCACCACGAGCGCGTATCTTACAAAGCTTATAGCAGGACTCGAACCCGCGACCTGCTGATTACAAATCAGCTGCTCTACCAACTGAGCTATACAAGCAAATCTGGTGGACCGGACCGGGATCGAACCGGCCTACTGTCGGCAACTTCGGGTTGCTGCATCCCCTTGATGCTTCTGCGGCCCTTGAATTTGTGCCAGTTTCGCGGCCGTATGCTGGCGGATACGTACTAAATTAGGATACATATGGCAAAACCCTAACCACCGCTATTCAGCAGCACTACGACGATTCACCATCGTTCAGAGCCTGCTGAAGTTCCTGTCTCATATCCTCAAATACCCAATCAGGTATACGATATCCCGTGTCTTTAAGTCTTTGCAAGGTAACTATCATATCCGCCAACGAGGCGTCTTCAAACGTTTCGCCCGCATATGGCAGAAGAATCTCCACCATAGTAGACCCGTCAAGAAGGGATCTAATCTGTTTGTGCCTAGCGAACCACCCTTCCGGATTTTTATCAAAATCTACTGGTGGAGGAAGGGGCTCCTTAAATACATATCTACGATTCGCGACATGTGTTATCCACGATTCGGAGACATCCTCATAGCAATAGACATCACACTGATAGTCATCACTGCTCCATCTGCAATATGCCATGAGATTTTCTCCACAACTCTGTCCGTATCTTATTACACAACTTACAGATACGTCGTACGATGCCTCGTTTGTTGATATAGATCCGTTGGTTATCCCCGACTACGGCGTGGCCATGTTTGCAATACAGTTCGATCATTTCAGCTCTAGACTTTATTTCTCTCGATGAAGGAAAGAGGCCCAATCATCATATCGCTTTTCACTACTCACCCAGTGTTTGCCTCTTCGATAAGAAGACTTCTGAACTTTGTTTCGATTCTCCTTAAGCTCTTCCTCTCGTCCATACAACACTTCCAAAGCTGCAATTGCTCTTTCTCTTCGAGTGATTAAATACGGAAGTAACGACTCCAGTGTAGCTTTTACGAGCTCTCTTCGTGCTGTTCTGGCAACAGTTATCGGCTTGTAAGCAGGCTTGCGCTCCTTATACGTTTTTGGTGTTTCCCAACATAAAATCTCTGCAAACGTACAAACACTCTCAGGGTGGGTCATAGCAAGCTGTAGTATAACAACTAGATTAGTGTCTCTCATAGCAATCTGAATACAGCCCTCTCCATCAAATAAACCAGCACACCACGCTAGTCTATGTGAGGTTGCCATTTTAATATCCACCCCCACACCCCCGCTCAGCAAATTTTGATTACTACAACAATCTGGCCGCGAAGTTTATTCCCGACTACTTCAAATATTTCCGCTCGATATAGTATGCGATCCTCTTGAAGGAAGACCCAGAATCATTTAGCTCGCTTGCCGTTCTCGTAGTTAAAATAGGGTCATCCCACTCCAAGCCGAGCCAATCAGCAACCTTCTTCGGCAAGAAGTCAACACTACCAGCGTATTTATACGCACTATGCCCGGGAACCTTCCTCCACTGGCCTAGTTTCGATAACTCACAAGCCACGCCAAGACAACAGTAAAAATATACTCCATCCGACTCATTCCGCAACGCGTAAGCACCTTGTTGATATTTTCCACTTCTAAGCGCGTTAACCCACTTACGGATATTCTTCTTATTTATCTTCATCACTCCTCCAACTTTTTAAACGCCACGGCCTTAAACGCTTCTTCAAACCACTTAGAATATTCAAATCCAACAAGACCACCCATGTTGTAGTCGTAGAGTTCGTGGCCCACAATCCTAAGCTGCCGGACCTTTGCTTCCTGTAATAAATATGCCCACTGCGGGCTCATAGCGAGCAAAGATGCGGGAGTCCAATCGATGTAATAATATGGACTATGCGCCATAGCCGCCATAGCGGACCTCATACACCATTTAATAGCGTTCACAAGCTGCATAGTATGCATACTTGATATAGGAATAGGTTCGGAGAATTTTGCTTTCTGATTCTTACGGGCAGGACGCCAATGATCTACCGGAATATTGCTACAACTATCAACCCATTTAAGAAAATACGGTCTACGGACATCAGTGCTAGCAGACACGGCAGACACAATCTGCACCGCTTGTCCTGCTTTGACTGTTACTGTAATGGTCTTAGTCTTAGCTTTCTTTGTTCTGGAAGTCATTGGCGTCCCCATTTCTTACGCTGCAACAGTTGGGGTTGCTGGAGCAGGCGTAGGGAGGTTTCCAAGCCGTCCAAGTAGCTCCTTCTTAACCTGCGCTACGACATACTCGATCGCACCACTGATCTGCTGAATCTCAGCATCGGCAAGAGGACCACTAATCGGCTGATGAAGCGCGGTCATAACCGCTAGGGCGATCTTCTTTTTCTCATCACCAGAAATTTCCACAGTCATTAGATAGCGGACTGTTGTTTCAAGCACATTATTCTCAACGGCGTGGAACGAATCTGTTACCGTCCCGCCGGTAATTTCGTGAAAAAGTTTACTCAGTCTAGACATTTATTTATCTCCTATCCAATCTTCTTGAGATTAAACTGCTTGGGAGTTTCTACCTCGTATCGACTAACTCTAACCAGTTTGTACACTGAAAACGACTCCTCCCCATATATCTCTGGTATCTTTGGGTCTGAAGAAACCCCATCATATATGCTTTGCCGAGCTTCAGGCTCGTTTGAGTAGTACACAAAGTCGATTTCGTTACTATACTCGGTAAAGATCGTCTCATTATTATCTCGAACTGCGAAGTACCCCAAAATATATTCCTTCTTTGTAGCCATTATTTATCCTTTACTTGCCATTGTCGTTTGCACTTCCCGCATCTGGTAGGCATAGTTTCTTTGCGGATATTCCACGAATGTCCACAGTGTTTACACGGTCCTGCTTTGGGCAGACTAATCTTCTTCATCATCACTTCCCAGCTTTCGTATACCAACACCCGCCTTTCCCGGCTGACCTTCTACCGTACACGCCTGTATAACATGCGCCGGAATATTATGCTCTAACAGCTTACCTGCATCAATCGTTCGCCGAGGTTTAGAAGCCGAACGCCGATAGATTACATACGTATCCCCGCCGTACTGCCATTTAATTTTACGCTTACCGGGTTCAACCTCCTCTCCACGAACTTCCCGTACCCAATTTTCGAATTCATCCTCGTTACTACGATCTAATACGGCAGCAATAACTTCATCACACGCTATTACAATGGACCGTAGGCGTTTAATTTCGTTCGCAGCGTTAATTCGCTGCTTTAGAACCTCGTCGGCTTCATCCAAGGAGAACATGCTATGATCTCACTATAGTGCGTTACGTTTACGATCCCGCCTAAAATCAAAATCAGCACCCCACGTAGCAAGTGGATCTATGGAAAGCAATCCTATTGCTAACGATAGTAAATAGTTTTCACTCCACACTAGAACACCAGTATATATAGTGAAAATAATGCCCAGAGTGATAAAATACCCAAGTCGTGACTGTCTCATTTAAGCCTCAAATTGTGTTTATGAACATATCCGGGCGTATAGTTAGATGTCTATGAATTTGTAGTTTACCTGTTGATCCCCAATTACCTACGTACACGCGATCACCATTATGATCGAAATCAGATGTCCAAGCATAATGATTCCGCAAATCTTGCGTGTTATATCCGAATACATGTAGATACGCCCATGCTACAGGAGGCATTAGACTAATTTGTTGGGATTCAACATAATCACCCTTAAAGCTAATATTCGCGAATTCTTCGTCAAGATACCACGTTTGCGGATAGAACTTTTCCGGATGATTGGTGACCAACCGAAGAAGAGTTGTATTAGGTTTTATTGCGAAAAGTGCCATTGTAGTTGTTTCAACCCCGCAGTGTAAGAAAGAATGTCACCTTTACGCTGATACTTCCTGATCTTTTCTATTTCTACAGGATCGTCCCTAAACCCTGCTTGGTCCACTGCTATAGGAATAATACTCACATGACCATAGAGCGCAGCAAAAGTTAAATACGCCCTATAAATATGATATCTATGCGTAACTAAAGCCATTGGTTGTCCCAAGCTGAAGTTTCGAGTCAACTCTTCCGCCTCTTCTAGAGTAGAGTTACCAAATGGCTGAATAATAGACGCCCTGTACAATTCAGCAATAGCGCCTGCTTGTATTAATCTTTCTTTGTATACTGCTAAATTTGTATGACGCAAAACAACCACTAGTTGCGGTGTTATTTCTACTTTATTAACTCTATCCAAAGTATCACAGAAAGTCTCCCGCACGGAACGCATCCTCAACCTCCTTATCATATTTCAAAACCCGCCCAATAAGCCGATCTATTTCATACGGCGGTAACGATCCCGAAGGGGCAGGGCGTAGTGCCACGAAATCCACCTCGGCGAGCTTCAAGCCCGCCTTGAGCGCCCTAGCAGCCCGCAGGCAACGGCGCTGGAGGACCACGGTTTCCTGCTCGTTCGCTTCAACCCGTTTCCGCCCGCCTCCTAGTGCAGCTTCAAGATTGCGAACCTCGTGGACCATTTCCTGCCATTCCTGTGGTGTGGAAGAAAATGTATGATCCGGACCGGGGCGATGAGGGGCGTCCGTGAAGTGTTTCTCAATCACTCGTGCTCCTAGCGCAACCGCTCCCATAACTGCTGTGTAGCCAATTGTATGATCCGACAACCCCAACACGAAGTTTGGATACATGGTTCGGAAGTGTATCAGCGTTTTAAGTTGTAGGTATTTAAAGTTGTCTGGATCGGCGGTATAGTTTGTGTTGCACTGCATCAGACAAACATCAGAGCCGATAAATCGCCGCATTGCACGATCGACATCGTAGATATCTGAGGCCCCACAGGCTATAAATACAGGCTTGCCATTTTCTGCAATTTTATCTATAAGTCGAAGATATGTAATGTCCCCGCTGCCGATCTTAAAAGCATTCACATAAGGATCAAGATGATCTACACACTCCAGATCATACGGCGTAGACATAAACTCAATACCAATCTGGTCACAATATCTCTTAAGGATTGACGTCCATTCCCACGGCACGCTCAAACGCCGGAAGGCATCTACAACATCCTCTCTCCATCCGGCTTGATGTGCTAATTTGCCGACTTCAGCAAACCCACGCTCGGATACGATATGCTCTGCGCGAAAATGTTGAAATTTGGCACAATCTGCGCCCGCCTTTTTGGCCAATTCACAGAGATCTAATGCTCGATTTATATCTCCATCATGATTAGCAGAAATATCAGCGATAAAATATGTGGGATGGTTATCGCCTACAAATCTATTCCCTACTTTGAATTCAGCCATTCTAATGCCTCTTTTTTGTATGAATTCAATACGGCGCCCACAGCGGCCAGTTCAAGCAGCGCTAGTCCAGAAATGAGACCGCTTCTTACAGATGCTGGAAAATCCGTGTGCCATATGGCCCAATCAAAGGACACGGCACACAGTAATGCTGCCAGCAGAACGAAACTCCAAACCGCAAACATCGCCCATCCAACAATCGCCCTGTTCTTTGCCATTCTTGTCTCCATTACAAACTTAGTAAACTCGTCTTCTTCAATTTCTTCTTTTGTTGTAGATCTCCAAGCGCTTGCCGCAGCAGCATACGACTGCCACACTTGCGATGAGACTGCTGACGAAGAGGCTGGGTTGGAAGCCATTATAGCATTCAAGCGATTGATATAATTTTGCAGTGTTTGCTGATTTGTGGGGCTTGATGCTATTGCTGGCGCAAATCCATGACGCGGATCATTAGGCGGAGGTGTAGCTCCATGACATGCAGTAGCCAACTTTTTATCTACTTCGCTAGGATCACTTGGCATGTGCTATTTTCCTTACTGTACAGAATCTCTTTGTATCCTGCTTCCCGCAAAAGCTCTTCAAATTCCCACAGAGAATAGTAGTAAAGCTGCTCACTTTTGCTATTATCGATTCTGCCGTCATCAGCAATGAAGTATTTATCATGAGTCATAATACGCAAGTGATCATCCCACAACCAGCCGTGCAAATAATATCGCCAAGGGTCGCTCTCTGGCAGCAAATCCCACGTTCGAATATATTCGTCAGGAAGTACAGACAACATGCGTGCCACTTTTGGCGGCATTTTATATAACTCAAACAGGCCATAATCAGCCGTCTCGCGCATATACTTAAGGGTCTTTAATGGCGCTTCTATGCCCATAGGCCGGAAATAATTGAAGCATCCGGTTATACACACAGCCAAATCAGCATAAGGACTATGGTTACTTGTTAATACATTCTCAACCCGGAATCTGATGGGCCGTGTGTAGGACAAGCTGTTATACCAATCTTGTGCAAACTTTATACGGGACGCAGAAACGTCTATACCACAGCCTACGCTCAGCGATTCATCCAACGACATACCTATGAGCAATCGTCCATTTCCAGTTCCCACTTCTACAACACTAATTGGACGATTAAGAGGGTCTACTAGCCATCGATTAATAAAATTAATTTGTGGCTGTGTTTTACCCAAAAGAGCAGCCCTATAGGCCGATAGTTGCTGCAAACTGAAACTTCTAAGGTCCTCTACACCGTCGTACGGATTCATGAGCATCCTTTTAGATTATGTATTATGTATGCAATCGATACTGCAAAAGCTATAATTAGAAACATTACTCCAAAAACGCGATCTATATCGTCCAGTATCCATTTGACAAAATCGATTAAGGTTTTCATTTTCATTGGAGACTCTTCGTATGCCATAACACTACTCCCTTAAACCACGTAATCTCGCACGGCGCAAACACACGAAACGACCAATGTGTTTGTCCCGTATCATTGTTCACAGGTACAACAAACTTGCGATCATTAATTTGAACAACCACTTCATATAAAATCTTAGAAGTCGGCCGATCTCCCTCCACTGTATATGATGTATACCAAAGCGGAGAATTATAACCGTGCCCGCACATCCACTCTAGTGGATTAATAGACGGGTCATTAGTAAGCCGAATCTCTTCCAGCCAACCAAAAACAATCTGCCCACCACACCGTAGTGATGATTCGTATTCGGCTACAATTTTTGGATCATAACCTTTAGATTTAATGGAAACCAACCAACTTTGCGCCTTAGCCAGATTCGCCACTGCGATAGGACTCATTTGATCATCAGAGAATTTGCAATCCGGGGAGGGAACCAAGGCGCCCGTTGAAACCGCCAACGAGGTAGCACGACGGCTAGTACGACCCGAAGGGGGTAACCAGTGATCAATCTCCGGCACTTGATCGAGCACGCCATTGCTCCTACGCGGAGCTGACAGTCCGGTTCCAACGGCTGACTGGCGCGCTCGGTCCAATGTCGGAGCTGTGGTACAGGCGAGAAGAAGGACTAAGAGCATGCTTGTTTTCATACGAAAATCCTGTAAGGAGCAGGTGATGTCCCCACTCCTTTTTAGGTTAGAAGGCTTTACTGTTATACATAGCGGTAGAGCCAATAAATTGCTGCTTCCATCCCCACTCATCTCGGACATATGCTCGAAAATCTTGGTAAGTGAGTACAATCTCCGAATCCACGCTCATTTCAACCATATCCAATACTGCATCATACTCTGCTGTATGATCCTGCGGCTCTACAAGACCAAGATATTGGTTAATTTTACGGCCAGCGCGGGCGTCTTCAAGGCTAGCGTCCAAAGCTTTGATTACAGCTTTACGATACCCTTCCAATGCGTCCTCAAAAATAGCACGATGTTTAGAACGATTCGCTGTCAAGCGGTCTAGCAATTCCTCTTTTTTAACCTTGACGTTTTCCATAATTATTTCTTCTTTCTAGAATGCCTCTCCACCTTAACCATTGCGGTCAATTCATCGTCATCCACACCAATCACCGGCAAACCTTTTCTAAAAGACTCTCCAGAATCTCTTTGGATATTTGGAGAATTATAAATAACTTGAATGGGCTGAAATACGATGAAATGCTGACTATCATCACTCTCTGCCAACGTTCGCACAGCTTCGATCGCCTCATCTAATGATGCGATTTTAGCACTACTTCCCTGACTATTAACATCACACATATCTTCTACTGTGTCTTCTCCTACAACAAGATACATACGTTATCCCTTCGTAGTTTTCGCCGCCGCTTTCATAATTGCGGGCTGCTGTGCCCGAGGAACGCCTTTCTTAAACCGATACTCTGCAAGCTGATCTACCTTCATCTTCTTGAGAGACGCTCGACCGACTTCAGCCTGCTTTTTTTTTGCCCCGCAGGCGTATACTTCACACGATCCCAACGATCCATAGGCAAGCGTTTCGATGACGTTGTAGCGTATCCGTAGTTATAAATCCCGGTAATAGCACGTCCCCACCCAACCCAACTACTCTGTCCACGATCACGGCGCTGGAGAGACATACCGCAAATCGTAGTTGGTGAATACTTCTTAAGCTTCTCGATTAGTATTTTGGTAACGGCTTCCGGGTATCGATGGAAGAATTGTGACATACCACCAATAGCCTCCGCCGAATACGCAGCATTATCGTCATATCCTTCGAATGCGGCCTGCAACGTGCCAAGCACAAGCTTCAAATGAGAAAGGCCGAAGTTGTCATACAGTTTGTAGAGAGAATTAACACTACGAATGGCCTTAGGATTGTGACTGTTGTCATGCGAGATAAGCAGGCCAAGCTCTTTAACCGTATGGCTAATAGTCTTCTCCCGTGTATTTCCGCCGATGAGATTCGCCTTAAAGCGATCAAACGTACTGACGTTGTGCTTTGTATTGAGCTGCACGAATAACCGGGCTTCCTCTTCATATGTCTTGTCGATAAAGACGAGCGCGGATAGTTCTGCCACGCCGATCTTCTGTGCGGCAAGCACACGGTGCTGACCATCAAGTACAGCGTATTCTCCGTTCTTTCGAAGATTGAGGATTACACATCCAGCAGCAGAATCATCCCACTTTGCAGCAATCTTATCAACGATATTCTGATTCACCCCGCCTTGATACTTATCAATCAACATTTCGCCTACAGGCACCCGAGCAGCAATCGTTTTCATCGTCGAAAGAGGTCTTAAGCTTGCGCATTACTTGACTCCTTGCTCCTATTAGACCGCAAATAAAGGTTAGTACGCATTAGTTTGCTATTTAACATTGCACGCGCTCTAACCGCCCGCGTACGCCATCCCGGTTCTTTATGCTGCTCAGATCCGTATTCTGTAAGCTGAGCATCGATCTGCTGAATACGCTCCACTAGATCAATTCGTGCCAATTCAGCTTCTTCGACATTACGATAGTCCATATACTTCTCCTAATTTAATGGGGCAGATTCGCGCATTTGAAGCTTTTCTTTCTTCGGAGCAAATTCTTTGAGCCGCTTAATCTCCTGCCGCTGACGATAAATCCGATGAGACAGCTTACCGGATTCCATATGGGCAACCCGCGCTTCCAGCCGCAACATCTTTTCACGCGTAGAGCCATTATCAGAAAGCAAACCAATAATCCATCCCATTGCAATTCCAATAATCAGACCACACAGAACTTCCAACATACCAATTCTCCTTATTTCAGTGCTGCCCAATCATACGCCGAGCTTCCCTTTGCCGCGATCGGCACAGACAGCTCCATAGATTGTGCAGCTTCATATACGACTCGTTGAATTACTTCGTCCTCAACGCCTTCTTGTGTCTCTAGAATCACTTCATCGTGTACGGTCAACAAAGGTTCACAATAAACTCCTTTCTCCCAATATTCCGGCAATACATTGTCCATAATTCGTTTGAGCCAGATTTTCAGCAAACCAGCAGCCGTCGACGTAACCGGCATATTAGCTGCCCACTTACGGGATTCTTCCCGGACACGATCAACACAGCTCCATACGCCCTGAACGTACCGACGACGGCCGAACAAATCTTCTACGTATCCAACAGATTCTGCCTGTGTATGGCAACGATCTATATAGTCTCTAACTCCGGGGTATGCTTCAAACCAATTGTTAATATAGTCAACACATTCATCTTTCGTGGTCGTAATGCCCAACAGTGCTAACTCACTATTCAACTTTCCAGCACCGCCGCCGTACATAATCAGAAAGTTGATTGTTTTACTAAGCAAGCGTTCCTGTGTAGTAATTAGCTCCATCGGCTTATTGTAAATTAAAGACGCAGTTGCTCTGTGGATATCTTTCCCGGTACAGAATACGTCGATCATATTTTGATCTTGGGAAAGATGCGCCGCAACGCGCAGCTCAATTTGGTCTAAATCCACAGAGACCAACCGGCATCCCGGTCGGGGGATAAATCCTTTACGTATGAGTCTTCCACGTTCTGAGCGTGTTGGCTGATTTTGTAGGTTTGGATCACGCGATGCCAACCGCCCCGTATGCGTAACATGGAGCAGAAATCGTGTATGAATCCAGCCATTAACATCCGCGTATCCCGGCAAAGTTTCAACATATGTGCCTAAAAGCTTAGATAATTCACGGTAATCGGTGATAATATCAACGGCTTCTCTAACGTCAGCGCGTCTAACATTCTTAATCTTCAGCGTTTCTAGCGTCTTTTCATCGGTAGAGCGCTTTCCGTGAAGTGTCTTAACCTTCAGAATGTCGTATATAAACTCGGCGGTTTGTAGTGGCGAAGCAGGATTAATTGGCTTACCAGCCAATATAGTCAACTTCTTGCTCAACTCTTCCTGCTCACCACGAAACTGTACTTCTAAATTCTTAAAATGCTCTTTGTCAATCAATATGCCATTACGCTGCATACGATCGATAATAGGAATGATCCCCTTATCGATCTGATATACGTTCCACAAACCTTCCCGCCTAACAATCGGCGCCAGTTTATTGAACGTTCGCAGTGTAATATCTGCGTCTGCCGCTGAGTAATTCACCGCTGTTTCAAGTGGCACATCATCCAGCGTAACCTCCCTCATTCGCCCGATGTGATCTTCAACAGTCGAGCGAAGTGTGTTGTCAATCGATGTCCATCCTTCTCTAAGCCCAGTTCCACGTTCAAGTAACCCGCGTACGATTCGACCAATACTTCTAGGCTTAGTGACTCGCCCAACTCCATTGTTGTCGAAGACGAGTTTTGGAGCCGGGAGTGGCCACCCTGTTCCATCTCCTCCACATACGGAGCATTTTTGAGATTTAAGTTTGGCTGGTTGTCGTTTGTAGGGGACAAGCTCTTCTCCTGTTCCGCTACATAGGATGCATATGTTTTTGAGAACGAGTTGGAGATATTCTCGACAGATTTTCTCTTCGGCTTCTTTGACGACGTTTTCATAGTGCGGTTGTTTTATCCCAAATAGTTTAAACGCTAACGGCTTCAATCCTCGGGGTAAGTGAGGCAGCAGATATGCCAAAAGCATCGTATCTTCAACACGATCAAGAGGAACAGGCGTATGTAACGCTTCCAATACCGGTATATCGTATAAGGCATTGTGCATTACGACTCGTTCCCGGAACGCCTGTCTTATGGCATCTTTGGCGGGACTGTCCTCACTCCCCCGAAGAACAAACGCGCGCCCCTCCTCAGCGCTGATTGAAAGACCCCACGGCTGCGAAACAGAACCTTCCGTATCCACCGCCACTAGGGCCGGTTGACCAAGTGAGAAATTGTCGTCAACCTCACTATAGTGTAGTACGCCTTGCGGCTCATAGCAAGAAATTTCACCACGGATCAGACGACCGACTTGCTGAAAATCCCAGAAAATCTGCTGATAATAACGTTCTGCCTGATGTAATCCTGCTGCCGGGTGTAAGCACACAATCATTCGCTTATCAGGATATCGTGGACAGATCATCGGTACACCATGAATCTCGTCCATATTCACATCATCCCAATTTCCAGCACGAATATCTTTTACCCACTGTGTGAACGAATCACCATCAGACAGCAACCAGCGTGCGGCAACCTTGCCCACTGCAATAATGATCTCTGGGTCACAGACCATTATTTCGGCCATCAGCTCTTCTTCATCACGCTGAATGTCAATTTCGGTCGGATCAGAGTCGTCTTCATCTGTACGATATTTGACTACATTAGTGATCGCAAAGTCCGACCGGCGCATTTTCGCAGCGCGTTTGAGATATACCCATTCAAGATCAGCTCCAGCGGCGCCCTGAAACGGGATACCGCTATTCGCCTCTACTTTTCCGGGTCCTTCCCCAATAATTAGATACTTACAGGGAAGCTTTCCCCAAATTGGAACCTTACGACCAATCATCTACAATCCCTGCCTTTTTGCGAACCTGTCTAACAAAAACCGTTAATTCATCTTCAACAAATTCCCAATACTGACGCCGATACGCAACTTCAGGCGAATCTATCACAACTACATCCCCGATCTGATAATGATGATGCTCATATCCTACTGCTAACACCCTACCTTTTGCATTTTTAGTTTTATCCGACGGAATCTCGGTTATTCTGAACTCCGCACCAGCCTCAGCTCTCCCAAGCCAACGAATAACATCCTCAACTTGGAGCTTCCTATTGTTATCCTGCATCCTTTACTCCGATAATTCTAGTAGTACAGCTCTCGCTTCTTTCGCGCGTGTAGACTCCGTGCGAATCATAAGGCCGTCTGATACTACACGAACGCATCTCTGCGCTGTAGAGGGTTTAATTTTAACGGGAGAGTAATTCAGACAGAATTGGCAATCATTTGATGATACCGGAAAGCGCCAATTTGGACGACTTTCGCCGCAAGTAAAGCAGCGTCTATGGGGTTCTTCACATCCGCAGAATTCACATGCACCATTCGCGCAAAATACGTGGTAGAGCAACTCACACGTACAAGAGGTGCATACAACGCCGTTATCAGCCTCGACAGCGACATAACAAATCGCCAGCTCGATAAAGATGTCTAATAGCGGATCGTATCCTAAGGCTCTCTCAGAGATTTGTATATCTTCTGCGCCTTGGTCTTCCCAACACCCGGAATTTCCGTCCATGCTGATATCTCCGCATTCACCATATCTACAATCGTGGGGAAATGAGCAGCAACACGCTTACTCAATTCATCACCAATTCCGGGAATCGAGGCCGCTATGAGCCTCTTTGTAGATGGTTTGTGGAGAAGTGTAGGCTGCTGTGACTTATCCAGCCTAAATGCCGACGAATGCTTTTCATAGTCCTTACCCCACAAATGATACAGATTGAGAATCATTGAGGCAGACTCAGAACGATCTATAGAACGTTTGATAACAATTCGCCCGACTTCAGCGATGGAGTTTAGCCAGTTATCAAACGCTCGATAGGTTGTTTGAGAGAATGACGACCATAACGGCTTGCCATCTTTCCACGTCCGGAACTGTAGAATACCATTAGAACTCTCACCATACTCTCCTTCTATAAGAATGTACACCCGCTTATAGATTTGGGACATCTTCGGAAGCTGTTCGCCGGTGAGCCGCCCATCATGCATACACTGTAGCGCTTCTTTAGCCGTCTTATACTCTATACCAATAGGCATCGTAAACGGCCCCTCTGGTCCGCAGCCGAAAAACGCCGCATCGCCAGCATCTAGTGTGGTACGTTTACAAATATCTGGAGGGAGAAGAGGGATTAAACCCTTCGATCCCGCTCTACCATCAATTAGGAGCAATTTGCTTCCTCTCTGGTTTGCCACACAAAAGCTTCAGAATCGTCCATCCAACGTGGATCATCCAAGGAGCGCAATTGGTATTCTACCATCCGACTAAAAGGGGTGTCTTCTAAAACTAAGCGAGCTATCAAGTACTTCCTGTCTTCCTCTATTTGCACTATCCTCCACCTAGTTCCTGATGGGGTCCATATAATTGTATCTCCTACTTCATACGACATTTCGCTTTCCTCCGCGCTGACTTTACAAACTCTCCAAAATCGTCTAGTTCGACAAAACCTTCATCTATTGTCGGACTCCTAATAAGCTCTCCCCTCCGATACGTAACTGATCCTTCGTACTCTCTTTTATTTCTTCCGGGTCTCAAGCACTTCAATGTCCAATTATTAAACTCGTCTTTACCTACAATTTCCCATTTGGAATTATATGCACAAGCCCTCTTCCATTGATAAACGTCCCCAATCTCCGGCATACCTCATTCTCCGATTCCTGCCTTAGCTCTAACTTCGTGCACAAATTCTTCTAGCTCGTCTACAAGCTCCCATTGCTCACTAGGCCATTGGACCCTAGTCTGAACACCTACTTTATCCTTATATTCCTCACTATTTCCCGCTGAAACCAGAGTTCCCATACATCCGAAACCAGTTATAGCAGTCAAATCTATATCCCATACTGTAGTATGAGCAGAACGCCTCCCTGCCCTATTCGGCTGCGGAACCATCCATCTATATAACATACCTACAACCTCGCTACATTCACTACGTACTTTCCATTGATCACTGTATAATCCACAAACACACTATCCTGTTTCTTTATAGCCTCAAAGGCCGCATTCTGCGTATCCTTACCCTGAAAATACCACGTACGATTATTTGCGTCTAATACTTCGATCGTATCGTTGTTATTATCAGCCCCACGAATATCCATAACCTGTATGACATCCGATCCTGTAGGATTCTGCTTAGGAATCAGGATATTCTTTGCGTCCGCGAAGGCCGAAGTTCGAGCATTAGGAATCGTCTCAACTTCGGTCTCGTCCAGCTCGCCAAGACCACAAAGATGGAGAATCGTTCTCCGCGTCGCTTTTGTCACGGCTTTAAGGCGAGCATTGCCGAGCATATCGCCCGAAAGCCCCTCGATTTTCGCGTAGCCTTCATCCTCATGCTGCCGTCCGTCCGGATACCACGCGCGAACTTTGACGATCAGCAACCCACTCCATTCACGCTCTTCGGTCACTGCTGTACTAATTTTGTGAATCGCACGAAGCTGAGCCGCACACGCCTTATTCGCATATAGCACTTTTTTACCTTGCAGCGTAAGAACATCGAATGGCTTGGACGCGGGATCAAGACCCATAGACTGACAACGATATACATAATAACTGGTCAGATCGCTTTGAGAGAGCTTTGACAGATCACCGTTAAGAATAACGGAATTAATCACATCCTGAGAAATATACGGACGCGTTCTCTGCACAACGTCTTCCAACGGGTCAGGCTCATCGCCAATAATTTCCGGCTCAATTGGTTGGATCAGATTTGCTGGAGGTGTTGGAAGCTGCCGTTTCGTTGTTGCCATTATTTTCTTTCTCCCGCTCTTCTCTTAGTGCTTTACGTCGTGTGTTAATTTTATCCACAACTTCCGGGTAAAGCTCCGCCGCAATCTCTGCAATATCAGCCATAATAGAAATCGCTTTAGGAAGCTCTGTAACGAGTATATTATTAATCTGGATTGCCGCTCTAGCAGAAGCGACAGTCGAATTCATCCAATTTGTACATCCACAACGCACACAAGACTTATCGCTATGTGGACTATGCTCACACACCACACAAATCGCTTCCATTTTCTTCTCTTACCTCTCTTACCCAGTCAGCAAAATCATCCTCTAAGATCCAGTTTTCTGGATACAAAGGTTGTGCTGAAAAACGCAATCCTACCCGCCAATGACATTCTTTATTACTCTGTACACACCTAATAGTTGCGCCTTCAGATTCACTAATCGATTCTACTCTCCACATAGAACCGTCTTCTCTGTAAGATAAAAGGTCCCCAACTACTGGTCGACTAGTTAACATAAACTCACCAAAATTCCTTTGATTCCCGCTGTAACCCTTGTTGCACATCTAATCCGGCCTTACGCACACGATCCAAATAATTCTGCACGAAAGCAAATTCAGTCATTGGGATATCGCCGTAGCAAATAATCGTGACCATCGCTGTATTCTGAGTGCCTTCGTTAGCTTCAATCGCAATGTGAAATTCGTTCGCTTTATTAATTAGGTATTCTGCGGCAATTTCGGCAGCAGTTTCCGTAGGATATACAACTCGTATACCGTTTGCTCCCTGCCAGATGATTACTGAATTACCGTCTGCTTCTGCCTCATATAGTTTTCTTTGCGCCATCCACCCCTCCCTCCCGAACTTTTAAAACGAATTCCACTAAAGGATCTGTGTACTCCCAATATTCACCTACTTCATTGAAGAATTCTCTAACCATATCACTGCACTTTGGACAAGTATCTACCAAATTACGACAACCAAACTTATCCACATGAGTCCATTCTCGTTCACACAAGTCACAATAATGCAACCTATTGCCCCTCATACCCCAGCCTCATCACGGACATCAACAACCCACAGCGAAAACTCATCTAAAGAAATATTCAAGCGTCTACGCTCTTCGTCTGTGAGTCCCAAATTCAAGATGTCAGAAACTTTGCGCGCAGCCTGCACGCTTATACTTTCCTGTCAGCCCCAACCCGTATAATCGCACCCAGCGGAAATAGACAAATAGCGCCCGTCAGCAAGCTTAAACACTCCTACCCAGTCAGCTCCGTCATTTTCGCCTTCAACCAACGCAAGAATTTCGGTAACGTCCTGCAAGTAGATAAGAGCATTTACAGCTTTAGGGTCCTCTCCGAGCACAGGTTTAGGATACCCCGCATTCTCAAATATATACTTCCAGTCATAGCTTTCTAGGAAATCAGAAGGAGTCAATTCTTTAGTAAACAAACTTGTATCCATTACGCGGTACTCCCAACTAGAATCCTACGTTCCTGCATATGCTGCCAGTGATCCCGGATATTCTGCCAATTCTGTCGGACTTCTTCTTCTGTCCATTGTACACAAATTGGATTGATTACGTTGTCGGAAACATGCCACACGCGGAATACGGCCTTAGTCATACCAAAAATTGCAGCATATGAACACGCCTGCCACAGCCATTCTGGGCGTCGTGCTTGTATATCAAACCCACGATAGCGCATCGCCGTAGCCTTCCATTCTTCGACGTGGAATTCTTGCGGATTGATCGCATCCGGGGTCATATAGATGCCGTCTAGTTGGCATTCCCCGGGACGGATTAGCGCGCTAGGCAGCTCGGCAACGCCAGCGGCAAAATGCTTGCTAGCGGATTCCTCGATGTTGTGCCGGGTCCATTCTTCGGTATCGCAGAACTCCTTAACCATTCGCTCCCATAGAAATCCACGTTCATATAGCAAATGCTGTTCTTCAGGAGTGAATTGCTTGCCTTTAACTTTCCGCTCAATCCCGGCGGTTATCAAGCGATCTTTGATAATTGAGGAAAGATGAATGCCCTTTGATCGGGCGGCATCACGTTCTACAGACAGCGATATCGATTTAACGTCAAAAGGAATCTGTGTAATTACCGGCATAATTCTATGATTTTACCAGTAATTAGCATATATTACAAGTTAGAATCTCAAACCGTTGGATAAGAGGGAAGAGAGCTTATCCAACGAATCAAACTCTAGCTACTCAGGCACAGCACAATTAAAATAGTACTTCTGATCCTTCGTAAACACCGTACCCTTCTTGGTCAGATGATGCAGCGAAAGACCAATCTGACTAGCTTTCATCTTCAGCCGTTCCGCAAGCTCCGCAATCGTCCACCCGTCACTGCCCTCCTGCAACACGGGGATGATTACATCGCTGATGCTTCCTGCATGCTTCTTAGTTGGAACCGTACGCGCTGCCGGAGTACCACTAACCAAGTTATTGATCTCGCTAACGATTTCCTCCTTTTGCGTCTGAAGATCCGCAATACGAGTATTCACTGAATCCAGTTTATTACCAAGTCGTGCAAGTCGTTCGCCATAGGTTGCCATGCTTTATTCCTTTCCTAATCTACCAATAGATCTTTGATTATTCGCTGCGCTTTACAGTCTATACATTCCCGCTTGGATCTATATATCAGACGGCCAGTGGACGGCCACGCTCTAAATATTTGTGGATATTTCCACTCACCAGTCCAATCACGACCACAGGCGCAGCAGTGCCAGACTTCCAACCACTTACTGCTTAAGTGAGACAGTTTCTCCATCGAACTGGAATTGCGGGTTGCTATTCACGATACTGGTAAGCTGCTCCTTATCCCAGAGAGCGTAGGTGATCGGCTGCCGGAAATCTTTGTCAGTTCCTTTGCCAATCGACTCAAAGTAGCCATTCAACTTTGCCGGAATCTGATTACGAGTCAGGGAATTGTTGTTTTCCATAAGGATCGAGGTCAGCGCCTGAGTAGCGGCGTCAACAACGCTCGACTCGACGGCGGGAGTCTGCGGCGGCTGATAGCTACCGGTCATGACGGCTTCGGTCGATTCGATGCGGCTCGCCTCACGTTCGGCACGGCGGCGGAGAGTCTCTTCGAGCGCGGCTTCCCACCCTTCCGGGTGATGCTTTTTTGGATAGATTTTGCGCGCCGATCCCTGAGAATGTGGATTCTGATCCATTGTCATAAAGAACGTCTCATTCTCAAAGACAGAGATATCATCCGTGATTCGTTCGCTCGGGAATCCGGCTTCGTTAATAGCTTTCTGGAGGAAGTAATGTGCGTCAGACTTGCTGCTAATAATCTTAGTCAGGCGCTTTCCGTCTTCAGAGACAATGCCGTCTTCCCATGGAATCCCGGTTGACCACATCCGCTCAAACGTGTTCCCTTTGGTCGTTCCCATCGTCCACTGAATAGCGACTTTAGGATTTGCGCCTTCATATTCACGTTTGGCATACCGAGATGTTTTAACATTAACTAGTGCTGCAAATTCTTGGTTGTTTGTAAAACTGCTCTTTGGCTGCGAGGCGGGGTTGATGTTCACATACTTTGACATATCGCTCCTTGCTGTAGTTGAGATTCTATCTATTCTAACTCAACTGAAGCAGGCGTGTCAACAATTCCAGCGACTTTTCGTGTCTCTTGTACAAAGGAAACAAACTCGTCCTCATACCACCAAAACTTGGCATCCAAAGCCCACTCATGTGGATTACACGCGGGGCAGTCCTGCGTAAAACGCATTAGGGGTCGCTTCGGAGCCTCACATCCCACGTGTCCGTACCAACCATGTTTAGAGCAATTATGACGGCAATCTTTAGACGACATTTGCGGCCCTTCGTACAGCTTTTACGAACGTTGTAAGCTCGTCTTCCTCAAAGAAAAAGCCCAGCCTAAATCGTGGCTCGCACTCATTACAAGGCTGAGATATGCCTAAGGTAGACCGAAGACTAACGCAGCAGTTGGAATGCCCCCACCAACGATCACATAGACCGCACCAATGCTTAGCTATTTGCTCCTGCTTCTCTTCAACGGCCATACTCCCTCCGCTTTTGTCCATTCTTTCCGAGAATCATGAATTTCTGTGCGAGCAATATAAACCTGTATACACTGCGGGCAGAAATCGCTTCTATAATTTATGTTGTGTATAGGACAGCGTTTGCCGTAAAGCCAGCTAATCAAGGATCTCATTTAAAGCCTTCTCAGAAGTTTTTCGGCAAGTCTTAACGAAAACTGTAAAATCATCCTCGACATAGGACCAACCCGGTGTTCCTCGATCGTCGCATTTAGGACAAATGCGTAGACCACTATCCTTATGCCGCAAAGAGCAGCCCTCGTGCGTCCACTCATTTCCGCACAATTCACAGTCGTGGTATACACTCGCCATACGCTACCCCTCTATATCCATTAGCTCGAAGATTTCATAGAAGCTCTTATCTACCGCCTCATCAAGCATATCTCTTGTCCAATGTTTATTAGGCTGCAAATCCCCGTGTTCTAGCGCGCCCTTCTTAAACTTATCAATGAATATAATAAGCGCGCGCTTATGCCGGGGTGAAAGGTCACCGACATAGACGTAATCAGGATTAGACATTTGCGGCCTTTCGTGTTTCGCGGACAAACTTAGTTAGTTCGTCTTCTACGTACTCCCAAAAGCCTCCGCCTACAATAGCAGCCACATCAAGGCGTTCATAATCCGAATCTGCACACTCAGGACAAGTAAGGTTTGGAGATGTATTGTCGCATAAAGGATGTGTCCACTCCAAACGGCATTTATAGCACAGATGGCTCATACTTTTAATGCCTCTCTAGTCTTACGCACAAATCGGGTTAGTTCATCTTCAGTGTATTCCCACCAACCACCGCGCAGCATAACTAGTGCGTCTATGTCATACAATTCTTCCTGTGACACAGCACATTCGGGGCAAGCAGTATCCTCTTCCAGAGGTGAAGTTATACACCCACTATGCGTCCATTCAGACTTACATTTTGGGCACATATGACTCATACCAACCCCGCTTCTTTGCGTGTTTTCCGTACGTAGACTTCAAAATCGTCAACATAGTACCACAGGTCGCTAGAAGCTTCTGTAAGTACACATGACGGACATGGTAAAGGACTCCCATCAGAACGAAAACCCTGATCTAGTGTATGATTATGCTCCCAACGTTTACCACAAAACACACATTCATGTGCAATAAGCATATCAAAGCCTTTCTGCCGGAGTGGGCAGTTCTGTAACCCTAACAACCGCTGAGCGTATCCAATCGGGGAGCATGTTCTTATGTTGGCCCAGATAAGCGCCAAACGCTTTATCCGTAATCAAACATTCATTTCTATCGTCTTTAGAGCGCATAGCACGGCCGATTGATTGCACTAGTTTTAATCCCGCATCGTACCATCCATAATCCGGATTATCTTCACTGCGAGCTTTGTGTAGAGGGTCTGTGATATCTGCAAAGGGGATCTTAGGAATAATCGTATATTCGGCTAATGTTCCCGGCAAATCAATCCCCGTCATCCAATTCGGGCCAACGAGAATTGCGGGGTCAGGAGCAGCTTTAAATCGCTGAAGTGTTAACGTAGACGCTGATGAAGCGGCGGATGAACTAGCAATCATGAGATTTGCATACCGGGAGTATTTTAATAGCAGCTCAGTGCGGGCATAAGATACTGTATGTATTATCCCCTTACGATCTAACCGCTGTGAGATAAAATCGTCTACTTCTTTCACCCATTGGCGCTCTTCGTCCTCTGACATCCCATACTTCATTTTAATTACAGGATAATAGTATATAGGACGCCGCTCAATTGGGAATGTAGATGGATAATTATAGAAATCCATATCCTGATCTAATATCCCAAGAAGCCGGAGCGTATTCGGCACCATCGTAGAAGAAGCACAGATTACTTTAGCCGCATTCGTGAATAATAAAGGCTCGGCATACTCATGCACCCAAATCGGCTGAAATAGTATATGCTGCTTCTCGGGGAACACACGCCATTCCGACGACATCATACGCAACCGCGAAAGATGGCTCTCTACGGACTGCAAAGTACGCAGCTTAACTAATTTCTTTCTCTTTCCACGCGCAATCTCTCGCTTCTCCAACCGCACAGCAGCACGGATTAGCGGTAGCTCACGATTCGCCCAATGAACCCACATAGCTATATTCGTATTTGTAGGCATCTTGGATGTAGTGAGATTGCCATAACATCGCGGAAACTTAACTGCCAACATACGAGTTAGCCATTGTTCCATCGTATGGCATTCGTCAGCGCATATGATATCGAACTGTCCCCAACCTTCGGTAAACATATTGGCGGATATCCACGCCGCATAATTAGTGACTACCAACTTCTTATACTTTGCAGCATTAATCTTATCGTAGTAAGTACATCCTCTAAGTCTAAGGCTGCATTCATCGCCGAAATGACACGGTCCTTCAGCCACAGACTTAGCTGGTGTACCATCGTAGAATTCGCCGCCGACGTCCATCGCCTTACAGCGATAGTTACTTTTTCCGCGAATATCCAAAATGTCCAAATATTTGAACTGTTCCGCATACTGTTTTTGCAACTCCTTCGACTCGGTCAGGATCAAGGCCCGCCCGCCCGATGCGAGCGCCGCCCCAACGAGGGAGATCGACTTGCCACCGCCCGTGGGCACGCAATGCGCCGAAAAGCGCCTCGCCGAAGACAGCGACCGCGCGATGACGTCAAACTGCCCTTCCCGCCATGCATCAACCAACAGACCGAGATCATTAGGAGTTGTCAACGATTCCTGCCTTCTTTCTCGTAAAAGAAACAAACGCTGTTAGTTCGTCATCTACATAATTCCAGCTAGAGCTAAGCAGCTTTTCTTGTGTGGGCTGTCCTTCTGGAATATCAGCATAACAAAGCGGACACGGGAAAGGATACCCACCTCTTGAGCATCCACCTACAGTGCAATCGTCGAACTTCCACTCTCTTCCACACACTCCACAAACATGAAATTGACTCATACTCCCGCCTTTATCCTAGTATCCTTTACCCATTGAATAAACGGATCGTACTCCTGACATTCTGTTTCTTGATCAAGATCGGCAGTCCAGAAGATGTGATCAGGTTGATATGGATACTCAGGATCAACCGTTGGGTCCCCACAATCTGGACAAACAACTCTAATAAATATCGCCTGATCAAACAGAAATAGGCCATTAGAATACCATGGTCTACGGCATTTAGGGCACTTATACCCAAAGCCTAACTTATACTTTTTCATCGTCGTCGCCGCCATTTGCTACATAGATACTATCGTGTAATACAATCACATGCACCCTACCGCGTTGTTTAACTTTTCTATTCGAATCAAAGAACGCATGTGGCAGAGACTCAAACAGCTTTTGCGGAATCGTATCAAACGGATATTCGCTATCTGCCCATTCCGGAATAATACTATCCTTCGGAATCTGCGTAGCCGCGTTCGCTGGCACGTGCATAGCCAATCCATACCAAATTCGCCGCTCGCACGAAGAACATGTTAGGCCTATTGTTGCCGGACGGATGGTTGTTTCATTTATATGCGCGCAATAGATACACGACCAATAAAGGACGCCATTGAATTGCACGCGAGGATAATAAATAGGTAGCATATTACGAATTCAGTTTTCCCTAAACAATCCGCTCAAGAATCATGCACTGATATCGTTCAGCTTGCTCCTTAGTAGTCCATTTCCATCGCTCGCCAGTCAAACTGCATGTACCATTACGGCAAACCAGTTCTCTACAGATAGTACACAGCTTACTAGTGCTGTCCCAAAGATCAGAGCTACACAAGCAAACGTGTCCCTCTAATTCAGCAAACACACGACTAACCTTTTGCTGTTCTTCTTTAGTGTGTTTAGATGTGCTCATTGGGAAGATTCTCCGGTTACCCTGCATGGTCTATCTTGCGTATCCCACCCGCATCCGCCCTTATAACAAACAGGACATAAAAGCCCAGCGGATTGAGATACACATACGCACTCTTCATTGTGATATAGAAATGTTAGGATTTTGTCTGCTTTTTCCCGCTCTTCTTCGCTTTTTCTTGACACTCTTTCACCCAATATTCAAAATCATCCACTAACTCCCAACCTTCCCCATATCCATTCTGTTTGTCTGTCCTGAAACAATCTTTGTATCCAATTTTATATTCTGAATCATACTTTACTTTAGACGCAAGGTGTTCTGGAGAACGCTCAACGACTGTGTAATAGGCAATCGAACCCCGCACACAATCTACCCGAACAATCATGCGGTAGTAGCTACTACAAGGACTACCTCGCATCCATCTATAGTATTGTCCCTTTTTCGACACCATAGTTTACCATTCCTGCAAACGAACTTTCGCGATTAGCTGGCCAACGCGGCGCTTTAGCTTCTTCTCTTCAGGCGTATTTTCCGGCAACTCGTCATAAAGTATCAATTCGACAATATCCGAGTAAGGGATAAAATCACGCTTGTTAGTAGCTCGTGCGAAGAGAATGTGTAGAGTATCATTGCTGGTTTGCTGAACTACGCCAATAGAGTACGTCGCAAGGCGCTCAGACGCAGTAGTGTTATAGCTATACACTGTGTCATAAACCTTGACAACTGTCCCCGGCAAAAACACATCCGCTAATCGCTCCTCCAAACTAATCTGAAGTCTTTTGGAATCTCTTTTTGCAGCCGTAAAGACAGGATCTCCAACAAGCCTCGCGTAATACTCCTCTCTAAGTTCAGATTCCCGCTTTTGCATTCGCTTCTCTGCGGCTTTACATGCACTTTGCAATTCCAGCAGTAGCGCTGTGATCTCTTCCGCCGGGGTCATACACTTACTCCTCGTTTACACGTTTCGTAGTAGTCGTGATATTTGATATTATTTTTATAGTCGCAAGACGATTAGAGATAATCTTTGCAGCAGTGACGATAGCATGACCCAAGATCACGCAACCGCTTATAAAGCATAATCCTAAAGGAAGCATAGCATTACTCCTCTATCTTTACAGTCTCGCCGTATGGTCCGACGATATCCGTTGACGCAACCCACAGCACGGGATAGCTCGGGTCTGCGGGCCATTCGCCAAACAGCTCCATATCCGTAAGCACGATCCCTACTTGCGGCGTGATGCCCGTTTCTTTGGCAAACCAATCAAAGCATTCCGTGAATACAGTACCACCACCCGCAC
>Ga0070689_100000072_pt1 | contig 60316 bp, 36 predicted proteins | sample KBSS23HmetaG_FD_64669 | JGI IMG/M metagenome (GOLD analysis project Ga0070689, IMG submission 64669) | Switchgrass rhizosphere microbial communities from Kellogg Biological Station, Michigan, USA - KBS S2-3H metaG | ecosystem: Host-associated > Plants > Roots > Rhizosphere ...
CGTTCCGCAGTGTGTACGATCCACCCGGAGCAAATATGCAGTACGAGGCGGCCACGATCACCGCGATCCTGACTGCCCACCAAATTCTCCTCATCGGTTGTTCCTCCTTTGTTTCTGTTCGGTCAGAGTGATTACAGCGAGGCATCAAATACTTTCAGCGCCGATGGCGCACCTGGGATTTCCAACGGCGACCCCATGTAGGCACTGGCCGGTCGGCCGAAGCCATAGTCGGGTACATAAACTTTCCGGTTGAGAAAGAGTAAGTTGCTCCGGCCGGGGTTCATAAATTTTAGGTCGGTTCCGATCTTCTTTAGCTGCGCGTCATAAACGTCAACGACTTGACGTCCACTCGCGTCGCGTTGACTGGTCCAAACCAGTAGGTTGCCTTTATCGGTATAGTTCAGATGGAAGATCGGAGGGTAGTTGCGTAGCCCATCGCCTTGGCCCAAACCACCGATTGTCATCTTGCGAATATGGAGCCGACCGTCCTCCTGCTCGATAGGACGCGGATCGTAAGGTCTATCGATCGTCTTAGCCAGCGAGCCGTCCTCTAGTGAGTACAGGTAAACTTTGTAGTCGTAGATGTCAGAGATGTACAGGAATTTCTCTCCTATGGCGAAGTCGAATGCGCCTGGGGTGTAGGTCGGGTTGAAGCGAACTGGTTTGGGCAGGCGATAAACTTCCACTACTTGTTGGGATTTGAGGTCGATCCTGTAGAGGACTTGCGAAAGGGGCTCCGGGATGTAGGTTTGTATGTAGAGCGACTCTTGCGTGCGGTCCAGCGCCAGCTTCAGCGCGAACGACTCGTGGGATAGGCGGTCATCGAGCGACACGTCGCGAACCTTAATAAGCTCCGGCGAGAAGACGGAGAGTTTGCTCCCGATGACCGCATAGACATTACCGCTTTCATCGATGCAAAAGGGGCTTCTGAAATCGGGAGGAAGGGGACGCGTGTCTTTCGGTCTTCCATCCGCGTCGTACTTGTACATGAATTTATCGTAGGCGAGATAAACGTCCCCCCGGCTATTCACGTCGAACACTTCGACAAAGTGTGCGGGATCGCTTTGGGGTTCGACCTGCGGACGGATCGAAATCGCCGTCTTCTGCTCATCAAAAATATCTATCGTCTTTTTGACGTTTGCCTCCGTCGAGGTTGAGCCAGCCTTCGGCTTGTAAGGGAGACCGAGGGCGGCGAACACTTCGCGCTCTCCGTCCGCCTGGAGCTCCCCGCTCCAGGAGTCGAGGACCTTGCCCGCACTATCGATCAGAATGAGGGTCGGCGTCGTATGGATGCCGAGCTTGTCCAAGTCAACTCCTGCGATCGCTTGCACCGAGAGTTGTTTCTCATCCGCATAACTCTTGACTAACGCGGGGTCGTTGTTGATGAATGCGGCGACGATGTTGCTCTGACCCCCGTTTTCCTGCCGGGCTCTAGCAAGCGAGTTATAGAAAGGTACACTCCTCGTGCAGTAGCGACAGTCCACGTTGAGCGCGAGGATGAGAGTTTGAGGAGCCTGCTTGTAATTAACTCCTACGATCTCGGGGAAGACGCTCCCTTTCTTAACGGCAACACTGGTTTTCACGCTCTGTGGCGCGAAGTAATTCTTTACCAGCACACCTATCGCGACAACGGCGAACAGTATGACCACGATGTTGGTGGTCACGTCGAGAATATTTTTGAGCCTTTTCCCTGTTAGTGAGCGTAACGAAGGTACCATTTGGCTGCCCTCAATAGTTTGTAGGGAGGTTTGAGGTTGATTCAATTCGTTGGGAGGGGGCACAATTTATCTACCAGCTAAGCGCTTGTCAATAAATTTCTTGATTGTGGTAAGTATACAAACAGCATCTGCGAAACTGACACCAATTAATCACAGGATTTTATGAGCTCATCTTTCGATCAGATAATCGTCAGCGAAGAATGGGAGAATACTGATTTCTCCCTGCTCGAGACGCTCGATCACGTTCTCAATCGTGGGCTTGTAATCGCCGGGGAAATTACGATCTCGGTGGCTGACATCGATCTCATCTTTGTGGGGTTGAACGTGATGGTCAGCTCGGTTGAGACGGCCCAGGAAGTCCTGCGCAGGCGGCAAATGGAAACAAAGGCGGAATGAAGGTATACGCGTATTGTCTGGTTGAAGGTTTGGATACGCTTGACGCGCCAGACGTCCAAGTCCGGGGCATTGAGGGCGCCGCGGTGAGGTTGTTGAAGATAGATGATTTTGGAGTGCTGGTCAGCGATGGTGAATCGGACGCTTTCCCGTTAACTAAGGAGTCTGCCATCGCTCATGCCGCATTAGTGGGCAGTGTTCTCGACAAAACAACCTCGTTGCCATTTCGGTTTGGGACAATCATTAGCGAGCAGCAGCTCCGACACTACGTTACGACGTACAAGCCCGCGCTCGAGAAAAGCTTCGCGCACGTACGCGGCTGCGTCGAGATGGACCTGAAAATCATTTGGCAAATTGCAAAAACTGATCAGCCCCCTGAAAAGGAAGAACAAGGTCCGGGAACGGCATTCCTCGAGAAGAAGCGACGTGAGCTCCTCGGAGACGAACGTCAAGCCGCCCTTAAAGCCGAGTTGTCCAACTTGCTGCGCAAAGATCTCGGGGATTTGATACGAGACGAACAAATCGCGCTGCGACCGTCGAAAACGGCGGTGCTCGCTGCCGTTTTTCACCTCGTCGAAAGAGCCAATATCCGGAGGTATCAGGAAAAAGTGCAAGAAATCCGCAATAATAGGCCTGACTTGAAGATTCGTCTGAGCGGCCCCTGGCCGCCGTATAGTTTTGCAAACATTGAGCTTGAGTTTAAATCGCAGTTCGGAGTAAGCTGATGGAGTTTTCCCCCGAAAATCCCCTGACGGCTGAGCCGGAGACCGAAACGTCGCCTGTGGAGGAGTTTGTCGAGCAACTTCGTTGCGTTACAGACACGCTCCCCTCGCGAATCAATATCGATTCACAGAGCGTCGAACAGGGTCTGGCGAAGCTGGTACTTACTTTGATCGAGTTCATCCGCCGTCTATTGGAAAAGCAGGCGGTTCGCCGTATGGAAGGCGGGGATCTCTCACCTGAACAGATCGAAGAGCTGGGTTTGGCGCTCATGCGGTTGGAAGCCAAGCTGCAGGAGTTAAAAACGCAATTCGGTTTAGCTGATGAAGACCTCAATCTCGATCTTGGTCCCATCGGTCGCTTGATTTAGCATTACCGCATCCTGTGCGGCAGGATTCAAACGATGGTGGCGGTCATTGAGCTTTTTGAGTAAAGCCGCCCCCTGATACTGGAGGGCGAAAGTGTCCAGCGAGCGGTCTACCCTGATAACGGCCCGTCCCCCGGGCCTGGTTGATGTACTCGACCGTATTCTTGACAAAGGACTGGTGATAGCAGGCGACATCAAGGTGTCGTTGGCCAATGTAGAGCTGCTTACGTTACAGATCCGTTTGCTCGTTTGCTCGATTGATAAGGCCGAGCAAATTGGTTTGAACTGGTGGCGCTACGATACGAACCTGACGACGCGCGCCGAACGCGCTGAGGCTGAAAACGTGGAGCTGCGCGAACGGCTTTCGGAGCTCGAACAGGAAATCAGAAAACTCGCAGCAGCTAACCTGGCTGCCACCAGTCGTGAACAGAATCAACTTGCGAACAATCGTAGCGGCGGGCGCAAGGCGAAGGCCAAGCGTCGCAGTCAGTAAGTCTTTGATTGGAATGTAGAAAAGTGTTTGAGAAGAGAGCAGTAGGCGCTCAACCCTCGCGCAATGTGCTCGTTTTTTCCAAACTTATACAAAGGAACCAAAGCAAATGGCTGTCGAAAGAACACCCGGCGGTACTAGTTTAATAGACGTCCTCGATCGCGTTCTCGATAAGGGTATCGTGATCGACGCGTGGGTGAGAATCTCGCTGGTGGGTATTGACCTGATTACAATCGAAGCGCGTGTGGTTGTAGCCTCCATCGATACCTATCTGAAGTACGCTGAAGCAGTCGGACTAACGCCGGCAGTCTCCCGACCGGCACTGACCCCCGGAGCTGAAGTAGCGGAAACAGAGACGCGGCGGCGCGTCACCACTGTCGAGGTTGAGAAGAAGTAATTAACTTAGTTTTATGGGAGAAGTTCCCGCAAAATTAACTTTTCGAACCGCGCCATCCATTTCGGATTCCGAGCGGATTAGCCCGCAACTGCGTCAGTACGATGTCTTCATCGAAACGACGACGCAGATGCTGGCCACGCCCAAACTTCACGAGCGATTACTCCTCGCTCTCGAAGCGATATCCAATAACTTCGGCCACCGGCAGGCAGCGATCGCCCTCATCAACGAGCGCGAGGCTGAGCTGCGGGTTCGAGCGGCCGTTGGTTTCGACGTGGACTTCTCGACAACAAAAGTCGAGATGCCACTCGACTCGAGCGCTGCCTGCGTGCGCGTGATTCATGACGCGCAGTCGCTCTGGATCCCGATGCAGGAAGACGAGTCGTCGCGTAATCTCTTCGCGGACATGCAGTGGAACGACGATATTCTGGCAGTTCCTCTTTTTGGCATTTCGGAGATTCCTGCGAAACCCGGTCGCGACTCGAGACGCAATCAATACTGGACTTTTGAGCCGGGCGCGAGATTGGGCGTGCTTTATATCGGCGCTAATCGTGAAACAATCGATCCTGATTCTTTGGTTCTCATCAAGCGATTCGCGGAGCGGATCGGTATCGTAGCTTCGCTAGCGACACACCAGGAACGTCTCGTCAGCACCGTAACCAAACTCCAGCGAGAGCGACAGTGGATCGAATCGATCATGAAGTCGGTTGCCGATCCGATCGTGCTCACCGATCTCGACAACGAAATTCTGCTGCAGAATCGTCGCGCTGAAGAACTCTTTAGTGGCTCCGCAAATGCCGGCGAAGGCAAACGGCGCGCGCTGAAGATGAACGACCTGCTGTTCTCGGCTTATCTTTCGAGCGCCACGGTCTCGTCGTCAGAAGTTATTCAAAGAGACATCACGCTCGTCGATCCAATCGAGGGTTCCGACATTCACTTCGAAGTTATTTCGACTCCGGCGGCAAACGCGCGCGGCGAGCCGCTGGGTCTGGTCTCGATCTTTCGCGACGTAACTGATCTGCGTGAGGCGAATGAGGAGTTGGCGCGTAACTTCGGCAAGCTACAACACGCCGAATCTGAGTCACGACGCGAACGCGATCGTCTCGACCTGATCATCGAGAACGTGGGCCATCCGATCGTGGTATGCGATTCGGCTGGTAACTTCATTCTCTTCAACCGGCGCGCGGAGTTGTTGTTTCAGGAAAACGAATCCTTCCGATCATCAGCGGCTGCCGCCGTGCGTACGAACGCCGTCAAACTCACGTCGTTTATTTCCGGTCTGGCGTCAGCCTCTGAAACAGGGAGACAGGCTGAGATCGAGTTGATCGATCCGGAGAGCGGTAGATCTTTGCCGATGGAGATCACGGCGCGAGAAGTATTGGATCTGACTGGGCAGGTGACGGCTGTAGTTTCCATTCTTCACGATCTGACTGAGATTCGAGAGCTGGAGCGGCGGCGCGTCGAACAACAGTTGTTCGAGTCGGAGAAGCTCGCGGCGGTCGGACGCCTCGCAGCTTCGATTGCTCACGAGGTCAACAACCCTCTCGAGGCGATTAAAAACGCGCTCTACCTGATGCAGACAAACGCCAGTGAAGGCGACAAGAACGCGCGTTTTCTCGAGATCGCGAGAAAAGAGACTGAGCGAGTTTCGCACATCATTCGCCAGATGCTTGGATTTGCACGGCGACCTGGTGAAGTCGACTGGGTCGACGTGAATCAGTTGCTGGAAGAGACGATGGTGTTGTTGGAAAAGAAGATGCGCCAACTGCGCATTCGTATCACGCGATCGTTTGACGAGTCGCTACCGCGAATTCGCGCTCGCGCCGATCAGTTGCGCCAGGTGTTCCTCAATCTGATTATCAACGCACAGCAGGCAATTGAAGGTGACGGCGAGATCGTGATTTCTACCTCGCGTTACGAACAGGCATTGCAGCCGTCGATTGTGATTCAACTCAGCGATAGCGGCGTTGGCATCGCCGAAGACGATCTCAATCGCATCTTCGATCCGTTCTTTTCGACTGGCAAAAAAGGAACAGGCCTGGGTTTGTGGGTAACGCAAGACATCGTCAGACAGCACGGTGGACGCATCGAAGTAAGCAGTGAAGTGGGTCGCGGGACGGTTTTCAGCATCGTGCTTCAGGTTGACTCCCCAGTTCTGGAGGATTTAAAGAGCGAGTCTAAAGTGACGCCAAAATGAGTCATTCATTTGACAATCACGGAAACGGTGCGCCTCTCAAAGATGCGGGCGTATTCGTTCCGATTTTAAACGAAGCGAAACTGCTGGTCGTGGACGACGAAGAGAGCCTGCGCATCACTACCGCCGCGATCTTTGAGAAGGAAGGTTATATTGTCGATACCGCTTCGAGTGGTGACGAAGCTATCGATCTGCTTAGTAAGACTGATTATGATCTGGTGCTCACTGACCTGCACATGGAAGGTGGCGACGGTCTTTCCGTTCTGAATCAGATCAGGCGTCAGGCGCCCTTGACTATCTCAGTGGTGCTCACCGGATTTGCCTCAGTGGAATCCGCCATCGCTGCTTTGCAGGAAGGCGCTTACGACTATCTCATCAAACCGTGCGACATCGAGAGCATGAAGCACACGATTCGTCGTGGCGTCGAACACCGTCGACTCATGCTGGCGGAGCAAAAGGCGCGCGCGGATCTGCAACAGTTGAATCGCGATCTCGAGCAGAGAATCGAAGAACGAACCGCCGAGTTGACGCGCCTTAACGCCGAGCTAGCCGAAGCTAACCGCGCCAAAGATGTCTTTCTCGCCACGCTTTCGCACGAGCTTCGCACGCCGTTGACGCCGGTCGTCGGGTGGATCAAGTTGCTGCGCAGCGGAACTCTCGATGAGAAGAGTGTCTCGCAGGCGCTCGACGCGATCGAGCGCAATGCCTGGTTGCAATCACGACTAATCGACGACCTGCTCGATACTTCACGTATCGCCACCGGGAAACTGCATTTCGAGCCCAAACCGACCGATCTGAACGTCGTCGTGAAAGCGGCGGTCGATACAGTGCGCAATTCCGCTGTGGTGCGGAATATCGATTTGTCAGTGTCGCTTCATCCGGCGAGTCTGGTAGTGATGGGCGAGCCGGTGCGTTTGCAACAGATTGCGTGGAACCTGGTGTCGAATGCGATCAAGTTTACCGATCCGGGTGGGAACGTGAGTGTGACCACTGGACTCAATGGAACACAGGCTTATCTCACGGTGGTGGACACCGGTGTGGGGATAGAGCCGGAATTTCTGCCGCACGTTTTCGATCGTTTTCGACAGGCGGATGGTTCGACGTCGAGGCGTCACGGTGGTCTGGGCCTCGGGCTCGCGATCGCGGATGCGTTGGCAAAGATGCACAGCGGCCGCCTCGAAGCTCAGTCTGACGGAGTCGGACAGGGAGCGACCTTCACCTTACGAGTCGAAACAGCGATGGCTGGTAATATCGTTCCGGAGACTGTGCATGAAAAGGTCCATTCTCTGGAGGGTCTCGATGTTTTGATCGTCGAAGACTCGCCCGACACGCTGTTGCTCTTGAGTACGATCTTCCGTCGCGAAGGCGCAAACGTGACGACGGCCGCTTCAGCTTCGGAGGCGCTGCAAAGTGCGGTCATGAAACGCCCGCACATCATCGTTTCCGACATCGGCATGCCCGAAACCGACGGCTATCAACTGCTCGAACAGTTACGCCTCCTGCCCGGCCTGAGTGACGTCCCCGCCATCGCCATCTCCGGCTACGCCAGCGAAGACGACCGCGAACGCGCCTTGTCCGTCGGCTACCTAGCCCTCGTCCCTAAACCCGTCGACGTCGACATCCTCTTCACCCTCATCCAGGACCTCAAAACCCCTGCGCTGAAGTGAATTGAGCGTCTTCTCCCGCTACTCAAACACTTTGTTTCATTGTGCTATTCTTTGCTGGAAGGTGGGGTGCTATGCATCAGATAAATGTGGAAGACGCAAAGTCTAACTTACCGGACCTCATAGATGCGGCGGTAAATGGCGAAGAAGTAGTTATAACTAAAGACGACCAGCACACCGTTAAGCTTGTGCCGGTTTCACGGGCAAAGCCTCGCCCACAATTTGGCAGTGCCAAAGGGCTAATCTCCATGTCTGCTGATTTTGATGAACCACTGGAAGATTTTGCCGATTACATTTGATGAAACTGCTGCTCGATACTCATATTTTTCTTTGGTTTATCATGGGCAGCCCAACACTCAGTACCCATGCTCGCGACTTGATTGAAGACGAGGCTAACGAAAAATTCCTAAGCGTGGCCAGCCTGTGGGAGATTGCGATTAAGTATAGTCTCGGGAAGCTTAGCTTATCTGCGCCCTTTGACAAATTAATCCCACAACAACTCAGCTTAAATGGCTTTGAGTTATTAAACATCAGCATGGATCATGTAACGATGGTTGCGACCCTACCGTTTCACCATCGTGATCCTTTTGATCGCCTGTTAATCGCACAGGCAGCGGTCGAGAAGATGCCAATAGTGAGCGTTGATGCAGTTTTCGATGCCTATTCCATCACCCGTCTATAATGCCCGAACCCGAGTCAAGCTTCCCAACTCTAATTCCATCAAACAGTTGACAAAATCAAATTTGTAACTATAATGGTTACAAAAAGGCGGCTCGTAGTTCCCCAGACAGATTGATATGTCGACAAATAGCAGGTTCGCGGTTGCGGTACATGTTTTGAGCTTGATGGCTTGGTCAGGCGAAGAACCCCTTAAATCCGAGCAGGTTGCGGAAAGCGTAAATACTAATCCCGTCGTGATCCGGCGCATGTTGAAGGAACTGGCCGAGGCAGGATTGGTTGTGTCTCAGACCGGTTCCCTCGGTGGCTCTCGGCTCGCAAATGACCCCGCAAAAACGACCCTTCTGGATGTCTATCAGGCACTCGAGTGCCGTGGCGTCTTTTCGCTGCACCGGCAACCTCCCAGTCGCGACTGCCCGGTGGGCGTGAATATTGAGACGGTTTTGGGGGAAGTACTGGAGGAAGTGGATTCGGCCGTCGAGCGGGTGCTGAAAAACATAACAATTAACGACGTCGTACGTCGCTTGAAACCTTGTGGCGCTGCTGCGGCATCGAAAACAATTGAAAGGAATGGAAGGAAAAAGCACTTCGACCAGAATAAGTTAGCGCCGTTGCCTCAAGTGCGCGCAGGGGCAAAGAACGGAGGGCGCGCACCCTCCGAATTGCGTAAATAAACCCGCGAGAAAGGAAAGTTAATTTTGGCCAGGCTTGAAAAAGATCAAAGCATCGAGCTCATGAACTCGGTACCAGGCGAGTTTGTCAACCTCAGCGAGGAACTGACCGACGATGCCGTGTCGATAGAGGATATCGATGAAGTGCTGCAAACGCTCGAACGAGCCACCAGCAGTGAGACCGAGATCGAGGAGCCTTTGATCGAGGAATCCTCGTCTGCGGTTGAGTCTGATGAAGGTATGAACGAAGAGGTCGAGCTCGATCTCTCGGCCGGCGAAATGGATAAGACGTCGGATCCCATCCGCGTTTACATGCGCGAGATGGGTGTCGTGCCGTTGCTGACGCGCGAACAGGAAGTGTCGATCGCGAAGCGTATCGAGCGCGGCCAGAAACGCGCCGAGAAGGCAATTGCACGTTCGCCAATCGCCGTAGTTGAACTCTTCAGAATCGGCGATGATCTCGCCGCCGGTACGCTCAATATCCGCGACGTCGTGGCTTTCTCCGATCAAATGGAGACCGAGGAGCACGAAGATCGCAGTGAAGAATATTTGCAGTGGACCATTGAAGGTCTTAACAACATCCAGAATCTCTACAAGCGAGGCTTGAAAGAGTTTGAGCGTTATTCCGACGAACTAAGAGTTTCGCGCGGCAAGCGCTCCAAGAAACTTTTGCGCTACCGGCGCAAGCTCGCTCGCACTCGTCTGGAGATCGCCACGGAAATCAGAAGTCTGCACCTTAAGGAAGCAGCCCGCCAGCGGCTCATCTCCGCTATCGGCGTCGTGTACAAGGAGACACGTGCGCTCGAGCGCGAGATCGACTCCAACACCGAAAAACTAAAGCGGAAAGGTTTGAAGGCTGACAAGCAGAAGGAATTCAAAAAGAACATTGCAAATGCCAGGAAGCGTCTGAAGGAAATCGAAATTGAGCATCACCTGTCGCCGCTGGAGATTAAGCGTTCACACCAGATGATTGCTGTCAGTGAAGCGCAGACGGCACAGGCGAAGCACGAACTTACCGAAGCCAACCTGCGTTTGGTGGTCTCGATCGCGAAGAAGTATCAAAACCGTGGTTTGCAGTTTCTCGATCTGATTCAGGAAGGCAATCTCGGTTTGATGAAGGGCGTCGACAAGTTTGACTGGCGCCGTGGCTACAAGTTTTCGACTTACGCCACGTGGTGGATTCGCCAGGCTATCACGCGTGCCATCGCGGATCAGGCGCGCACGATTCGTATTCCAGTACACATGATCGAAGTGATCAATAAACTCAAGAACACTTCGCGTGAGCTGGTGCGTGAGCTTGGCCGCGAGCCAACGACTGAAGAGATCGCCAAGAAGATGGACACCTCGGTCGACAAGGTGCGGAAGGCCCGCAAGTTGATGCAGGATCCGATTTCGCTGGAGACGCCGATTGGTGAGAATGGTGATTCGCAGTTGGGCGATCTGATCGAAGACAAGTCGAGCGAGAGCCCGGCCGCGCGTGTGATCACTTCAAACTTGCGTGAGATTGCCGGCGACGTGTTGCAGACGTTGAGCCCGCGTGAAGAGCGTGTGATTCGCCTGCGCTTTGGACTCGACAACGGTGGCCACGAACGGACGTTGGAAGAGGTGGGCCAGAATTTCAACGTGACCCGTGAACGTATTCGCCAGATCGAAGCGAAGGCATTGCGCAAACTGCGCCATCCGTCACGCGCACGGCTATTAAAGAATTTCCTCGAAGGCGAGGGGCAATAAAAATAGGAAGGCAGATTAGGAGCAACTACAATGAGTGAATTGAGAGAAGTGAGCGACAACTCGTTTGAGAATGATGTTTTGAAATCCGACAAGCCGGTGCTGGTTGATTTTTGGGCTGAATGGTGTGCCCCTTGTCGTATGCTGGCGCCGACCGTGGCGGCTGTCGCGGAGCATTATGGTGAGACTGCGAATGTGGTGGCTTTGAACGTGGACGACAATCCCTCAACCGCACAACGCTACGGAATCAAGGGAATCCCAACGTTGATCCTTTTCCGTGACGGAAAGGAAGTCGAGCGCGTAGTGGGCGCGACCAGTAAAGAATCGATCACGAAAATGATCGAGAAGTACGTGACCGTGAAGGCTTAACGATACAACACTCTGGGCGGTAAGGGCCGGGTGCACTTCGCGCCCGGCCTTTTTTCGCCACAAAAAGGCACAGAAGGCACAAAATTCTTAGCCAAACTTTTGTGCCTTTTGTGCTTTTTTGTGGCTAAGATCAGACGTGCATAAACCATTAGACGCGATCGTTGTGGGGGCTGGGCCGAATGGACTCGCGGCGGGGATTGAGTTGGCGAGAGCCGGAAAGCGAGTGCGCATTTATGAAGCAAGCAATCGTATCGGCGGTGGAGCACGTTCCAGTAATCTGACTCTGCCCGGATTTACCCATGATATTTGTTCCGCAGTTCATCCACTGGCCGTCAGCTCTCCATTTTTCACTAAACTCGATTTAGCCAGGTATGGTTTGGAATTCATCGAGCCGCCCGCAGCCCTGGCGCACCCTTTCGACGACGGCGCCGCCGTCCTGCTCAAACGATCAGTCGAAGCCACCAGTCTGCAATTCGGTCGCGATGCGGAACGTTATCAAAAGTTGATAAATCCGCTGGTGCGAAACTGGACAAAGCTTTCGCACGATATCCTTGGGCCACCCCGAATTCCACGGCATCCAGTCGCCCTCGCTCGTTTTGGTTTGCACGCAATCAGATCAGCTGAAGGATTGGTGAAAGCTAACTTTAAGGAACTTCAATCGCGCGCCTTTTTTGCCGGCCTGGCGGCACACTCGTCAATAGCGCTGGATCAACTCGGCACCGCTGCGTTTGGTTTAGTTCTTGCCACGCTCGGTCATGCCGTCCGCTGGCCCATACCGCGTGGAGGTGCGCAGGCGATCTCGGATGCCTTGTCAGCTCTCTTCACTGATCTTGGAGGAGAGATTATTACTGGAACACCAGTAAGATCGTTCAGCGAACTGCCGCGTTCGCAATGTGTTCTGTTCGATGTGACGCCACGTCAACTGGTACAAATCCTGGGTGAGAAACTGCCAGCGCGATTTCGAATGAAGTTAACGAACTATCGCTATGGACCAGGCGCGTTCAAGATGGACTGGGCACTCGACGGCCCTGTGCCCTGGATCGCTCGCGACTGCAACCAGGCCGCGACAGTTCATCTCGGCGGATCTTTAGAAGAGATTTTGGAATCGGAAAAAGCAGCATGGCAAGGTGCTTCGAACAACCGGCCATTTGTTCTCGTCTGCCAACCGAGTTTGTTTGATTCCACGAGAGCGCCCTCAGGCAAACACACGCTTTGGGCATACTGTCATGTGCCGCACGGTTCGAATCGCGATATCTCTGAGCAAATCGAAGATCAGATCGAGCGGTTTGCACCGGGTTTTCGGAAGCTGGTGCTGGCGCGAAGTGTGATGTCGCCGGTTGAACTCGAGCAGCACAATCCGAACCTGGTTGGTGGTGATATCAACGGCGGAGCTCAAATTCTGAGTCAGATGTTCACTCGCCCGACGCTTCGCACCTATCGCACTCCGCTTGATGGCGTCTATATATGCTCTTCGTCAACGCCTCCCGGCGGCGGCGTCCATGGCATGTGCGGTTATCACGCGGCACGGGTCGCACTGGACAAATCATTTGGCTAAAATGGCTTCCGCACGTATGGAACAGACGAAGCCCACACGCCTTATCGTCGGCATCACTGGCGCGACCGGAACGATCTTCGGTGTGCGACTGCTGCAAATGTTGCACGGCTCGGGAGTGGAAACACACTTGGTCGTGAGCAAGTGGGCGGCGCGCACACTCACGCATGAAACCCCATACTCGCTGAAGTACGTACAAAGCCTGGCGACGCAGAGTTACGGCATCGGCGCACAGGGCGCAGCGATCTCGAGTGGCTCGTTTGTGACGTTGGGGATGGTGATCGCGCCGTGCAGCATGCGCACGCTCGCCGCCATCGCACACGGCCTGGGCGACAATCTGATTCATCGCGCCGCCGACGTAATCCTCAAAGAGCGACGCAAGCTCGTGCTGGTCGTGCGCGAGTCGCCGTTCAACGAAATACATCTAGAGAACATGTTGAAACTGGCGCGCATGGGCGTGGTCATACTTCCTCCGATGCCCGCGTTCTACAACAACCCCCAGAACCTTGACGACATGATCAATCACATCACGATGCGCGTGATCGATCAGTTTGACATCCATCTTGACGTAATGAATCGCTGGGACGGCATGTTGCTCGATCGCTCGCGAAAATCCGAGACAGAGTAAGGGAGAGAGAATCATGGGTGAGATGGTCCAATTTCCATTTGCGGGCGGTACGACTGGCGGGTATTTGTCTGAACCGAATAACGGCAGCGGTCCGGGCGTGATCGTGATTCAGGAGTGGTGGGGACTGGTGGATCACATCAAAGACGTTTGCGACCGCTTTGCAGCGGAAGGTTTTGTCGCGCTCGCTCCCGATCTTTATCACGGCAAGACGACGAAGTCTCCGGATGAAGCAGGCAAGCTAATGATGGCGATGCGCATCGACGAGGCTGAGCGAGACCTGGGCGCTGCTGTCGACTATCTTTCCACTCTTGACTCGACCACCAGCGAGAAAATCGGCGCCGTGGGATTCTGCATGGGTGGCGCACTCGCCCTGTACACGGCGACGAAAAACCCAAAGGTCGGCGCCTGCGTAGTATTCTATGGTGGACATCCGAAAGTTAAGCCCGATCTGCCGAACCTGCACGCGCCGGTGTTGGGTTTGTATGCCGAGAAAGATGGTTTTGTTACGCCTGCGTTGGCGCGAGATCTCGAGCGCAAGTTAAAAGATCTCGGCAAGCAGATCGAAGTCAACATCTACAAGGACGCGGATCATGCGTTTTTCAACGACACGCGGCCGGAAGTCTATAACGCTGAAGCTGCCGCCGATGCGTGGCAGCGGACGGTTGAATTCCTGCGCAAGCATTTGTCCGTGTAATCCGTGTTAATCTGTGGCATGTAATCAGTAGTCCGTCTCTACAGCTCCATCTCTATCACAACTAAAAGGAACTCGTTTATGACCATGTCTTCGTGCGCATTGTCTGTGATCTCGATGCTCATGCTACTGCCGCTCAGCGTAGTCGCTCAGGAACCACCGCGACCGCCGGCATCGCCATCGCCAACTCCAGCCGCAACCGCAAGCCCATCGCCGACACCGACACCTGACGCGTCGCCTACGCCGCGCGATCCGATGTCGACGCCGACATTCAACGGGCTCAGGTTTCGATCGATTGGACCAGCGTTCACTTCGGGACGTGTCGTGGCATTTGCGGTCGAACCAAACAATCCATCGCGTTACTACGTTGCAGTTGCATCCGGCGGTGTGTGGAAGACGATCAACTCAGGTATCACCTGGACGCCTGTGTTCGACAATGAAGCCTCTTACTCGATCGGCGCCATTACGCTCGATCCAAAGAACCCGCTCACCGTTTGGGTCGGCACGGGCGAGAACAACAGCCAGCGCAGCGTTTCGTATGGCAACGGTCTTTACAAATCCGACGACGGCGGCAGAACGTGGAGAAACGTCGGTCTCAAAACCTCGGAGCACATCGGTCACATCGCCATCGATCCGAAAGACTCGAATGTCGTTTACGTTGCTGCGCAGGGACCGCTGTGGGGCCCTGGCGGCGATCGTGGACTTTTCAAAACAACTGACGGTGGCAAAACGTGGAAGAACATTCTCAACATCAGCGAGAACACCGGCGTCACCGACGTCGTCATCGATCCTAACGATCCAAACACGCTTTACTGCGCTTCATATCAACGCCGGCGGCATGTGTGGACGTTCATCGACGGCGGCCCGGAGAGTGCGATTTACAAATCGACAGACGCCGGCGCTACCTGGAACAAGTTGCGTGCAGGCTTGCCGGCAGTTGAGCTCGGCCGGATCGGTCTGGCCATCTCTCCAGTCGATTCAAATGTGATCTATGCGACTGTCGAAGCGGCCGATCGAAAAGGTGGAATCTTTCGCTCGGGCGATCGCGGCGGCAGTTGGGAACGGCGTAATGAGTTTGACGCGACGGCGATGTACTACTCGCGCATCGTCGCCGATCCGAAAGATGTCGAGCGCATCTACGTGATGAACGTGTTTCTGATGGTTTCAGACGACGGCGGCCGCACGTTGCGGCGACTCGGCGAGCGAAATAAGCACGTCGACAATCACGACATCTGGATCAATCCCGCGAACACGGACCACTACCTGGTCGGTTGCGACGGCGGCATCTACGAGAGTTTCGATCGCGGTCAAAACTGGGACTTCAAACAAAATCTTCCAGTGCCGCAGTTTTACGACATCACTACTGACAACGCGAAACCTTTCTACAACATTTACGGCGGCACGCAGGACAACTACAGCTTTGGTGGCCCGTCACGCACACGCAGTGCTTCGGGCATCACCAACGCCGACTGGTTTGTGACCAACAGCGGCGACGGTTTTCGCTCGCAAGTCGATCCGGAAGATCCGAATACGATCTACGCATCACTACAGCACGGCGTAATCGTTCGCTTCGACAAGCGCACGGGACAACGTATCGGTATTCAACCGCAACCTGAGCGAAACGAAGATCCGCCGCGCTGGAACTGGGATTCACCGTTCATCATCAGCCCGCACTCACACACGCGACTCTACATCGCGTCGGAGAAACTCTATCGCAGCGACGATCGCGGCGACACGTGGCAACTGATTAGCGGCCCACTCTCGCGCGGTCTCGATCGCGACAAGCTGCCGGTGATGGGAAGAGTTTGGGGCATCGACGCGATTGCGAAAAACGCTTCGACGGCGTTCTTTGGCAACGCTTCGGCACTCGCCGAATCACAGAAGAAAGAAGGCCTGATTTACGTAGGCACTGACGACGGGCTGCTGCAAATAACTGAAGACGGCGGCAAGAACTGGCGCAAGATCGAGAAGTTTCCCGGCGTCGCGGACATGTCTTATGTCAGCCGCATAATCACTTCCAATCACGACGCGAACACTGCGTATGTGGCTTTTGAAAATCACCAGAACAACGATTTCAAACCGTACCTGCTCAAAACCACGGACGCAGGTAGAACGTGGACTTCGTTGAGCAGTAACCTGCCGAAGAACGGATCGGTCTGGGCCATCGCGGAAGATCACGTCAATCCGAGTCTGCTCTTTGCCGGCACTGAGTGGGGTTTGTACTTCTCGGTCGACGGCGGACAGAAGTGGATTCAACTCAAAGGTGGTCTGCCTACGATACAGGTGCGTGATCTCACCATCCAGAAACGCGAGAACGATCTGGTTGTCGGTACGTTTGGACGCGGCATTTACATTCTCGACAACTACACGCCGCTCCGCTCCATAAAGCCCGAGATGCTGCGACAGGAAGCGGTTGTGTTTCCGGTGAAGGACGCGTTGATGTTCATCCAATCGCAACCGCTCGGCGGTCGTGGCAAGAGTTTTCAGGGCGAACGATATTACACGGCTGACAATCCGCCGTATGGCGCGACTGTGACGTGGTATTTGAAAGACGCGCTCAAGACGCGGAAAGAGAAGCGACAGGAGAGCGAGCGCGAAGCGGAGAAAAAAGGCGCGCCTGTTGGTTGGCCCACGCGCGCTGATCTGCGCGCCGAGGAAGAGGAAGAAGCCCCGGCGATGATCCTTACGATCACTGATGCTTCAGACAATGTCGTGCGGCGACTCACGGGTCCAGTCACCGCTGGAATGCAGCGTCTGACGTGGGACTTGCGTTATCCAGCGGCGAATCTTGCCGGGCCGCCACCGCCCGATGCGGATTTTGATTTCGAGCCGCCTTCCGGTCCGCTCGTCATGCCGGGAACTTACAAAGCGCAGTTGGCAAAACGTGTCGATGGTGTGGTCACTCCGCTTGGACCAGCGCAGGAGTTTCAAGTGACAGTCGAAGGTCAGGAGACGATGTCGACTGCCGATCACGCTGCGTTGGTGGAGTTTCAGCAGAAAGCGCAGCGTCTACAACGCGCGGCGACCGGCGCCACTCAAGCCGCAACCCAGCTCAAGCCGCGACTGGCAGCAATCAAGCGTGCGATTGCAGAGACCCCTTCGTTGCCGCAGCGACTAAACGACGACGCGACCGCGCTCGATCGGCGAACGAATGAGATCCTGCGCGCTTTGAGTGGCGACACTGCCGCGCGCCAGCGCAACATCAACACGCCTCCATCGATCAACGATCGAATCGGTTACGTCGTAGGCGCGCAACGCATGTCCATCTCCCGTCCGACTCAGACTCAGATCAATCAATACAACGCCGCGGCGCAGGACTTCGAAGCCGTGCTGGTCCAACTGCGACAATTGATCGAAGTCGATTTGGCGCGGCTCGAGAAACAACTGGAGGCCGCAGGCGCCCCCTGGACTCCGGGACGGATTCCTGAGTGGCGAAATCAGTAAAAATCCGTGTTCATCTGTGGTTAAAACGGAGATACGAAATGAAACGTCTGAGTGTCTTACTGTTGCTGTTCTTCTGCCTGTCCCCGGCTCAAGCCCAGAAAATCACGGAAAAAGTCGCGGGGATGGAGAAATTTCCGGGCTTCTTCACGTTCTACTGGGACGCAAAGGCCGGAAAGATCTGGCTGGAGATCGACAAGTGGAACACCGAATTTCTCTACGTCGAATCTTTACCCGCCGGGATCGGCTCGAACGACATCGGTCTCGATCGCGGCCAGCTCGGCAACAGTTCGATCGTCCGTTTCGATCGCACCGGGCCGCGCATTTTGTTGGTAGCGCCAAACTACAATTTTCGCGCCACCAGTAATAACGCAGACGAACGTCTGGCCGTGAGAGATGCTTTTGCGGAGTCGACGTTATGGGGATTCGAAGTCGCCGCTGAAGAAGGCAATCGCGTTCTAGTCGATGCGACAAATTTCTATCTTCGCGACGTTCACCAGGTCACCAACACGTTGCAAAGAGGACAGCAGGGCACCTATCGACTCGATACCTCTCGCAGCGCGTTCTATCTTCCAAACACGAAGAACTTTCCGCAAAACACAGAAGTCGAAACCACGCTGACTTTCACTGGCGAACCCACCGGACAATTCGTGCGAGAGGTCGTGCCGGTGCCGGAAGCGATCACGGTGCGCGAACGTCACTCGTTCGTGCAACTTCCGCCCGCCGGTTTCAAACCACGAGTCTTCGATCCACGCGCCGGATATCAAGGCATCGACTACATGGACTTCGCGACGCCGATCGAGGAGCCGATAACCAAGCGCTACATCACGCGTCATCGTTTGCAAAAGAAGGATCCGGGCGCGCGCGTAAGCGAAGCGGTCAAGCCGATTGTTTATTACGTCGATCGAGGTGCGCCGGAGCCGGTGCGTACGGCGTTACTCGAAGGCGCGCGCTGGTGGAGCCAGGCATTCGAAGCGCTCGGGTACAAGGACGCGTTTCGCGTCGAGGTGATGCCGCCTGAAGTTGATCCGATGGACGTGCGTTACAACGTGATCCAGTGGGTACACCGATCGACGAGAGGCTGGTCGTATGGCAACTCGCTCGTGGATCCGCGCACCGGCGAGATAATTCAGGGACGCGTTTCACTCGGCTCATTGCGCGATCGCCAGGATTTTCTTATCGCCGAAGGCTTGCTCGCTCCGTACGACAAAACAAATACTGCCTCTCCAAAGCTTCTCGAAATGGTGTTGGCTCGTTTGCGACAGCTCTCAGCGCACGAGGTGGGCCACACGTTGGGACTGCAACACAACTACGCGGCGAGCCCAGTCAATCGCGCTTCGGTGATGGACTATCCCGCGCCGCGCGCAAGGTTAGGCGCCGATGGCGTGCCCGATTTGTCTGACGCGTACGCGAAAGGGATCGGTGAGTGGGACAAAGTCGCGATCGCATATGGATACCAGGATTTCGCGCCTGGAACGGATGAAGCAGCCGCGCTCGATCGCACGTTAAGCGAAGCGTTCGCGCGTGGTCTGATGTACCTGACCGATCAAGACGCACGGCCCGCGAGTAGTTCGAGCTCGGTGGCCCATCTCTGGGACAACGGCTCGAACGCGATCGACGAGCTAAACAATGTCATGAAGGTGCGTGCGGCTGCGTTGCGACGCTTTGGCGAGAACAATATTCGCGAAGGCGCGCCGATGGCGACGATCGAAGACGTGCTGGTGCCGATCTACATGTATCATCGTTATCAGGTAGAAGCTGCGGCGAAGGTGATTGGCGGGCAGGACTACACTTTTAGTCTGAAAGGGAAAGGCGATCGCAACCCGCAGATTGTTTCTCCCGAGGAGCAGCGCCGCGCGCTCGCCGCTGTACTCGAGACACTCAAGCCTGAAGCGCTTGCAATGCCGGAGTCGTTGTTGCGTTTGATTCCGCCGCGTCCAGCAGGTTATTCACGAAACCGCGAAAACTTTCGCATTCGCACGCAACCGGTTTTCGACGCACTGGCGCCCGCGGAAGCAGTGGCAGATCACGTCAGCGGATTTCTCCTGAACCAGGAGCGAGCTGCGCGGCTTGTCCAGTTTCATGCTCGCGATCAGCGCAATCCGAGTCTTGCTGAGGTGATCGATAAAATATTAGCGTCGACGTGGGAAGCGCCTGCGGCGACAGGTTACGCGGGCGAGATACAACACAGCGTCGACATGATCGTGCTTGTCGATCTGATGGCGTTGGCGTCAGGCGAGCGTGCGTCGAATCAGGTACGCGCGATTGCATCGTGGAAGATAGAACAACTGAAGAATTGGTTGATGTCGCAGAGTCGTGTCGCAGCGGATGAAAACAGGCGCGCTTTTCTGTTTTACTCAATCAACCAGATCAAGCGTTTCCAGGACGACCCGAAGAAGATGAATCTCACGCCCGCGCAAGCTCCACCGGATGGTCAACCGATCGGCATGGATGAGTGGCGAGCAGATGACGAGTGTAGCTATAGATGGTGACTTGGATCGGGTCAGTACCATCACGCGGTAGTGGGTGCATCAGTTTGAAATTTGTAAACAAAAACGCCGAAGGCGTTGGCTAATTTCAGCCCAGGGTTGGAGCGCAGCGCAGCGACAACCCTGGGTATCAATTTCAAAAGCACAGGCTAACCCTGAAAGGGTTAGGCGACTGACGAACCCTTACAGGGTTAATTCCATGGTTTGGCTACTTACCCAGGGTTGTCGCTGCGCCAACCCTGGGCTGAAATTAGCGAACGCCTTCGGCGTTTTGTTCCAAATTCAAACTGATGCACTACTAACTGAAACCTGAATTTCGTTTGTTACGAATAAGTGCGATAGCATTAGTAGCTCATGCCCGGAGTTGAAGAATACGTCGGAGAGGTGCTTGACGATAAGTACCGCCTCGAACACCTGCTCGGAAAAGGTGGAATGGGCGCGGTGTACCTCGCCACACACCTTGGCACCGAGCGTTACGTCGCTCTAAAACTGATCTCGCCTCAGTTCATGCGAAACAACGAGTTTGTCGAGCGTTTCAAACGCGAAGCGCGCGCTGCCGGACGTCTGCGTCACCCGAACGTGGTTGACGTTACGGACTTCGGTTTTGCGCGCGTGAAGGCTGGCCAGGTGGCTTACCTCGTGATGGAGTATCTCGACGGCTGCACGCTTGGTGACGTTTTGGCTGAAGAGAAACGCCTGCCGCTCGAATGGGTTGCGGACATTCTCGATCAGGTCTGCTCCGCGGTTCACGAAGCACACCAGCAGGGCATCATTCATCGCGATCTGAAGCCCGACAATATCTGGCTCGAACCGAATCGCCTGGGAGGTTATCGCGTCAAAGTTCTCGACTTCGGCATCGCGAAACTCGGTGAGGCCTCCGCACCGTTGCCAGATGATGATCCGGCGGCAACGATCATCGACGATGTCGCTGCTGCAGCAGCGTCGCTCACCGGCGCGCATCTCGAGTCAGACACGTTGCTCCGATCCGGTGAAGGTGTTGGCACATTGATACAGGACCCGGTTACCGCGGTGGATGACGATGGCACGTTGCTCTTCGAGCCAGGCACGCACTCGTCTGGTCGACACAGCGCGCATCGCACGACTGTTGAAGAGGGATCGGCGCTGACTCGCGTCGGCGCGATCATGGGAACGCCGCTGTACATGTCGCCCGAACAATGCGGCGGAGGTTACGTCGACACGCGCTCGGACATTTACAGCCTGGGCGTGATTTCTTACCAGATGCTGGCCGGCGAGCCGCCCTTCGCCGGCAACACTTCGACTGTCATGCGCGCGCATCGCGAGCAAAAGCCGAAGGATCTGCGCGAAAATGCTCAAAAGATCCCGAAACGCGTCGCGAGTGTTGTGATGTCGGCGTTGTCGAAGAATCCGGCCGAGCGTCCGCAAACTGCTTTTGCGTTTGCGAGTGTACTGCGTGGACATAGTGAAGGCGTCGGCGCTCTTTACAGACGTGCGTTTGCTCTTTATAGCGAGTACTTTCCGAAGTTTATAAAGCTCAGCCTGATCGCGCACGTGCCGATGATCGTCACGAGCATTCTGCTGGTAAGTGCGTTCCTCTGGTACAAACACTCGCCGCCTGTAGGGATGCTGCACAAGGTAGCAGTGTATTCGATGATCGGCGTTCTCAGTTTGCTGAAGTTCGTGGCGACGACGGTTTCCGCCGCCGTGATCTCCGGAGTCACTGCGATCATCATCACACAACTGACAGCAGCGCCTTTGCGCCCGGTCAAGCTGCGCGAGGCGTTCGTCCTTTTGCGCAAACGCTGGTGGCCGTTTCTCAAGACGATGATCAGGGTCACACTTTTGATTTTGCTTGGACTGATCTTGCTGATCGTTCCAGGCATGATCATGTGGATGCGTTACTCGCTCTATGCTCCTGTAGTGCTCATCGAAGGACTGCAAGGCAAAGCCGCGATGCTGCGGGCGCGCCAACTTGCGTCGCGTTCCTGGAAAACGGTCATAGTGGTTGCGATACTTCAGTTCTTAATCCCCGCCATTGTCAGTGGCTTTGTGGGCATGATGGCGGGACGCGCAAAGGCGGAGAAGAACTCAGTTTCGGCGCAGGTTTTTCAACAGATTCTCGACCTTCTAAACATCTTCGTTATCCCGCTAATCTCGATCGTGCCCGCACTGCTATACGTCAAGATGCGTCAGCTTGGAGGCGAATCGCTGTCGAGTGTGTGGGCGCAAATTCAAGAAGGCGAGGGAAAGCAAAGTGCCTGGCAAAAACGCATGCGCACTCGCCTCAGCCTCCACACACCCATCAGCCAGAAAACCACCACGAGCGGTACGTAATCTTGTACCAACCGGACAAAACCTCGTAAGCCTGATTTCGAAAGTGGGATTACCAAGTCCCGCTAGCGAAACCACTCGGCCCGGCTTTTTCGAGTCCCCGTCCGAATTTCCATCCAGGCGCCCGCGGAAACTGGCAAAAATCCCTTATTTTCGATACTCTTCACTCCAAACAATTATCCATCCCGTGATGGCACGGGCCTTGAATTGCGCCAAGTCGGAGAACTGTATAGTTGTGCGTGAAGTTTTAGCTATTGTTCCAATCACTTCGCGCGCGCATCGCCGCTCTCTCAACAGGCCATTACAGCTCTCCAAAAATTTTTTGAAGTAAGAAGAACTATGGATATCAAGCGACCCCCTAAATCAAAGCTCAAGAAGAAAATTCGCAATGCCGTCATGATCGTCGTCGGCCTGGCTGCCATCGGCGGAATCACTTATGGCCTAACCAAGTTGAAGCCGGCGGCGCCGACACTCGATCGCTCGACAGCAGTGATCGAGACCGTCAAACGCGGTGAGATGGTGCGCGACGTGCGCGGCAACGGGACCCTCGTCCCGGATGTAACGCGCTGGGTGCCTGCTCCCGCTGACGGGCGCGTTGAGCGGATTCTTCTGAAAGCGGGCGTCGAAGTTGATTCATCCTCGGTCATCGCCGAACTTTCGAACCCCCAGCTCGAACAGCAGGCCACGGACACTTCGTTCCAGGTCAAAGCTGCCGAGGCTGATCTCGAGAACCTGAAAGTGAAACTCGAGAGCGACACGATGACGCAGAAGGCCGCGATTGCCACCATCAACGCGCAGTACAGCCAGGCAAAACTGCAGCTCGATGCTGACGAGACGCTGGCGAAAGAACGACTGGTAGCCGAGCTACAGTTAAAGATCTCGCGTGTGAATGTTCAGGACCTCGCGAACAGGTTAAAAGTTGAGCAGGACCGGCTCGTGGTCAGCGCGAAGTCAACGAAAGCACAGTTGAATGCGGCAGCTTCACGTCTGGATCAGTTGCGCGCGCTTGCCGCACTGCGCCAGCGTGAGGTTGAGGCGTTGAAGGTGCGAGCGGGAACAAACGGCGTTCTCCAGCAAGTTCTGATAACGGAAGGTCAGCAAGTGACGCCCGGAACCAACATCGCCCGCGTTGCCGATCCGACGTCGTTGAAAGCTGTTTTGAGAGTTCCCGAAACTCAAATCAAAGATATGCGAGTCGGACAGCACGCTATCGTCGACACCCGCAACGGTTTGATCGAGGGCCAGGTTTCACGCATCGATCCGGCGGCTCGTGAGGGAACTTTCGAGATCGACGTATCGTTGAACGGTCCACTGCCGTCGAGCGCGCGTCCCGATCTCAGTGTTGACGGAACGATCGAGCTAGAACGACTCCACGACGTGTTGAAGGTAGGCAGACCGGCGTTTGGGCAGGCACAACAAACTATCGGAATGTTTGTGCTGACCCCTGACGGCAGCGAGGCCGAGCGCAGGACGGTGAAACTCGGACGCAACTCGGTCAGCACTATCGAGATTCTCGAAGGCCTGCGCGAAGGCGAGCAGGTGATCATTTCCGATACCTCGGCATTGGATAGTTATAACCGTATCCGGATTAGGTAAGAGTTTTTCCCGCAAAGGCGCAAAGGCGCAAAAGAAAGCCTTTGTTTCTTGAATAAAACTTTGCGCCTTGGCGCCTTTGCGGGAAAAAATTGAGGAATTGTCAGAGAAGTCCGGTTCGCGGTGTTCAGTTAATAAGATTGTGTACACAAAATCCTTAAGGAGCGCATGATGAGTTCTTCCGAGCCTCTGATTCACCTTTCTGATGTGAAGAAAGTTTTTTACACAGACGAGGTTGAAACACACGCACTCTCCGGTATTCATCTCGACATTAAACAAGGTGAATACGTTTCCATCGCCGGACCTTCGGGATGCGGCAAATCAACTCTGCTTTCAATTCTTGGCCTGCTGGATACACCGACAGATGGTAAGTACATCCTTAACAGTCATCCAGTAGAGAACCTTTCACTTTCAGAGCGAGCGAGGATCAGAAACCGCGAAGTCGGCTTCATCTTCCAGAGCTTCAACCTGATCGGCGACCTGACGGTCTACGAGAACGTTGAGCTGCCGTTGACTTATCGCGGCATGAGCTCCTCCGAACGTAAGAAGCGCGCCACGGAAGCGCTCGAGCGAGTCGGCATGGCGCATCGCGCGAAACACTTGCCCAGCCAGCTCTCCGGCGGTCAACAGCAGCGCGTCGCGGTTGCGCGTGCAGTTGGCGGCCAGCCGAGCATCCTGCTCGCGGACGAGCCGACCGGAAATCTCGACTCGACCAATGGTGAAGCGGTGATGGAGCTGATGCGCGAACTGCACCGCGCCGGCGCCACCATCTGCATGGTTACGCACGACCCGCGGTACGCGCAACACGCCGATCGTATCATCCATCTCTTCGACGGCTTGATCGTGGAAGAAGAAGCAGGAGCGGATCGACGCGAGATTCGGGAAGCGAAACGAGAGTTGGCTGAAAGCGGCTTCGGAGCTATTTCATGATCAGTTTGCGGGGCGTCGAAAAATCCTTTCCCCACGGTCCAACGAGAACGTACGTGCTGCGCCGGATCGATCTCGACATCAAGCCGGGTGAGTTTGTATCGATCATGGGTCCGTCGGGAGCAGGGAAGTCGACGTTGTTACACATACTGGGCATGCACGACCAGTCGTGGAGCGGTGAGTATTACTTCGAAGACACACCGGTCCACAAACTGGACGGGAAGAAGCGCGCCGCATTGCGAAATCGGAACATCGGGTTTGTTTTTCAAAGCTATCACCTGCTTGACGATCAAACCGTTTTCGAAAACCTCGAGTTGCCGCTTTCTTATCGCGATGTGAGCAAAAAGGATCGGCAGTCGATCGTTTGCGACACGCTCGATCGCTTTCAGATGGTAGGCAAGAAAGATCTGTTCCCGACTCAGCTTTCAGGTGGCCAACAACAGCTAGTAGGCATTGCTCGTGCGGTAGTTGCGAGTCCACGAATCATCCTCGCCGACGAGCCGACTGGAAATCTTCATTCGGCCCAGGGCAAAGAGATCATGGACATGTTCAAGCGCCTCAACGACGAAGGCACAACAATCGTCCAGGTAACGCACTCGGAAACGAATGCGGCCTATGGCAACCGGATCATCCAGCTGGAAGACGGCTGGATCGTAAATCCGCAGCAGGAGCAGAAGACAGGAGCGGCTTACTAGCTGCCCAGGTTCCTGTCTTCTGACGGTTCAAACTTTAATCCCTGTAGTTGCTCGCAGGTTAGTAACTGAACGTGGACCAAATGAGGGTTCCACGTTGACGTCACCAGTGTGTCTGTAGGGGTGGCCCTCCGTGGCCACCCCAGCGTGGGAAGTCAAAAACTGGGGTGGCCACGGAGGGCCACCCCTACAAGGAAAGCAGGTAAGTCGTGAATACAGTAGCAGTGCAGGCTCCACGAACGCTCATCGCAGACGATCAACCGGACGTTCTGGCTGCACTACGGCTGCTCTTAAAAGGCGCCGGATTTCAAACCGAAGCCGCCGACTCCCCCGCCGCAGTGCTCAAGGCCATCGAGCAGGAGAGGTTTGATCTCGTGCTGATGGATCTTAACTACGCACGCGATACCACGTCGGGCAAAGAAGGTCTCGATCTCATTTCTCGGATTCAGGCGCTCGACGACGATCTACCGATTGTCGTGATGACCGCCTGGGCCACCGTCGATCTCGCAGTCGAATCGATGCGCCTCGGCGTGCGCGATTTTGTGCAGAAGCCGTGGGAGAACTCTTATCTACTCAGAAAGCTGCGGACGCAGATCGAACAAGGCCGGGTGCGCCGGCGCGAGCACAATCGCGAGCACCAGTTGAAAGACGAACTGAACGAAGCCCGCGAGATTCAGCGCGGATTGATGCCGCGTCGCATGCCGCATCTTCCAGGCTTCAATCTCGCCAGCGCCTGGCAGCCGGCACATGACGTGAGCGGCGACTATCTCGCTGCATTCAAGCTAAACGAATCGCACGCCGCCCTGTGTGTCGCGGACGTCGCGGGCAAAGGCTTTCCGGCAGCGTTGCTCATGTCAAACATGCAAGCGGTGTTGACGTCCCTGGCTTCCGAAAACATTGCGCCGAGCGAGTTGTGCGCGAAGCTCAACCGGATCATGTGTGGCAACACACCGTTGCGAAAATTCGTCACCTGTTTTTACGGCTACCTTGACGTCTCGAATAAAAAACTGACGTTCACCAACGCCGGTCACAATCCGCCAATGTTGATGCGCGTGAACGGTGAGTGCATCCGGCTGGATGAAGGTGGTCCGGTTATCGGCGCCTTTTGCGAATCGCGTTACAACCAACAAGAGATCCAGCTTCGCGAAGGCGACAAGTTGTTGCTGTTTACTGACGGTGTGACTGAAGCGCGTGATGCTTCAGGCGAAGAGTTCGGCGAACAGCGCTTGCAGGAGTGCCTACGCTCTTATAGCGGCAGCAACGCCGCTGAATTGCGGACAATGATCTTGAACGAGGTCAGGCATTTTTGCGCCGATGATTTTGAAGACGACGCCACGTTGATGGTGATGGTTACCGAAAGAATTTAACCACGAAGGCACGAAGACACTAATTTAATTTGTGCCTTTGTGCCTTGGTGGTTCAAAGGAGGGCAATCATGGAGAGTCTTTTAGGCGACATCCGGTACGCACTAAGAAATCTCTTGAGGCGGCCCGGGTTCACTCTCATCGCCGTTATCACACTCGCGGTCGGCATCGGCGCGAACACCGCCATCTTTAGCGCCATCCATGCGCTTCTGCTGAAACCACTCCCATTTCCCGAGCTCGATCGCGTCGTTGCCATCTGGGACAAGTTCCCGAGTCGCGGCGTCATGCACAACGAAGTCACAGTCGCGAACTATCTCGACTGGCAGTCGCAGACGCAATCATTAGAACAACTCGCTCTCTATCGCTGGTGGAACGCGAACCTCACCGGTATCGATCCGCCCGAACGCATCCAGGGCTTTCTTGTAACCGCGAACTATCTCGACGCGCTCGGCATGAAGCCGATCATGGGCCGTAACTTCTTCGCCGAAGAAAATCAACCCGGTAAGGATGCGGTCGCGATCATCACGCACAGTCTGTGGCAAAGACGTTTCGGCGGCGATCCAAACATTCTCAACAAAACGATCACCATCAACAGCGTCGTGCGCACGATCGTCGGCGTCATGCCGGAACATTTCAACTTTCCGAAAGGCGGAGAGGTCTACGCGCCTTTGTCCATGACGCCTGAGTTAATGAAAAGCCGCGGCAGTCATGGTTACTACGTCGTCGGCAGACTCAAACCCGGCGCGTCGATCGCGAGCTCGCAAGCGGAGATCGACAACATCATGGCGCGGCTCGAGCAGCAGTTTCCCGAGACCAACAAGGGCTGGGGCTCGACCGTCTTCCCGATCGTCGCCGACACCGTGCGGCTCTACGACACTGCGCTCTGGATCATGATGGCGGCCGTCGGTTTCGTACTTCTCATCGCTTGCGCAAACGTTGCGAACCTGATGCTGGCGCGCGCGACTGGACGGCAACGAGAGATCGCTCTGCGAACTGCGTTGGGTGCAAGCCGTTGGCGCATCGTGCGCCAGTTGCTCACTGAAAGCGTGATTGTCGCGTTGATCGGCGGCGCGCTCGGGATGCTGATCGGCTTCTGGGGTATCGATGCTTTGCGCGCAGCCAATCCGGGTGATGCGGCAAGGTTTGCGCCCGGCTGGTATCAACTGGGTATCAACTTTCCGGTGTTGCTGTTTACGCTCGGGCTTTCGGTCTTTAGCGGCATCGTGTTTGGCCTCGCGCCCGCGCTTCAGGTTTCAAAACCGAATCTCAACGACTCATTAAAAGAGGGCAGCAGGCAAACGAGCGGGAACTCGCATCGACTGCGGAGCTCGCTGGTGGTGCTTGAAGTTGCACTGTCGCTCATGTTGCTCGTCGGGGCGGGGTTGCTGGGCCGCAGTTTTCTGGCACTCCTAAAAACCGATCCCGGTTTCAATCCTGACAACGTGATCACGATGAATCTTGTATTGCCGGTGGTGAAGTACAAGGAAGAATCGCAGCGAGCAGCGTTCTACCAGGATCTGGTCCAACGCGTGAAAGCAAATCCCGGTGTCGAGTCGGCGGCGCTCGTCAACTATCTGCCGCTCGGCGGCGCCAATTCGTCGGACTCGTATTTAGTTGAAGGTGTACCCGAGCCGGCGCCCGGACAGGAGTACGACGGCCGTTATCGTGTCGCGACGCCTGATTACTTTCGCACTATGGGGATTTCCCTGGTTCGCGGTCGCGGCTTCACCGATCAGGACAAAGCGGGAGCGACGCCGGTCGTCATAGTCAACGAGACACTTGCGCACAAGCACTGGCCCGGTGAAGACGCCATTGGCAAGCGCATTCGTTTCTATGGGCCATTCGAGCGAGCGCCGTGGCTGGAGATCGTCGGCGTGGTTAAGGACGTTAAGCACGAGCTGAATATTCCAATCGAGCCGGAGTACTACCTGCCGCACGCACAGGATTCATGGAGCTCGATGGTGCTGGTGGCGAGAACCAGTGTCGAACCGTCATCGCTGGCGGCGGCGCTCAGGCAACAGGTGTGGGCCATCGACAAAGACCAACCGGTGTTCGACGTGAAAACGATGCAGGAAGTGCGATCGTCGTCCGTGGCGCTCTACTCATTCTCGTCGGTGATGTTAGGGATCTTCGCGGTCGTGGCGCTGTTGCTTGCTTCAGTTGGGATTTACGGCGTGATGGCATTCGCGGTCACACAGCGCACGCAGGAGATCGGGATTCGCATGGCGCTCGGTGCGCGTACCGTCGACGTGTTGAAGCTGGTGGTAAAACACGGAATGAAGCTGGCGCTGCTCGGGATGGTGCTCGGTTTGGCCGGCTCATGGGCCATCACGCGTTTCCTGGAGAAGATGCTCGTGGGTGTTGAGCCGACAGACGTGCTGACGTTCAGTGCGGTTTCGGCGTTTCTGCTGTTAGCAGCGTTTGTAGCGTGCTACCTGCCGGCGCGACGCGCAACGAAGGTCGATCCGCTGGTGGCGCTGAGATATGAATAGGTCATATAGGACCTATAGGATTTATAAATCATGGAAATACTTTTAAAAGACATTCGCTATGGGTTCAGAGGGTTGCTGAAGCGCAAGGCGTTCGCTGCGATCGCAGTGCTCACGCTCGCCCTCGGCATCGGCGCCAACACTGCCATTTTCACGCTGATCAACGCAGTGATGCTGAAGTCGCTTCCGGTGGAGAAGCCCGAGGAGTTGGTGCTCTTCAACGACACGGCTAGCGAGGGAACGTCGCTCGAAGATAATCCGCAAACCGGCGAGTGGGAACGCTTTTCATATGCATCCTACGAATATTTTCGCGATCACAATCAGTCGTTCCAGGACATTGCCGCGCTACGCAGCGGTGAAAGCCGTCTCAGTGTGCGTCGAACGGATACGCCGGGCAGCGCGGCCGCACGCGCGTCGGGTCACCTCGTAAGCGGTAACTATTTTTCACTGCTCGGCGTGCGCGCGATGCGAGGACGCGTGCTGACGCCGGAAGACGACAAGCCCGGCGCCGCACCCGCCGTGGTGCTTTGTTATCGATACTGGGAACAACAGCTTGGCAGCGATCCAACCATTGTCGGCAAAAACTTAATCATCAACGGCACTAACTTCACCGTCGTCGGCATTACGCCGCCGGAGTTCTTTGGCACGCGCGTGCGCCGCCCACCTGATATTTGGTTGCCACTCTCTTTCCATCCGCAGATCGAGCTACGCGAATCGTTTCTCACTAACAAGCAAGCCTACTGGCTCACGCCTATAGGCCGGCTCAAGCCGGGCGTGAGTATGGACCAGGCGCAGGCAAGCGTGAATCTGGCGCTGCGTCAACACCTGACCGAAGAAGCCGGTAGCCAGCTCACCGAAGAACGAAAAAAAGGTATTCAAAACACGTACGTCACGCTCGTCTCAGGCGAAGGCGGCATCTCCGGACTGCGAAGGATTTATTCGGAGCCGCTGCGGATGTTGATGATCATCGTTTTCATGGTTTTGCTGATCGCGTGCGCCAATGTCGGCAGTCTTTTGTTATCGCGTGCAGCTTCTCGCAAAGCAGAGATCTCTCTGCGCATGGCGCTCGGCGCAACGCGCTGGCGGATCGTTCGTCAACTGATCACGGAAAGCATGCTGCTCGCTGCGGTCGGTGGACTGTGTGGCGTGTTGTTGGCCCAGTGGGGCGTGACCGTGCTCGTCAGTCTGGTTGCGAAGACCTCGCCGCTTGATACACGGCCGGATGCAGGCGTGCTGGCATTTACCGTAGGCGTGTCGATCATCGCCGGTCTTTTGTTTGGACTGATTCCCGCCGTGCAGGCGAGCCGAACAAACCTGTCATCCGCGATGAAAGAAAAGAACCGGATGAGGAGCGGTTTCCTGCGCATTAGTTTGTCGTCGCTGATGGTCGTGTTCCAGGTATGTCTTTCGATGGTCCTGCTCACCGGTGCGGGATTGTTCGCGCGCAGCCTCGTCAAGCTTCAGAGCGAAGATATCGGTTTCGAGCGCAACAACCTGATGCTGGTCGGGATCGATCCGCGTCTCGCGGGATATAAAGTCTCTGAGTTGCCGACGCTCTACCAACAAGTGATCGAACGTTTGAGTTCGCTGCCGCAAGTGCGCAACGTGTCACTGGCGACTTACGCGCCGATGAGCGGTAGCGGCAGGAGCAGCAGCGTCAGTATCCCGGGATACACGCCGCAGCCCGGTGAAGACATGATCGTTCAGGATGTGTTAGCGGGACCGAAATACGCGGAAACGCTTGGCATGCCGCTGTTGCGTGGCCGTGAGATCGAGGTACGCGATACGGCTTCTTCACCGAGAATCGCGGTCGTTAATTCAACATTCGCCGAACACTATTTCGCGGGCCAGAACCCGATTGGACGTTCGTTCACGTTTGGCGACGAGACTGACGGGGGCGCTCCGCTCGAAATCGTCGGCGTCGTGGGTGACATCAAGTCGGGAGATGCGCGCGAAAAACCCGAACCGGCTGTTTATCGCCCGATTGTTCAGATACAGGAGCAGGGTGCTTACACCTGCACGATCCACATCCGCACCCTTTCAGACCCCACGCCACTCACGCCGCAAGTGCGGCAGATGATCAACCAGATCGACGACAAGCTGCCCGTCTTTGGCGTGACCACGATGGACGAACAACTGCGCGACAACCTGAACCAGGAGCGCCTCATCGCGCAACTGGTCAGCTTCTTTGGCGCCCTCGCTTTGATACTGGCGTGCATCGGTTTGTATGGCGTGATGGCCCACGGCGTCTCGCGCCGCACTAACGAGATCGGCATCCGCATGGCACTCGGCGCGCGCGGCGGCAACATTGCGTGGATGGTGTTGCGCGAGACGCTTTATCTCGTGTTGGCGGGGTTGTTGATTGGTGTGCCGGCCGCGTTACTAGGCGCGCGTTTGATCGCGTCGCAATTGTTTGGACTGAGCGCGACTGATCCGTTAACGCTGATTACGGCAGCGATCGTCTTGACGCTGGTTGCCCTGCTCGCGGGCTATTTGCCTGCGCGCCGCGCGGCCCGCGTGAACCCTTTGAACGCATTACGCTATGAATGAGGAATAGGTCCTTTATGTCCTATAGGACCTATTAAAAATCATGGAATCAATCTTCAAAGACATTCGCTATGGGTTTCGCAGCATGCTGAAGCGTCCTGGCTTCACCGCTATCACGCTGATCGTCCTGGCGCTCGGTATCGGAGGTGTTACAGCGATTTTCAGCCTGGTCAATGCTGTCGTGATCCAGCCGCTTCCGTATGCCGATCCCGATCGACTGGTCTGGGCGTGGGGAAACATTCGTAACGGAGGCAATCGCGCGAGTGTCTCGCCGCCCGACTTCCTCGATTTCCGATCGCAGAACAAGTCGTTCGAACAGTTCGCAGCTTCGGGCACCCAGCCTCTTCCCGTGAATCTCACCGGTGGCGGTGAACCAGAGCGTCTCATGGCCTCGGGAGTAACAGGAAATTATTTCCAAACGTTTGGCGTCGCGCCTGCTCTCGGTCGCGGATTCTCACTCGAGAACGAAAAGCCTGGCCAGGACCAGGTCGCGGTGCTTAGTTACGCTCTCTGGCAGAGACGTTTTGCAGGTAATCCTGGAATCATCAACCAGACGATTCTTCTCGATGGTAAACCGCGCCAGGTAATCGGCGTGATGGGCAAGGGAGTGAACCTGCCGCAGGCGGCTGAATTATGGATACCGCTCACCTTCGAAGACCCGGACATGAAAATACGCAGGGCTCACTTTCTGCGGCCCATTGGCAGGCTGAAAGAAGGTGTCTCCCTGACCCAGGCTCAAGCCGACACCGATTCCGTCGCAGCCGCGCTGGAGGAACAGTTTCCCGAGAGCAACACTGGTTGGAACCTGCGTCTCATCTCCTTGCGCGAACAACTCGTCGGTAGCAGTCGAACAACTGTCCTCATTCTTTTCGGCGCAGTTGTCTTCGTGCTGCTGATCGCGTGTGCGAACGTTGCAAACCTGCTCCTGGTGCGTGCGGCCGCAAGACGGAAAGAGATTGCAATGCGAACGGCACTCGGCGCGAGCCGCCTCCGCATCGCGCGCCAGATGATTACGGAGAGTCTTCTGCTGTCGATTCTCGGCGGTGCTTTGGGTGTACTGCTGGCGATTTGGGGAGTTCAGTTGCTCGTTAGCTTGAGTGAGGGAAGTCTTCCACCGACTACGGATGTAAAAATCGACGCGACGGTGTTGGGCTTCGCCTTACTTGTTTCACTTTTCACCGGGTTGTTGTTTGGCCTGGCGCCCGCCTTTCGCACCATGAAACTGAACCTCATCGATACGTTGAAAGAAGGTACGCGAGGCGCTGAAGGAACATTGCGGAATCGAACGCGAAGCGTGCTCGTGGTGGTTGAGAGCGCAGTGGCCGTGATGTTGTTAATCAGCGCGGGCCTGCTGGTGCGGAGCCTGATTGCGCTTCAGAACGTCAATCCGGGTTTTGATTCGAAGAGTGTGTTGACGCTGCGCGTTGACCTCTCCAGAACCAAATACAACACGCCGGAAAAGAGCGAGAACTTTTTCCGGGAGCTTGAGCAGCGCGTTGGCAGTTTGCCTGGTGTCGAAACGGTCGGTTTTGTGACCGAGCTTCCGTTCAGCGGTCAACTGAACGATCTGTCTTTCACAGTCGAAGGCCGTCCACCTGTTTCTCCCGGCCAGGAGTTTGGCGCTGACTGGCGTCGCGTGAACCAAAACTACTTCAACGCACTGCGAATTCCTTTGTTGCGCGGCAGGAGCTTCACCGAACAGGAAGTCCGGCAATCTGACAAGGTCATGATCGTTAGTCAAGGGCTGGTGAATGCTGCTTTTCCAGATGAAGAGGCACTTGGGAAACGGCTCATAACGGGCCCGCATGGCGAACCTTACGAGATCGTCGGCATCGTGGGCGACATTCGCGAGCGCTCGCTTAGCGGTAATCCATTCGCGGCGATGTATTTCCCGACTCGTCAAACCGGCCGGATGAATCTTGTGATTCGCACTCAGACCGATCCTTTGAGCATCGTCGGCGGCGTGCGCAAAGAAGTTAAGGCACTCGATCCGGATCAGCCGATCTCGGCCATCAGGACGATGGACGAGCGGGTTGCTTCATCAGTCGCGGCGCCGCGTTATCGAACGACATTGCTCACGTTGTTTGCAGCCCTCGCAATGATCCTCGCGGCGACGGGAATTTACGGTGTCATGTCGTACTCGGTGGCCCAGCGAACACACGAGATCGGTGTGCGCATGGCATTGGGCGCGCAACAGTTTGATGTGTTGAAGCTGGTGGTACGGCAGGGAATGCTGCTGACACTGGTGGGCGTAATTTTGGGTTTGGGTAGCGCGTATTTCCTGACGCGGGTGATGTCGTCGTTGCTGTTCGGAGTGACGCAGAAGGATCCGATCACGTTTGCGGCGGTGGCGGCATTGTTGCTTGCGGTGGCGTTCATCGCGTGCGTCGTTCCCGCGCGACGCGCGACGAAGGTCGATCCACTGGAAGCACTGCGATATGAGTGAGGGATAGGTCCTATAGGACTTATAGGACCTATTAAGAATCATGGATTCAATCATCAAAGACATTCGTTATGGCGCGCGAGGGTTGTGGAAGCATCCGGGTTTCACGGCCATCGTGGTGATCACTTTGGCGTTGGGAATTGGCGCGAGCACCGCGATCTTCAGCGTCGTCGATAGCGTGTTGTTGCGGCGCCTGCCGTATCGCACGGCGGAGCGCATTGTCGCGATCCAGGAATTCGGTAAGGAAGGCAAACGAGGCCAGATAACTTCGGCAAACTTCCTCGACTGGCGCGTGCAGAACACTGTCTTCGAACATCTCGCCGCGATCAAAACTACTACCACCAATCTCGCCTTCTCAGATCAAGCTGAGCGAATCGATCTCGCGCAAACGAATGCAAACTTCTTCGATGTGTTCGGAATCACGCCGCAATATGGACGCTTGTTCATTCCTGCTGACGAACAGGCGGGACACGCACCGGTAGTAGTTGTCAGTCACGCGCTCTGGCAGCGACGCTTTGCCGGCGATCCATCACTGATAGGAAAACCGATTACGCTCGACGGCACGAACTACACCGTTATCGGCATTGCTCCTCCCGGTTTTCAATATCCCGACAAAACCGAACTGTGGTTGCCGCCGTTGCGTCTCGTGCCGGAGTTGTTCCCCGGCCAGGACGTGACGCAAACGCGCCGCATGGGCTACCTCGCTGCCGTCGCTTTGTTGAAACCGGGCGTGTCGCAGCAACAGGCCGCGGGGGAAATGGAGACGATCACGGCGCGGTTGCGCCAGCAGTATCCCGACACAAACAACATTCGTTTCAATCGAGTTGTTTCACTTCACGAACACGTCGTCGGCGATACCAACAAACTGCTCTGGCTGCTGCTCGGCGCCGTGACGTTTGTGTTGCTGATCGGCTGTGCGAACGTCGCGAACCTGCTGCTGGCCAGCGGCGCTTCACGACAGAAAGAGATCGCGATTCGCACTGCGCTGGGGGCGTCGCGCTGGCGAGTGATGCGCCAGTTGTTTACCGAAAGCACGATGCTCGCGCTGACGGGCGGCGCTGTTGGTCTATTGATCGCGTTTTGGGGACTGGCCGCGATCACAAAACTCCTGCCGAGTGACTTTCCTCGATTGAATGAAATTAATATCGACTTGAGGATTCTGGGCTTCACGTTCGCAGCGTCAGTGATCACCGGAATACTTTTTGGCCTCGCGCCGGCTTTGCAGATCTCGCGTGCCGACGTTCAGGACACGATCAAGGAAACAGGACGAGGAACTGCGGGAAGTCGCCGGCAAAACCGCTTTCGCCAGGCGCTCATCGCGCTTGAAGTGGCGTTGTCGGTTGTACTGCTTACGGGCGCGGGCCTGTTGTTCAGAAGTTTCATGCACCTGCAGGCAGTCGACACAGGATTCAGTTCGCAACAGGTACTGACTGCCCGGCTGACGCCTGCGGGACCAAACTATCGCACCAATGCCGACAGCATGAGGTTTTATAACCAGGTGATCGAGAAGCTCAGCAATGTCCCCGGTGTGGAGGCCGCCGGAATCATCAACACGCTGCCTTTGGATAAAGGACCTACGTCGGGATTTCGTGTTGAAGGACGTCCTGTTACCACTCCCGACAAGTGGCCGAGTGTGAACTATCGAGTTGTCAGTGCGAATTATTTCAACGCTCTGGGTATTCCTGTCATGCAGGGCCGCGCGTACACGGATCGCGATGACGGAAATGCTCCGCGCGTGATGATCGTCAACCAGAAACTGGCGCGCGACATATTCCCGGACGAAAACCCGGTTGGAAAGCGGATTACTTTCGGAAATGTTGACAGTAACCAGCAGCCGGTCTGGTGGGAAATAGTCGGTGTTGTTGCGAATGTTCGCAGTCTTGAGCTTCGTGAGGAACCGGCTCCTGAGCTGTACTTTTCGGCTTTGCAGGAGCTCTGGCCGAACATGTCGCTTGTGGTGCGATCGAGTGTCGAGCCTGCGAGTTTGAGTGGTTCGCTGCGACAGATCGTGAACGAAGTCGACAAATCCGTTCCCGTGTCGAGTGTGAAGACGATGGACCACGTCGTCAGCGAGTCGATCACGCAGCCGCGTTTCAATCTCTTTCTATTAGGACTATTCAGCACGGTGGCGATGCTGTTATCGGCGGCTGGTATCTACGGCGTTACGGCTTACGGAGTTACGCAACGGACGCACGAGCTTGGGATTCGCATCGCGCTCGGAGCGCAGGTCGGCGACGTGTTGAAGATGATCCTGGGGCAGGGAATGGCAGTGATTGGTATTGGCATGGTGCTGGGGCTGGTGGCGGCGTTTGCGTTAGTGCGTTTGCTGAGAAGTCTTTTGTTTGGTGTTGGTGAGAACGATCCGCTGACGTTCGTGGCGATCACGCTGGTGCTGCTGCTGGTGGCGCTGATTGCGTGCTACATCCCCGCGCGCCGCGCGACGAAGGTCGATCCGCTCGAGGCGCTTCGATATGAATAGGTCCTATAGGACCTATTTGAGGGATTATGGACTCAATAATCAAAGACATTCGCTACGGTTTGCGCAGCTTGTTGAAGCGACCTGCTTTCACGGCTATCGCTGTTATCACAATCGCGCTTGGCATTGGCGTCAACACCGCCATCTTCAGCGTTATCAACGCGGTCTTGCTGCGACCATTGCCTTACGACGATCCGGCGCGACTGATCAGTTTCAGATCGAACCAGTCGGCGCCTGACCTCGCCGATGTCGAGGCTCAGAGTAAGACGTTCAGCCGGTTTGGCGGCATGGTCATGCAACCGCTGGCGTACACGGGCCAGAGCGAACCAGTCCAATTTCAGATCGGACAAGTCACCGGCGGGTTCTTTGAAACTCTCGGCGTCAAACCCGCGCGCGGCCGTTTCATTACCAAAGAAGACGACAGAAACGGAGCCCCGTTCGTCGTCGTGCTGAGTCATGACCTGTGGGTGAAACACTTCAATCGCGACGAACAGATCCTCGGCAAAGCGATTCCGCTCAGCGGCAACATGTACACCATCATCGGTGTGATGCCCGCGGGTTTTGCCACGCCTCGTGAAAACACGGAAGCATGGACGCCGGTACACGTTTCAAATCCTGTCGCCGCAAACTTTCGCGGCGTTCATTTCCTGCGCACATACGGCAGGCTCGCGCCCGGCGTGACGATCGAGCAGGCGCGCGCGGAAATGCAGGTGGTGGACCAGAACCTCGCCGCGCAATATCCGGCCGAGAACAAAAACCGCAGCACAGTGCTGTTTGCGTTGCACGAACGGATCGTCGGCGAGACGAGGCGCTCGTTGTTGATCCTGTTTGCGGCAGTGAGTTTCGTGCTGCTGATCGCGTGTGCGAACTTCGCGAACCTGTTGCTGGCACGCGCCGCCGAGCGGCAACGAGAATTCGTGATTCGCGGCGCGCTCGGCGCCGGTCGCTGGCGCCTGATGCGGCAGTTGCTGACGGAGAGTTTGTTGTTATCGCTCGCGGGCGGCGCTACGGCGGTTGTGCTCGCGTTCTGGGCCACGAGTCTTCTCGTGTCGTTCAAGCCTGAGAACCTGCCGCGTGTGGCTGAGATCGGAGTTGACGGGCGCGTGCTTAGTTTCACGCTCGGCGTTTCAGTTTTGACCGGACTGATTTTCGGACTCGTGCCGGCCTGGACTGCTTCGCGCGGTCAGGCCAGCGACGCGCTTAAGGAGGGCGGTCGCGGCAGTACTGCCGGAAGTGCGCGACAACGATTGCGCAGCGCGTTTGTCGTAGTTGAGCTTGCAGTCGCGCTCGTGCTTTTGGTCGGCGCCGGCTTGCTCGTCAAAACATTCTGGAACCTGCGTTCAGTCGAGCCTGGTTTCAATCCTGAAAACTTAGTCACGATGCGCGTTGAATTGCCTGAGTCTCGTTACGAGGACGTTGCTTCGCAAACGCGGTTTCGCAAACAAGTCCTGGCCGGCATGAACTCACGGCCAGCCGTGCAGGCTGCGATGATCAGCGAGCTGCCGCTCAGCGGTGACTCGCTCAATCACGATTTTATCGTCGAGAACCGCCCGCCAATCGCGCCCGGCGACGAACCGAGTGTCGAAACCCGCAGCGTGTTGGGCGACTACTTCAAAGTCATGCAGATCCCTTTGCAGCGCGGGCGCGATTTCGCGGCGCCGGACTTTGACGAGAAAGCTCCGTTGGTTGGCATCGCGAACGACACGCTGGTGCGCCAGTATTTTCCAGATGAAGATCCGGTCGGTAAACGCATACGTTGGGCTCGTGACCCGCAGGTGCACTGGATCACGATCGTTGGCGTCGCCGGAGACGTGAAGCATTTCGGTTTGGACTTACCCGAGGAGCCCGCGCTCTACACTCCTTACACGCAGATCAATCCGTGGAAGCGTTGGATGTCTATCGCCGCGCGCACGCAGGGCAATACGGCCGGCATTGCTCACGATCTGAAACAGGAGATCTGGAAAGTCGATTCACAGCTACCTGTAACGAGACTTGAGACGATGAGCGAAGTCGCGGCGAGCTCGTTTGCAGCGCGACGGTTCAATATGTCGCTGTTGTCTGTTTTTGCAGGGCTGGCTTTGGTTCTCGCCGCGGTCGGTATTTACGGCGTCATGTCGAATGCGGTTACGCAACGAACGCAGGAGATCGGAATTCGCCTCGCGTTGGGTGCGCGCACGATCGACGTGCTCAAACTGATCATTCGCGATGGGCTGATGTTGGTAAGCATCGGTGTTGCGGTCGGGTTGGCGGGAGCGTACGCGTTGACGCGTTTGATGACGACGTTGTTGTTCGGTGTAACGCCGACAGATGGGCTGACGATCGGCGTTGTGACAGCGGTTTTGATCGGCATTGCGTTGCTGGCGTGCTTCATCCCGGCGCGCCGGGCGACGAGAGTCGATCCGTTGGTAGCTCTTAGGTATGAATGAAACTATGAGAAAGATTTCTCGCGCAAAGGCGCAAAGGCGCAAAGGAAGACGCAAAGAACATCGCAGGTTTGTCTTTGCGTTTCCTTTGCGCCTTTGCACCTTTGCGCGAGAAAACTTCTGATTATGCAAAATTTAATGAAAGAATTGAGACAGAGTGTTCGCGGTCTGCTGCGGCATCCGAGCTTTACGGTGATTGCGGTGATCACGCTGATGCTCGCGATCGGTGTGAATACTACGATCTTCAGCATCGTTAATGCCGTGCTCCTGAAAGCGTTGCCGTTTCAGGATCCGCAGCAACTCGTGTCCGTTCAGAAAGTCGCTGAGCCGGGTGGATTTCCGGGCATCGCTGCTCATCAGTATCTAGCGTGGAAAGAAAGAAACTCGAGCTTCGAAGATGTCGCCGCTTTCAGCGAAAACAATTTCAATCTCACGGGCATTGGTGAACCTGAGCGCCTCTCATGCGCGCAAGTTACCGCCAGTCTCTTCACTACGCTCAAAGTGCAACCTCTGCGCGGTCGCTTCTTCGTGCCTGAAGAGGACAAACCCGGCGCAAACAATGTCGCGATCGTTAGCGAACATTTCTGGCAACGCCGCTTCGGAGGCGATGAAGCGATCCTGCAAGGCACGCTAACACTCGACAACAAGCCATATTCGATCGTCGGCGTGATGCCGGCCAGTTTTCGTTTTCCGGGCGAGTTCGACGTCTGGCTGCCGCTGGCGCTCGATCCAGTCAGAGAAACAAAAGGCGATTTCTTTTCTATAGTCGAAGTCACCGGCCGTCTCAAATCGGACGCGACTCTCGCCGGGGCGCAAACCGAATTGAACTCGATCGCACGACAAACGTCAGAGCAGGTAAACAAACCGGAGCCGCCGGGTTCCGTTGAAGTTGTGCCGTTGCACCAGCAACTCGTTTCGGGCGTTCGTCTCACGGTGTTGATTTTGTGGGGTGCCGTCGCACTCGTGATGCTGATCGCTTGTGTCAACGTCGCGAGCCTGATGATCTCGCGCACGCTCGCGCGGCAGCGTGAGATGGCGGTGCGCGCGGCAGTTGGCGCACGACGTTGGCAACTGATCCGGCAACTGCTCACCGAGAGTGTCATCGTTGGCCTGGTTGGCGGCGCGCTGGGCCTGCTCATCGCCGTCTGGAGCACACGCGCGATCGCGAGTCTGGTCCCGGAGGGTTTCACCACATCCGTTTACGATCTCAATAACATCCCGCTCGACTGGCGCGTGTTTGCCTTCACCTTATCGCTATCGGTGCTCACTGGAATCGTGTTCGGTTTGGCGCCGGCACTGATAGCTTCGAAGCCGGATCTGATCAACGCACTGCGGAGCAGCCGTTCCTTTGGTTTGATGAGCTTTGGACTGCGCAGCTTTCGCGGCTGGCTCGTGGTTGTCGAACTCGCCCTTGCGGTCGTGCTGTTGCTGAGTGCCGGCTTGCTGGTGCGGAGCTTCAACAAACTGATGGCCGTGGATCTCGGTTTCGATCGCGAAAATGTGTTGACGTTTCGAGTCGGTCTGCCGCGCTCAAAATATCCTAAGCCTCCTCAAACCGACGCGTTCTATAAAGACTTGCTGCAGCGTCTGAACGCCCTGCCGGGGGTGCAATCCGCCGGAACGATTAACCATACGCCGCTCCAGGGACACGGACTGATCGCCTTCATCGGCATTGAAGGAGCTCCGCCGCTCGATCGAAAGAAGGATCCGGCGGTCGGAATCGGAGTCGTCGACGGTGAGTATTTCAAGACCTTGAAGATACCGCTGCTCAGCGGTCGTCAATACGACGCGCATGATCGAGTTGATACGCAAAAGGTGGCCATCGTCAACGAGGCCTTTGCCAAATATTTCCTCAACGGCAATGCCCTCGGTAAGCGAGTCGCCTTCGGTTGTGAAGAGTCTGAACGTTATTGCCGGACGATCGTCGGAGTGGTCGGAAACATTCGACAGGAGAGCATCACCGACGAAGCGATACCAGAGCTCTATATCCCGTTTTCGCAAATGCCGATGAACGGTACGACGGTGATGGTTCGCACGACGTCAGATCCGCTCACTCTCGCCGGCGCAGTGCGTAATGAAGTGTTGGCGATTGATAACAACCAACCGATCTACGAAGTCAAAACACTCGCGCAACGCGTCAACGAAGTGGCTGCTGTGTCGCGTTCGTTGATGGTGCTGCTGGGATCGTTCGCGCTGCTTGCAGTGCTACTCGGCGCGGTCGGCATTTACGGCATCGTTTCCTACTCCGTAACACAACGCACGCACGAGATCGGAATTCGCATGGCGCTCGGCGCGCGAACCGGCAACGTGCTGAGTTTGATCATGAAGAACGGGCTGACGCTGGTGTTGACCGGAATCGCGATCGGCATCGCGGGCGCGCTCGCCCTCACGCGTTTTCTGACTACGTTGCTCTTTGGTGTGACGCCGACTGACAGCGTGACGTTCGTTGTCGTCGCGATCATCTTCTTCGTCATCGCAATGATCGCGTCGCTGATTCCTGCATTGCGGGCGACGCGCGTCGATCCACTAGAGGCGCTGAGATATGAATAGGTCGAATAGGACCTATAGGACCTATTAAAATTATGAATTCAATAATCAAGGATATTCGCTTTGCACTGCGCGGCTTGCTGAAGCACCGTGCGTTTACCGCGATTGCGGTGGTCACGTTGGCGCTGGGAATAGGTGGCAGCACGTCGATTTTCACTGTCGTTTATGCGGCGTTGATTCGTGGATTGCCGTACAAGTCATCCGATCGGCTGTATCACCTTTGGGAGAAAACTCCGCAGGACAAGTTTTCAAAACGCGAGTTCTCCTATCCTGATTACCAGGACTACGAGAAGAACAACGTTTTCGAAGGTGGTCTCGCAGCTTACACCGGTGGCGGCGCGCTTCTCAGCGGCTCCGGCGAGTCGGAAAACGTCGGCGCGCCGCGAGTCAGCGCAAACTTCTTCTCAGTACTCGGCGTCGAGCCGGTTCTCGGCAGAACGTTTCAGGCAGGCGAAGATCAACCGGGCGGAAACAAGGTGACGGTCCTCACCTACGCCTTTTGGCAGCGCAGGTTCGGCGGTGATCCGGGAATCCTCGGTAAGGCGCTGACGATCAATGGTGAAAGCTACACCGTGATCGGCGTGCTGCCGGCGAGCTTTCAGTTTGCACTCCGCAACAACGATCTATGGCTGCCGTACCAGCCGACGCAAAACCAACTGACGCGCCGCTACATGCACGGCACGAATCTGATCGGGCGACTCAAGCCCGGACTTGGTCCAACCGACGCGCAGTCAGACTTGACCGTAATCGCCAGCCGGATCGAAAAGGAATTCAACGGTTCGCACGCCGGCACCACTGCTTACGTTGTTCCCCTGCAGGAAGAGATCGTCGGCACAGTCAGGCCGATCTTGTTGGTGCTGTTTGCGGCGGTCGGATTCGTATTGCTGATCGCCTGTGCCAATGTCGCCAGCCTGTTGCTGACGCGCGCGCTTTCACGTCAGAAAGAGGTCGCGATCCGCTCGGCACTCGGCGCCAGTCGCTGGCGTCTGATCAGGCAACTACTGACCGAGTCGATGCTGCTTTCACTGTTCGGCGGCGCGGCGGGCTTGTTGATTGCTTATTGGGGCGTTCCTGCTTTGATCTCGTGGATTCCGCAGAATCAATTGAACGCGATGCCGTTCCTTAGGTCGCTTGGTCTCAATACCGGCATCCTGGCGTTCTCATTCGGACTTTCATTGCTGACCGGTTTGGTGTTTGGCCTCGCGCCGGCATTGCAGTCTTCGCGGCTCGATCTCAACGAAGCACTCAAGGAAGGCGGCCGGCAAACGTCTGCAAGCACGAGTCAGCGTCTGCGCAGCGTGTTGGTTGTTGGTGAGATCGCGCTTGCCGTCGTGTTGCTTGTCGGCGCGGGACTGATGATGAAGAGTATGCTGCGGCTGTTGCAGACCGACATCGGTTTCAAACCTGAAAACGTGCTGACGATGACCGTCGTCCTGCCACCTTCGAAGTATACCGATCCCAACCAACAGACCAATTTCAACGATCAACTGCGCCAACGCGTGCAGTCGCTGCCGGGTGTCACCGGTGCAGGGACCGTCAACATTCTGCCGTTGAATCCAGGCAACACAACCCGATTCTATGTTGAGGGCGATCCGGTTCCTCAACCCGGAAAAGAAACCGAAGCGAACATTCGCACCGTCAGCGACGATTACTTCAAATCTCTTGGAGTGCCGTTGCTTGCCGGACGAATGTTTGACGCGCGTGAAAATCCGAACTCACCCCAGGTTGTAGTCATCGGCAAGACCATTGCTGACCGTATGTTTCCGGGTCGCGATCCGGTTGGAAAGAAACTGCGATACGCGTCGGTTGAAGTGCCCCCGATCGAGATCGTCGGCGTTGTGGGTGATGTGAAGATCACGGGTCTCGATGAAGCAGTCAAACCGGTGCTCTACTACTCGTTCCGCCAGAATCCTTCGACTTTTGCAAACCTCGTCGCTCGCACAAGCAGTGATCCGAATGCGCTGGTGAACTCGATTCGTAACGAAGTTCGAAATCTTGAACCAGAAGCAGCGATTCTCAACGTGCGCTCGATGGACGAGATGATCGCGCAGACGCCGGCGTCGTTTATGCGACGTTTTCCGGCGTTGCTGATCAGCATCTTTGCGGGGGTGGCACTGTTGCTGGCATCGATTGGTATCTACGGCGTCGTTTCGTATTCCGTCAGCCAGCAGACGCATTACATCGGCGTGCGCATGGCGCTGGGCGCCAGTCCGGCCGACATTCTCAAGATGGTGTTGAAGCAGGGGCTGGTGTTGGCGCTGCTGGGTGTTGGGATTGGAGTGCTGACGGCGTACTTGTTGATGTGGTTGTTAAGCAGTTTGGTAAGCAGTCTGCTTTATCAGGTGAGCACGAGTGATGTGAGCACGTTTGCGATCGTGACGGGCGCGTTGTTTGTGGTCGCGCTGCTGGCGTGTTACGTGCCGGCGCGACGCGCGACGAAGGTCGATCCATTGGTGGCATTGAGATACGAGTAAGCGGGAGGGGAATGTGCTGAACGATTTACGTTACGGATTTCGGATGATTATTAAACACCGCATGGTCACGTGTGTGGCTGTGCTGGCACTTGGCCTGGGGATCGGCGCGAACACAGCGATCTTCTCGATTATCAACGCAGTTGTCCTGCGTCCGCTTCCATATGGCAATCCGGAGCGACTGGTGACGATCCTGCATGAGGGGTCGAATCCGGTTGCTCCGGCTAACTATTTTGATTTGGCAGCACAGAACCAAAGCTTTGAAGGTATCGCTGCCGCGCAGTATTGGGAGCCAAATCTAACTGGTCGCGATCAACCCGAACATCTGCGGGGATTAAAGTTAACGGCGCAAATGTTTCAAGTGCTGGGCGTCAGCCCCGCACTCGGCCGGACTTTCAATCCGGACGAGGATCAGCCGGGACGAGACCGCGTCGTCGTTCTTAGTAACCAGTTGTGGCAACGCCGGTTTGGTGGTCAACCCGGGGTAGTGGGCCAGCAAGTCACCATTGACGGCGAAAGCCACACCATCATCGGAGTGATGCCGCCCGATTTTCAATTCGCTCCCTTCTGGGCCACCAACGCGGAATTGTGGTCGCCTTTGAACCTTGCGCCGCGCGCAAACGATCGAGGCGGACAATCGTTGCGGCTGTTCGCTCGACTCAAGCCGGACGTTACACGCTCGTCGGCCCAGGCCGATGTAACGACGATCTTTCGCCGGCTTGAACAGGAACACCCGCAAGCGAACAAGGGACTCACACTAGCAGTCGAACCGCTTCACGAAAAGGTTGTCGGAAAGACACGGCCTGCACTGATGATTCTGTTTGGTGCTGTTTGTTTTGTACTCCTTATCGCCTGCGCGAATGTGGCCAACTTAATGATGGGCAGGGCTACGTCTCGACAAAAGGAGATTGCTGTACGAACGGCGCTGGGAGCGAGCAGTGCTCGTATCGCCCGGCAACTGTTAATCGAGAGTGTATTGATCGCGCTGGCGGGGGGCGCGCTCGGTCTACTACTCAGCATGGTCGGGACGAAGGTTTTACTCTCCTTCGGTCCCAGCAGCTTGCCTCGTTTGCAAACGATTGGTCTCGATCTTCGTGTGCTTGGTTTCACTCTTGGCCTTTCGCTGGCCACCGGTCTCCTTTTTGGACTCGCGCCCATACTCCAGACCAGGAAATGGAACTGGAACAAGTCACTCAAGGAGTCGACGCGCGGTTCGTCCGCGGGCCGTAGTCGCGTCAATGCGCGCCGGCTACTCGTTATTTCCGAAGTTGCCCTCGCTTTGATGTTGCTTATCGGTGGCGGGCTGATGGTGCGAAGCTTCGGCCGCTTGCGTGCGGTAGATGCGGGTTTCACTCCTGACAGGCTGCTGACTATGACGGTTTCGCTCGCGGGCTCTGAGCATTCCACGCCGCCGAAGCGAGTCGCTTTTTTCACCGAGCTGTTGCAGCGCGTCGATTCTTTGCCGGGCGTTCAATCGGCGAGCGCTATCAATCATCTGCCATTGAGCGGAGATATGTGGACGCTTTCCTTCACCATCGAAGGCCGTCCTGCTCCTGGACCAGGTGAAAAGCAGGGCGCTGTTTATCGGATCATCCGGCCCGATTACTTTCGCACAATGGGGGCCACGCTACTCAAAGGACGTGACTTCACCGCTCATGATAATGACGGGTCTCCGCCGGTGGTGATCATCAATGAACAATTCGCGGAACGTCATTGGCCTAACGAAGATCCGATCGGTAAACGGATCGTCGTCGGTGACGATGATCCTAATCCGCGCGAGATAGTCGGCGTCGTAAAAGCCTTAAAGCAAAACCAATGGACCGCGGAACCGAAGCTCGAGATGTATTTGCCGCACTTGCAGTCGCCGGCGCCGCGCGCGCTTACCCTCGTGGTGCGAAGCAACGGCGATCCACTGGCGCTTGTCGCAGGGATCGAGAATCAGGTCTGGTCCATCGATAAAAATCTGCCTGTCTCGGATATCACGACAATGGAGGAAGTCGTCGCGCAGTCGATCGAACAGCAGCGTTTCAATATGTTCCTGCTGGGCCTGTTTGCCTGCGTGGCTCTAATACTCGCGATGGTTGGTATTTATGGCGTGATGAGCGAATCAGTTGCATCCCGCACGCACGAGATAGGTATACGGATGGCTTTAGGAGCGCAGGCGGCGGACGTGTTGCGAATGGTGGTTCGGCAGGGAATGGCGCTCGCTGCGATTGGGATTGGAATCGGACTCTTTGGCGCATTCTGGCTGACTCAATTCATGTCCAGGCTGCTTTTTGAGATTAGTCCAACAGATCGCACCACTTTTCTTTTGATTCCACTCATAGTGGCGCTGATTGTTCTTTGCGCATGTTTGATACCCGCGCGGCGCGCGACGAAGGTCGATCCACTCGAAGCGCTTCGTTATGAATAGGACCTATAGGACATATCGGACCTATTAAAAGAAGGAGCAGAACCATGACTTCATTCTGGCAGGACTTGCGTTATGGAGCGCAGGTGCTGATGAAGCATCCGGCGTTTACGGCGATAGCGGTTTTGACTCTGGCGCTGGGCGTGGGCGCGAACACCGCGCTGTTTAGCGTGGTCGATGCGGTGTTGCTCAAGAAGTTGCCGGTGAAGGATCCGGATCGGCTGGTGCTGTTCAAGGCGAGTTGGAATGGCGAGAAGTTTGGACCAGGCGGATTCAACGGCAGCAACCGTGTAAATCGCGAGACCGGATTGGTTGTCGGCACGTCGTTTCCGACGCAAACGCTCCATCGGCTGCGACAGGAAACGGCAACGCTTTCCGACGTGTTTGCTTTCTCGCCGATGGATCTGAACTTCAACGCCGGCGGGCAGGCGGAAGTCGTTAGCGGCCAGGTAGTTTCCGGAAATTACTACAGCGTGCTGGGTGTTCCGGCAGTTGTCGGACGCACAATCACTGATGAAGACGACAAGGCCGGCGTCACTCCTGTCGCTGTTCTCAGTCACCGTTTTTGGACCAACCGTTTTGGCGCCGATCCTTCCGTGGTCGGCAAGCAAGTCAATATTAATAACGTCGCTTTCACGGTCATTGGAGTTACGTCCGCCGGTTTCACCGGGACAAGCAATGTCGGTACCGCGCAGGACGTTTCCATTCCGTTAGCGTGGGAGCAGCAGGTTGCGGGCGAGCAGAGCAACCAGCTTGGCGCGGGCATCTGGTGGTTGCGATTGATGGGGCGATTGCAGCCCGGCGCCACGGTCGCGCAGGCCGAAGCAACTCTCGCGGGACCATTCCAGGAGTCGGTGCTCGAGCATCGCTCGATGCGACAGGCAAAAGCGACACGCACGCTCCGCAACGTCGATCCAAAAGACCTGCCGCGACTGGGAGTAGATTCGGGCAGCCAGGGTGAAATGGATTCGCGCCGTGGTTTCGCGACGCCGCTGCAACTGCTGGGCGGAGTCGTCGGGCTCGTGCTGCTGATCGCTTGCGCGAACGTTGCGAACCTTCTGCTCGTCCGTGGATCGTCGCGAAGGAAAGAGATTGCCGTACGACTCGCTTTAGGCGCCAGTCGAAGACGTCTGATCCGGCAGTTGATGACTGAGAGTGTGTTACTCGCGACTGTCGGAGGAGCGCTCGGAGTTTTGTTTGCGCTCTGGATCAAGAACGGGCTCATGTTCGTGGCGGAATGGGGTGGCAGGGAAATGACCGCCCTCGATCCGCAACTCGACTGGCGTGTCCTCGCTTTCACTCTCGGTCTTTCACTTCTCACGGGGATCGTCTTCGGCATCTTGCCTGCTTTGCGCTCCACCAATCTTGATCTGACGCCGGCGTTGAAAGACACAGGGCGCAGCTCGAGTGCGATCGGACGTTCGTGGCTCAGCAAGTCGCTGGTCGTGGTGCAGGTGTCGGTGTCGGTATTGCTTCTGATCGGAGCGGGATTGCTGGTTCGCACGTTGAGAAATCTTCAGCACGTCGAGACCGGATTCAACGCCAACAATTTACTTTTGTTTGACGTCGATCCCGGTCTGCTTGGTTACAAAGACGAAAAGCTGGCGGCGCTCTATGAACAGGCTTTCAGCCGGCTTGAGGCAGTTCCCGGTGTGCAATCAGTTACGTTTTCGCGAAATGCGTTGCTGTCGTTTAGTTCTAACACGAGCTCGGTGTATCTGCCGGGAGAGGTTGGATCGGACGGCAAACCGCGCGAGGGTGAAGCGAAGGTCCACACAGTGCGCGAGAACTTTCTTTCCGCCATGGAGACTCCACTGCTGATGGGGCGAAGTCTCTCCGCACAGGACGATGCACGGTCACCACGCGTTGCCGTCGTCAATCAGTCGTTTGCAAAAACTCATTTTGGCAACGAGAACCCGATCGGAAAACGCTTCAGCTTCGGTACGGAAAATCTCAACGAGATCGAGATTGTTGGACTCGCGCGCGATGCGAAGTACACCAGCCAGCGTGACGAAATTCAGCCTACTGTTTACCAATCGTGGCGCCAGTCGCTGTCAAGGGTAAACATGGTTGTGTTTGAAGTGCGCACTGGCGGCGATCCGATGCAGTTTGTCGGGCCAATCCGCGCGGCCATGCGCGACGTCGATAGCAATCTGCCGCTCAGCAACATCCGCACGCAGATTCAACAAGCCGACCAGACGCTTGCGATGGAAAGGATGTTTGCGAAGTTGTTGACGCTCTTCGGAGTGATCGCGCAACTGCTCGCGGCGATCGGTTTGTACGGCGTGATGGCGTATGCGGTGTCGCAGCGAACGCAGGAGATTGGCATTCGCATGGCGCTCGGCGCGGATCGTCGCAAAGTGCTGATGATGATCGTGCGGCAGGGAATGACGTTGACTGTTGTTGGGGTTGCCATCGGACTCGGTGGCGCTTTCGTGTTGATGAAGTACTTGGAGAGTTTGACGAGCTTGTTGTTTGGCGTTGAGGTGCGAGATCCGGCGACGTTTGTGGTGATTGCCGGGTTGCTCGGGGCGGTAGCGTTGCTCGCGTGTTTGGTGCCCGCGCGGCGTGCGACGAAAGTCGATCCGCTAACGGCGCTTCGGTATGAATAGGACCAATAGGACGGATAGGACCTATGAGAGACATTCGCTATGGATTGCGCAGCTTGTTGAAGCGGCCCGGGTCGACGATGGTTGCGCTCGTCACGCTGGCGCTGGGCATCGGCGTTAATACCGCGATCTTCAGCGCTGTCGATTCGATCCTCCTGCGCCCACTGCCGCTCAAGGATCCGGAACGGCTGGTTTCGATTTGGGAGCAGGGCCTAAAGCAGGGAATCAATCAGAACGAAGTCGCGCCCGCTAACTTCTTCGATCTTCGCAATCAGAGTCAGGCCTTCGAAGGCATCGGCGCACATGGGCCACAGGACATCAATCTCACCGGCGGCAATGCAGAGCCGGAACGACTCAACGGCGAGCTCATCACCGCTAATGTCTTTTCAATTCTCGGCGTCGAGCCAGTGCTGGGGCGGACGTTTCTGCCGGATGAAGATCAGGTAGGTAAACACCAGGTCGCGGTGATCAGTGAACGCCTCTGGCAACGACGCTTCAATCGCGATCCGTCGATCGTAAATCGCAACATCACGCTCAATGGCGAGTCGTTCACTGTCGTCGGAGTGATGCCGCGCGGTTTTTTCTATCCTGAACGTGAAACCGAGTTGTGGATACCGTGGGCGATGGAGCCCGAACAAGCGAGTGGACGTGGCGATCACTATTTACGGCTCATTGCTCGTTTGAAGTCCGGGACATCTCTTCAACAGGGAAATGCCGACGTCCAATCGATCGCGACAAGACTGTCTGCTGAATATCCCAAAACCAATGAAGGGCTGACCTTCATCGTTAACTCTCTGCACAAGGATTATGCCGGCGACCTTCGTTTGCCGGTGCTGATCCTGTTTGCCTCAGTCGGGCTCGTACTGCTGATTGCGTGTGCGAACGTTGCGAACTTGCTGTTGGCCCAGGCGACGACGAGGCGCCGCGAGATTGCCATACGTATTGCTCTCGGCGCGCGGCGTTGGACCATCGTGCGGCAACTGCTGGTTGAGAGCTTGTTGCTCGCCGGCGGCGGCGGCCTGCTTGGCTTGCTGGGCGCTGTGTGGGGTGTTGAAGCGCTCGCGAAGCTGCTTCCTGAAAGTCTTTCAAAACTCCAGAACGTCAGTGTCGATGCGCGCGTGTTCCTGTTTACGCTCTCGGTGAGTGTGCTTACTGCGGTGGTCTTTGGCGGTGTGCCTGCATTACTTGCCGCTCGCGCGAAACCTGGAGAGACGTTGAGCGACGTCGCGAGAGATACAGCCGGAGGTCTTTCGGGCCGTCACGTTCGACGCATGCTCGTCGTCTCCGAAGTCGCGCTCGCGGTCGTACTGCTTGTCGGCGCCGGATTATTGATCCGCAGTTTTCAAATACTGCGGCGCGTTGAGACCGGATTCACGACGGAGAACCTGCTGACGATGAAGATGGTCCTGCCGATGCCGAAGTATGCAAAACCTGAAGCGCGCCGGGCTTTCTATGATGAAGTGTTGCGACGAGTGAAGGAGCTTCCCGGCGTTGAATCCGCGGGCGTGATTACGTTTCTGCCGCTGTCGTTCAATGGAATGAACTTCAGCTTCTCAGTCGAGGGCCAGGCCTCACCCAGCGACATGAAACTGCCGTTCGCGCTTTATCGCGTGGTTAGTCCCGACTATTTCAGCGCGATGGGTATCCCGCTTCAGCGCGGCCGCTTTTTCGACGCACACGACTCTGTTGACTCGCAGCCTGTGATCCTCATTAGCCGTCGTCTCGCGGAACAGTACTGGCCCAATCAAGATCCGGTCGGGAAGCGACTCAAGATTGGACCACTCGATTCGCCTAATCCATGGCTCACGGTTGTGGGCGTCGTCGGTAACGTGCGCCAGGCGGGACTCTACGGCGACGAGCGAATGGATTTGTATTCGCCCTACGCTCAGGAACGCCGCGCATTCATTGCGCCTCGAGATCTGGTGCTGCGCACGAAGGGAGACGCGGCTTCAGTCGCCGGCGCGGTGCGTCAGGCGGTTTGGTCGGTAGACAAGGACCAACCTATCTCACACGTTCGCACGATGGACCAGGTGTTTGCCGCGGCGATTTCGGCTGAGCGTTTTCAGGCGCTGTTGCTGGGTCTGTTTGCGGCGCTGGCGCTGGTGCTCGCGTGTGTCGGGCTTTACGGAGTGATCTCGTATGCGGTGGCGCAACGGACGCATGAGATTGGCGTGCGCATGGCGTTGGGCGCGCGGCCGCGCGACGTGCTCGGGCTCGTGCTGCGTCAGGGAATGTCGTTGACGGTTGTTGGGTTGGTGCTCGGCATCGCGATCGGATGGGTAGCGACGCGTGTTTTGTCAGACTTGCTTTACGGCGTGACAGCGCGCGATCCGCTGACGTTTGTGGGCGCTCCGATATTGCTGCTGGTGGTGGCTTTTCTGGCTTGCTACATCCCGGCCCGCCGCGCCACGCGGATCGATCCACTCGTGGCGCTGAGGTGGGAATAGGACCAATAGGACCTATAAAGAGATGAATAACTTAATTCAAGACCTTCGCTATGGCGTGAGAATTCTGCTGAAGCAGCCGGCGGTTACGCTCGTGGCTGTCGTGACGCTCGCGCTCGGCATCGGAGCAAACACCGCGATCTTCAGTCTTGTGAATAGCATCCTGCTGCGTCCATTGCCATTTCGCGAGCCGGACCGCCTCGTGCTCATGTTGCAGGCAAGCCCCAAGCTGGGTCTTAACTCGTGGGGAGTTTCGCAAGCCGACTTCGCTGCTTATCGCGATCAGAATCGCTCGTTCGAATCAATCGCGCTTTTCAACCGAAGCGCCGTCAATCTCACCGGCGAAGGCGAGCCTGAACGCGTGCCGATCACGAATGTCACCGCCGACTTTTTCAAAGTTTTCGGCGTCAACCCGCTACTCGGTCGCACCTTTATTGAAGGCGAAGATGCGCAAGGCAAGAATTCTGTCTGCGTGATCAGTTATGCGTTCTGGCAACGGCGCTTTGGCGGCGCTCAAAATGTCGTGGGCCGAATGCTCGACCTGAACAACACGCCCACACAGATCGTCGGCGTCATGCCGGCGGAGTTTAAGTTTCCACGCCTGGAAATCGATCTCTGGATTCCGCTTGCGCTCGACGCTAAGCGAACCGCGCCTTATTTCTTTGCCGTTGTGGCTCGTTTGAAATCAGGCACGTCCCTCGTCCAGGCGCAGGCGGACACCACTGGAATACTTCAGAACTTCGGCTGGCAAAATCCCAATTCCAGCGAAGCAGTCGGACTCAGCGAAGGCAATGGTCCAAGGACCAACGTTCAGCCCATCAAGGAAGTGCTGCTCGGCAAGACCGAAAAACCGCTGCTCGTGTTGCTCGCAGCCGTCGCCCTGGTGCTGCTCATCGCGTGCGCCAACGTGGCAAACCTTTTGCTCGCGCGCGCTACTTCACGCACGCGAGAGATCGCGGTTCGTGTTTCGCTGGGGGCTACGCCGCGCCGTGTCGCGCGCCAGCTTTTGACTGAGAGCGTGCTGCTGTCGTTCATCGGTGCGGTTGTCGGCGTCGGCCTCGCTGCTGCCGGTGTTCGCATGCTCGACCGGCTGCCGATCAGCGGCATCGCGCGCATGGAAGAAGTGAGTTTGAGTGGCAATGTGCTCGCCTTTACTGCAGGACTGACCTTGTTGACTGGTTTGTTATTTGGGTTGATGCCGGCGCTGCGTGCCTACTCGATGGGAATTGATAACGGCATGCGCGACGGCGCGCGCGGCACTGTTTCGCACCGCAGGCTGAACAGCGCCCTTGTCGCCGTGCAGTTCGCTCTCTCGCTCGTCCTGCTCATCGGCGCCGGCTTGTTGCTGAAAAGTTTTCAAAAGCTAGGATCAGTCGATCTCGGTTTCAACGCTGAAAACACGCTGACGATGGTCGCGACGTTGCCGGCTGCCAGGTACGACAACACAGAGAAGACGTTGCGCTTTTATGACAACGCCATCGAGAACCTGCGCAACTCGCCAGGCATAAAAAACGTTGGCGTGACAACGAATTTGCCTTTCGGGGACGGCGGGAATGTCGATGGAATTATCGTCGAGGGACAGGAACCGCCGGAAGGCAGCAACATTTCGCAAACAGAGCAGGCGGAACAGGTGAGCGTGACACCGGGAACGTTTCAGGCCCTGGGAATTCCGCTTTTGCAGGGTCGCGATTTTCAGATGTCGGACCACGGGAAAGCTCCTCTGGTCGCGATTGTCGATGAGCCACTGGCCCGCCGGTACTGGCCGGCAGGCGATGCAGTCGGAAAACGCCTCCAGACAACCGGTGGTCGTCAGTGGTTGACGATCGTCGGCATTGTCGGCGGTATCAAACATCTCAGTCTGGCGGAGGAGAAGCGCCCGCACCTCTATTTTGCGATGGCGCAGAATCCGCAGCCACGAGCATCGTTTGTCGTGCGTACTGATGGTCCACCTCTCGCTGCGATTTCAACGTTTAGGGCTGCGATCAGGCAAGTTGATCCCGACATGCCGTTGTACATGGTCCGATCGATGACGGACATCATCGGGGAGACGCTCAGTACACAACGGCTCACGAACATACTGCTGACGGCGTTTGCGATTCTCGCGTTGACGCTCGCCGCGGTTGGTATTTACAGCACGATGTCGGTCTACGTTGGGAGTCGCACGAAGGAGTTTGGCATCAGGCTCGCGCTCGGAGCGCAACCGGGCGTGTTGCGGCGCGCGGTGCTGCGTCAGGCGATGTTGTTGACGGCGGTGGGCGTGGTAGTCGGAATCGTGGGCGCGCTGGTGTTGACGCGCACAATCAAGAGTCTGTTGTTTGAGGTGAGTGCGACGGATCCGTTGGTGTTTACCGCAATCCCAGTGCTGCTGGTGATCGTGTCGTTGGTGGCGTGTTACACGCCCGCGCGACGAGCCACGAAAGTCGATCCCTTGGTAGCGTTACGCGACGAATGAAAGGCAATCCACAGATTACGCAGATTCTTTAAAAGCATCAGTGAAGTCTGTGGATGGATTGATAGTTATGCTGAGAAACATCAGCTACGCGATACGCACGTTGTTCAAGAACAAGGGCTTCACGATCACCGCGGTGTTGACGCTGGCGCTGGGCATCGGAGCGACGACGGCGATCTTCTCGGTGGTCTATGCCGTGTTTGAGCCGATGCCGTATCCAAATCCCGATCAGCTCGTGATGTTGTGGGCCAAGGTGCCGAGTGGTCGAAGACCTGTGTCCGCAAACGATTTTGTTGAATGGCGACGACAGGGCACATCGTTCCAGGCCATGAATGCATGGACCAGCGCCTCGTTCAACATCGCAACTGATGAAAGACCGCAGCAGGTTGCTGGCTCGCGCCGCACGCCGGGCTTTTTCACGATGGAAGGATTGCCGCTGCTACTCGGACGCGACTTCCTCCCCGAAGAAGGCGAGCCGGGGCGGGACCACGTGGTGATTCTCAGTAATCGAATCTGGGGCACACACTTCCACTCGAATCGCGATCTCATCGGCAAAGACATCCGCATGAACGGCGAGCCGTACACAGTTGTCGGCGTTCTTCCACCCGGCGTACACGATCGATTCAACTCTCAAGTGTGGGTGCCGCTCTCGTTTACCGCCGAACAGATTGCGCGCGAGCCGATGTTTATAAGCGTGATGGGGCGATTGAAAGACGACGCCACGATCGACCATGCGCAGGCAGAGATGAGTGGAATTGCTGCTCAGCTCAACCACGAGTTTCCGAAGAGCTCGACTCGCGAAATGACCGTGGAGCCTTTGCACCTCAATTTTGTTACGCCATCCACGCGCCGCAACCTTTGGTTGTTGCTGGGCGCAGTCGGATTTCTTCTGTTAATCGGCTGCGTCAATGTTGCCAACCTGCTGCTGGCGCGTGGCACATCTCGTCAAAAAGAAGTTGCCCTCAGAGCCGCGCTCGGTGCTTCGCGAACTCGCCTTTTCGCGCAGTTTCTCACCGAGAGCCTCGTGCTGGCTGTTTTTGGCGGAGCGCTCGGCGTCTTTCTGGCGAGTGCCATCATCGACGCAATCACGTTTGTGATGCCGCCTGTCGGGACGATGATTCCATCAGAAGCAAACATCAGAATCAGTATTCCGGTTTTGCTCTTCACGATCGGCGTCACCACTCTGGCCGGACTCTTATTTGGAACTGCGCCCGCCTGGCAGGCAACACGAGTCGATCTGAATGAGGTTCTCAAACTCGGGGGACGCACTGGCAGCAGTGGAGTGCGACGCAACGCGCTGCGCGTGCTGGTCGTTGCCGAGTTTGCGCTGGCGTTGACGTTGTTGGCGACTGGTGGTCTGGCGCTGCGAGGCTTCTGGAATCTGACGCGAATTGATCTCGGCATCCAAACCGAAAACGTGCTCACGTTTCGCTTGCCAGTACCGGCGAGGCGCCTCAATGGAGCAGATCAAATCAGGTCGTACTACGGACAGATGCTCGAAAAGATCCAGGCTCTTCCGGGTGTGACGAAGGCTGCTGTTACGACTGGTACTCCCGGCCTCGGCGCGGCGTTCGGTGCTAACTTCAACATCGTGGGCCAACCTCCCAACCCTTCAGTGCGCAGGCTCACCGATGTTCAGATGGTCACACCGGAATACGTCGACGCGCTCGGTATTCGAATGGTAAGCGGCCGCAACATCAGCGCTTCCGACACCTCCACCAGTCTGCGCGTCGCCACGGTCAACGAACACTTTGTGAAGCAGTATTTTTCTGGAGTCGATCCACTGGGGCAAAGAATCTCGTTTCCGGAAATTGTTCCCGGTGGGCCGAGAGGGAAGCCACTCGAGTGGCAAATCGTCGGCGTGTATCACAACCTTCGCGGCGCGGGATCTCGCGAAGACGATCCGGAGATCAATGTTCCGTTTGCGCAGAGTCCATGGCCGCAGGCTTCGATGGCGATAAAGACGAGCGGCGATTCCAAAGGCGTGATTAAGAGTATCGCGGCGGCAGTTAATTCGGTCGATCCGGATCTGCCGCTTGCGGGTGTGAAAACAGTTGACGAAATCGTGAGCGAGACGTTGTCGATCGATCGCTTTAGCGTGGTGTTGTTTGCGAGTTTTGGAGCCCTGGGGCTGGGGCTCGCGGCTGTCGGGATTTACGGCGTGATGGCGTTTGCTGTCGCGCAACGCACGCACGAGTTTGGCGTGCGCATGGCTCTGGGCGCGCAACGCTCGCGCGTAATCAGCCAGGTGTTGAAAGAAGGAACGCTGCTGGCGATCAGTGGGACGCTGATCGGTCTCGGTGGCGCTTATCTCGTGGGTCGTGCGATGCAATCAACATTGTTCGGCGTCGATGCTTTCGATTTGCGTGCGTTTAGCGGCGTTTCGTTGTTGTTGCTGGCCGCGGCGTTGCTGGCGTGCTGGTTCCCGGCCTGGCGCGCCAGCCGCGTCGAACCACTCGAAGCGCTGCGGTATGAATAGGACGAATAGGGTTTACCGCGATCGTGGTGCTGCTTTTGTTGACGGCGTTTTTGGCGTCGCTGGTTCCGGCGCGACGCGCGACACGAGTCGATCCACTCGTGGCCTTGCGAAGTGAATAAGCCACAGATTTTCACGGATAAAAACACGGATGATTCAAGATCTGATCTACGGTTTGCGGTGGTTGCGGAAGAATCCGGGCTTCACGCTGTTGTCGGTGTTGATGCTGGCTGTGGGTATTGGTGTGAACACGGCGATGTTCAGTGTGGTCAATGCTGTGCTGTTGCAGCCGCTGCCTTATCCCGAAGCCGATCGCATCGTGTGGATGAATGAGTCGGGAAGGGAAGTCCAGAACCGTAATGTGTCTTACCCGAACTTCGTCGACTGGCGTGCGCGCAATCAGAGTTTCGAGGCGATGTCGACGTTTCGCGGTTGGTCAGTAAACATCACTGGCACCGACAAGCCCGAGAATCTCATCGCAAGAATCGTTACGGCAGATTACTTCAAGGTAATGCGCGCGGCACCGGTGCTCGGGCGCGACTTCAACGCAGAAGACGACAAACCTGGCGCTGCAGCAGTCACCTTAATCAGCTACGGCTTCTGGCAACAGCGGTTCGCGAGCGATCCGAATATCGTCGGCAAAGACATTCTCCTCGATGATAAGCCCCACACGGTCATCGGCGTGTTACCGGAAAGCTTCCAGCATCAGGGCCCACCACCACTCTGGGTGCTCATGGGCCCATTGAACTGGAAAGAGCGCGACGTGCGCACGGGTGGAAATGTAATCGCGCGTTTGAAGCCTGGTGTGACGATCGAACAGGCGCGCGCCGATATGAATCGCATCGCGCAACAGTTACTCAAGGAATATCCGATCACGAATGCCGGTGCAGACACGGTCAACGTCGTGTCGCTCCAGGACAATATCACGCGAAACGTAAGTACGGCGTTGAAGATGCTCTTTGCGGCGGTTGGTCTGGTGTTGTTGATTGCCTGCGCCAATATCGCCAACCTGTTGCTGGCGCGCGCTGCGTCGCGGCGAAAAGAATTTGCGGTGCGTCTTGCTCTCGGCGCGTCGCGCTTCAGAATCGCCCGGCAGATGCTGGTCGAGAGTTTGCTGTTGGCGTTTGCCGGCGGCCTCGTTGGCTTGCTCCTCGCGTCATGGACCATGGCGGTGCTTTCGCGAGTGACGCACGAAACAGTTCCGCGCATGACTGGAATGTCACTGAGCGGAAAAGTGCTCGCTTTCAATTTCTTCATCACGCTGCTCACGGGAATTCTTTTTGGTGTTCTCCCCGCCTTGCGTTCATCTAAAACTGAGTTACACGAAACACTGAAAGACAGCAGTACGACGACGACCGACACGGCCGGCAAGAAGCTGCGCGGCGCTTTGGTGGTTGCGGAGGTTGCTCTGTCAGTTGCGTTGCTGGTAGGCGCGGGGCTGTTGGTGAAGAGCCTGGTGGTGCTGCTGAAGTCAAACAACGGTTTCGATCCGAACGGCGTGCTGACGATGGAATTGACAGTATCGCGCAACCGCGGCCGCGATAAGGCTGAGCTCCGCAGATTGTTTCAGCCGGTGCTTCAGGCTGTGCAAGCCCAGCCCGGCGTCGAGAAGGCGTCACTCTCTGCCGCACTGCCAGGCATGAGGGATGGCTGGCAAAACGACATCGCGGTCGAAGGTTATGAGCGCTCGAAGGATGAAGTGCTACTCCAGGTCGACTGGTCCATCGTCACTCCCGATTACTTTGAGACGATGAAGATACCGATCTTGAGAGGACGGACGTTTACCCGAGACGAAGACGAACAGGGTAAACCGGTGGTCCTGGTTGATGAGAATCTCGCGCGGCGTTTCTGGCCCAACGGAGACGCGATCGGGAAACACATTGCTTACGACAGCCCCACGTGGCACGAGGTTATCGGCGTGGTCCCGGAAGTCAGGACCTTCGGCTCTGAAGCCAGGCCGCTCATCAGGATTTACACACCGATGGGTCGCTTTCCGCAGCGCATCATGATTCTGTCGGTCCGCGCCGGCAACGTTGATGCGGAAGCTTTGACGGCTTCTGTCATGCGCACTGTGTCTGAGGTCGATAAGGATCTCCCCATCACGGAAGTCGCGACACTCGACGACGTCCTGGGTCGTGAAGTGTCGACGCGACGTTTCAACGCGCTGCTGTTCTCTGTGTTTGCGGCGTTGGCGCTCGTGCTTGCAGTGACCGGCGTGTACGGCGTCCTTTCCTACTCAGTTTCGCAACGCACGCACGAAGTCGGTATTCGCATGGCGCTGGGCGCCGGACGAAGCGACGTGCTGCGTTTGTTTATCGGGCAGGGAATGCGGCTCGTGTTGTTGGGTCTGGTGATTGGACTGGGTGGCGCGTTTGCGTTGACGCGCTTGATGTCGAGTTTGCTGTTTGGAGTTTCGACAACGGATGTCGCTACGTTTGTGGTTGTGGCAGTGGGACTAACGCTGGTTGGCATATTCGCGTGCTACCTGCCGGCCCGGCGCGCCACGCGCGTCGATCCGCTGGTGGCACTGAGATACGAGTAATCATGCGAAGAGATTCTCGCCCAAAGGCGCAAAGGCGCAAAAGCGCTGCCGCGTTTCTAACGGTCTTTCTTTGCGCCTTTGCGCCTTTGCGCGAGAAATATTTCTTCCTATAGAGGCTTCCGATGATCGCTGAAATAATCAACGACGTCCGCTACGCGCTCAGGATGCTGGCGAAGAATCCGGCGTTTGCCGGGGTGGTGGTGCTTACGCTCGCGCTCGGCATCGGTGCCAACGCCGCGATCTTTTCGCTGCTCGACAAGGTGTTGCTACAGAGCCTGCCGGTCGCGAATCCCGATCAGCTCGCGGTGCTTTCGGCGTACGACCCGAAGGATGGACCAGACATCGACAGCTCGTTTTCCTATGCGATGTACAAAGACCTGCGCGATCAAAACTCCGTCTTCTCGGGCGTGATCGCGCGCGGCGGCACGCAAATGAACGTCACGTACGGCGATCAAACCGAGCGCGTCCGCGGCGAGCTTGTCAGTGGAAACTTTTTCGAAGTGCTGGGAGTGCGGCCCTGGGCTGGCCGCCTGTTCACGCAGGAAGACGATCGCACACCGGGCGCGCATCCCGTCGCGGTTCTGAGTTATGCATTTTGGGAAAGCAGGTTCAACAAAGATCCGAACCTCATCGGCAAAACGATTCTCGTCAATGAACATCCGGTGACGGTTCTGGGGGTAACTCCTCCAGGATTTTACGGAATGGATCTTTCAAGCAATCCGGACGTGCGCGTGCCGTTGATGATGACGCCCGTGTTCAATCCACTGCCGCCGGCACGCCTAACGAGCCGCCGTCATCAGTGGCTGAGTGTGATGGCGCGTCGTAAGCCGGATGTTTCAGCCACACAGGCCCAGGCATCGCTTGATGTTACTTACCAACAGATTCGCGAATTAGAAGCGCAGGAGTTGAGTGCAAAT
>Ga0070689_100000073_pt1 | contig 60041 bp, 54 predicted proteins | sample KBSS23HmetaG_FD_64669 | JGI IMG/M metagenome (GOLD analysis project Ga0070689, IMG submission 64669) | Switchgrass rhizosphere microbial communities from Kellogg Biological Station, Michigan, USA - KBS S2-3H metaG | ecosystem: Host-associated > Plants > Roots > Rhizosphere ...
GCGTAAACAATATCAGGGCTGCTCCCGCCACGAATACACCGACTAAGCCAGCCATGGGTAACCAGATTTCCATAATAACCTCCTAGGTTTGGTGGTGGCACTTGACTATGGCGTACACTGCTGTGTTTATCATTCAATTCCGTAGCCCGACAATATCATTCGGGGGCGAAGTTACCATAAGTCACCATTTATAGCAACTAATATAAGCCAATGATTTTTATAGGGACATATCGCAGGATGGCCTTAATATCGATCATAGACCGGTCAAAAAGTGGGAGTCTTAGGAATGGGAAGGATCCCCTAAAAAACAGCCCGATGGAATTGCTTGTGACCGCAGCGTGAATTGAGTTTGTCTCGTGAGCTGGATACACTGGCCGATGGGAGGCTGGACCATGCCTTGTACAAGGTCTCGGAGATGCAGATGGGAATATGGGGGAAACAGACAATATTGTGGGTTGGAATCAGTCTCATGACGGGGGGGCTCTGTCATGGGGCGGGGGAGCAACAGCCAGTGAAGGGCGGACACATAGCTTCATTGGTTGAGGCAGGTCGAGGGAGGGATAATGCTCCGATGGTTTTCGTAGCTTCAGGTCCCTTCACGATGGGTAGTAATGAGGGGCTTCCCAATGAGCGTCCTGAACATACCGTGGCACTTGATGCTTTTTATATCGATAAGTATGAAGTCACCCTGAACCTCTATCGGAGATTTCTGGAAGCAGAGAAACGCGAAGCGCCGCAAACATGGGACGATGAGGCTGCGACGACGGTTGGAGATCGGCCAGCCATTGGAATGACATGGGAGTCGGCGGCTCTTTACTGTAAATGGGCGGGGAAACGACTTCCGACTGAGGCTGAGTGGGAAAAGGCGGCGCGGGGGGGTGACGCGCGTCGATATCCATGGGGGGACATGCAGCCGTTCGTCGACATTGCAAACTATAATCGAGGCATCTGGGTGAGTGAAGCCATCACATTGGTAGCGGTCACCAGTGGTCTTGAGGGAATGAGTGTCCGTCATGGGTTAAAAGAGGGAGGGAGAAGCCCGTTTGGTGTTTTCCACATGGCAGGAAACGCGGCAGAATGGGTGGCTGACTGGTATGAGCGGGACTATTATCAAAAGAGTCCTGAGAAGAATCCATCAGGCCCCGCTTCTGGGGAAAAGCGAGTCCTGCGAGGTGGATCGTGGGCGGATTTGCCCACTGCCCTGCGTGTGACGGCACGCTTTTCAGCTGAGCCTGATTTCGAGGATCGAACGACGGGATTTCGTTGTGCGATGGATACAACAAAGTGAGTAGTGTTGGCTTGATGCAGGCCGGCGAATGTTCGCGTTGACCAAAATAGTCAGACCATCCGGGAAAGGGGTTCCATGCCTGAACGATCTATTACACCTCTCATCTTGGTCGTACTGCTCCTCGGGACGCTCCTGGCCCTCCGTTCCCTCGATCCGCCTTCCTCGGAGACGTTGGCGCCTGTTTCACCAGTAGCGGCGCTCGTTCCTGACATGGTTCCATTGGTAACAGGAAATGAACCGATCTCGGAGATCTTTACGAAAGCCGGTTGCCCGGTCTGCCACATCGTACCGGGCATTTCGGGGGCAAATGGACGAGTAGGCCCACCTCTTCTATTAGCCACCACAGGACCCGCCAGATTGGCCGATCCGGCATACCGAGGCCACGCGAAGACGGTGCATGATTACGTGATCGAATCAGTCATTGAACCGGGATTGTTCGTCGTGCCAGGATATCCTTCTGGCACAATGCCGAACTGGTATGGCGCAAAACTCAGCGGCCTCGCGCTGGAAAAAATTTCGTCATATCTCGAACGGCAAGGGGCGGCAGCAATTCAATAAGTACAAAGTTCTTCACAGGATTGTTGGTGAGCCGTGTGGGCTTGGGACCTATCGTTTGCGGAGAGGGGTCACGTTTCCTGAGGCGTGCCCTTGGATTTTAAACGCATCGGTTGAAGAGACGCCTGGTCTCTTGTCGAGGAGCGCGTTCACCGCGTCGTCGCCTCTCAAGCCTTCGAGCTTGATCTTGAGCCTGAGATTATTGGCGCTATCGGCATTGATCAAGGCTTGTTCGAGCGAAATTCGTTCCTCCTTATACAGGTGGAACAAGACGTGGTCGAAAGTCTGACAACCTTCGTCCAGCCCTTGCTCCATCGCTTCTTTGAGCGCATCGACCTCTGATTTTTTGATGAGATCCTTTATCCGGGGGGTGTCGAGCATGATTTCCAGTGCGGGGACGCGTTTCCCATCCAGGGATGGCACGAGTCGTTGAGAGATGATGCCGCGAAGATTGAGCGACAACTGGAGATAAATTTGCGCATGCCGCTCCACCGGGAAAAAATTCATAATGCGCTCGATCGCCTGGTTCGCATTGTTCGAGTGAAGGGTGCCGATGCAGAGATGTCCGGTTTCCGCGAAGGTGATTGCGGCTTCCATCGTTTCAGTATCACGGATTTCGCCGATCAGAATCACATCCGGGGCCTGCCGCAGCGTATTCTTGAGTGCGTTTTGAAATGAGAGGGTGTCAAATCCCACTTCTCGCTGCGTCACGAGAGATCGCTTATGATTGTGCACGAACTCGATCGGATCTTCCACGGTGACGATATGGCCGGGATGGATGGAGTTACGGTGGTCGATCATGGCTGCAAGGGTCGTGGACTTTCCTGACCCGGTAGCTCCGACAACCAGCACCAATCCACGCTTGGTCATGGCAATGTCTTTGACAATCGAAGGTAGCCCCAGCTGCTCGACGGTTTGAATCTCGGCCTTGATATGCCGGAACACCAAGCCGACATTCCCTCGCTGGCGAAATATATTCACCCGGAAACGGCCGAGTTCCTTATAATAGAGAGCCAGGTTCATTTCCATCTTCTCTTCGAATTCTCCACGCTGTTGACCTCGCATAAGTGCCAATGCAAGGGCTTCGAGTTGTTCGTTGGTAAACGGTGGTGCGCTAGTTTGTTGTGTCGAGCCGTGGACGCGATAGGTGGGGGCCGAGTCGACGGTCAAGTATAGGTCCGACGCTTCTTGGTCGACCATGACTTTCAACAGACTGCGAACATCCATTGCAACCCCGTGTTCTTTCCAGGTACCAGATCTTTAGGCTGCGCCGCCGATTGACGTTCCAAACAGATTGGGATTCATGCTCCGGGATTGGGCTTCGCCTTTGGTAACAACCCCACGGGTTGCTAGTTCGAACAGCGCCATGTCCATCGTTTGCATGCCGTCCTTCTGGCTGGCCTGCATGATTCCAGGAATCTGGTGTAATTTACCTTCTCGGATAAGATTCCGGACCGCGGTTGTGGCAACCATGATCTCAAGGGCAGCGACACGCCCGCCTGCTTTTCTCTTCAGTAGAGTTTGGGTAATGACTGCTTCCAAGGCTTCTGCGAGCTGTGTGCGAATTTGAGACTGCTGGTTTGGGGGAAACGCGTCGATGATGCGGTCGATGGTTTTCGGCGCGCTGGAGGTGTGGAGAGTGCCGAAGACCAAGTGGCCCGTCTCCGCCGCAGTCAACGCGAGCTGGATAGTTTCCAAATCACGCATTTCACCCACGAGGATGATGTCAGGGTCTTCGCGGAGTGAGGCTCTCAGTGCATTGGCGAATGACAGAGTATGGACTCCCATCTCCCGCTGATTCACGAGGCATTTTTTCGTCTTGTGGATAAATTCGATCGGATCTTCGATTGTGATGATGTGGCCTTCGAATGTGTTGTTTAAATAATCAACCATGGCGGCCAGTGTAGTCGATTTACCAGACCCGGTTGGACCGGTCACAAGGATCAGTCCCTTTTCCCGATCGCAGAGCTGTCGCACGACCGGAGGCATGGCAAGCTTTTCCAACGGGATGATCTCAGTGGGAATATTTCTGAAGACGGCGCCTAGCCCGCGGTGTTGAACGAAGACATTGACGCGGAAGCGTGCGATGTCTCCCAGTTCAAAGGAAAAATCACATTCGCGCTTTTCCTCAAAATTCTTCCGCTGCGTATCGCTCATCATGTCATAGATCAAGGCGTGAGTTTCTTCCGGGGCGAGTGAGGGATGATCGAGTTTCTTGAGGTCTCCATTGATGCGGATCATCGGTGGTTCGCCCGCACTGATGTGACAATCCGATGCGCCCTCCTTGGCCGTGAAGGTCAGGAGCTTCGAAATATCCATGAAGGGGACTCCTTAGCAAATGCAGATTGTGAAATGATCGCGTCGGACTTCTAGGCTACGTGGGAGCATAATGCCATAGGGTGATGAAAAAGCAAGAAAATAGCCGGAAGCGGCTGAGTATCTTCTCCGGCGGTTTACCATTGAGTGAGGTGAGGGGTTCGATCAGATCAGCCCCGACAATTGCCCTGCACGCTGAAATGCGGCAAGGGCCTGATCGATGTGGTTCACGGTGTGTTCGGAAGTCACTGTGACGCGGACTCGGCTAGTCGCGTTTGGAACAGTAGGAGGCCGAATTGCCGGAGCATACACACCTTCTGTGAACAGGTGCTCGGCAAACGAAAGGGCAATCTCAGCATCGCCGACGAGGATTGGTATGATCGGAGTGACAGTGGAGGACAGGTTGAATCCCAATCTGGTCAATCCTGTGAACAGTCGTTCACGGTTGGCCCACAGGCGTGCGCGCCGTTCCGGCTCTCGCTGCATGATGCGTAGGGCTGCCGTGACGGCGGCAGCCGAACTTGGTGGAGGTGCAGTGGTAAAGATGAAGGACCGGCTCGTGTTCATGAGATAGCGGATCAATGTCGAAGGCCCAGTAAGGTAAGCGCCGCTGCTGCCGAAGGCTTTACCTAACGTACCCATCTGAAACATGAGGTCCGTCTTGATGCCGAAGTGTTCGGCCGTTCCTCGCCCATGCAGTCCCATTACGCCAGTGCCATGGGCGTCATCGATATAGAGGTCGGCTTCATAGTCTTGAGCCAATTGACTGAGTTCTGGCAATGGCGCAAGGTCTCCATCCATACTGAACAGGCCGTCGGTCACAATCAGGGTCCGTCGCGCTCTGCGCCGTTTGGTCAGAAGGGACTTTAGGTGGTCAGTATCCTTGTGGCGATAGACCCGAAATTCGGCCGCGCTCAAACGGCAGCCGTCGATCAAGCTGGCATGGCTCAAACGGTCGGCCAGGACCAATCCGCCTCGCCCGATCAGTGCGGGGATGGTTCCGATATTGGCAAGGTAGCCGGAGCTAAAAGTCAGCGCGGCTTCGGTTCCTTTGAATTGTGCTAAAGCGGACTCGAGTTCTTGATGTGGCGGTAATGAGCCTGAGATCAGTCGAGCGGCGCCGGCCCCGGCGCCATACCGCTGTGTTGCCTCAATGGCAGATTGAACCACTTCCGGGTGCATAGCCAATCCTAAATAGTCGTTCGAGGCGAACAAAAGAATGTGTCGTCCCGCTATCTCAACCAACGGACCGGTGCCGGAATGGAGGGGCGTGAGGTACCGAGTCAAATGCCGCGCAGCCAGTTCTTGTAGTCGTTGTTCAATCATCAGACGTCATACACGTGGCGGAACGAGTACCTACTATGAGTCGACAGGTAGTAGTTGCCTCATTGACAAATTCGTGACATCCTTAGTATAAGCGCGCACACAAATCGAGGAAACAGACCTCACGCTCTCCGACGAATCCATCCATGAGCTACCGCATTAAGGTCCCGGCGAAAACTCTTCCGGTCGATGAAGCTCATATGCTGAGCTGGCTTGGCCAGACGCTGCATCGATCACAGGGTTATCGACGCCCCCTGTTAGTCGGTTTAGGGGTATTGCTGCTTGCCTCCGCCGTGGTCGGAGGGGTGTTTTATGTTGACCGCCAGGCTGTGCAGAAAGCACAAGACCTGGAGCGGGAGGCGGTGCGCTTTTTGACTGTACCATCTGCCGGTGATGCCCAGAAGGCCGATAACGCAGTAAAAGAAGCGATCGCGAGGTATCGGCAGATTGCCGATCAATACCCACGTACCCCGACAGCGCCACTCGCCTTGTATCATTTGGGGAATATGTTGGTCCAGACCAATGACCTGAGCGCAGCGGTTGAGGCCTATCAACGATTTCTCGCTTCCTATGCATCGAACCCGTCATTCGCCGGGTTGGTGCAACAACGCTTGGCGTATGTCCACCTGCTCAAAGGAGATCGGGACCAAGCGATGAAGGCCCTTACCAGTATTTTAGAATCTCCCGGCACGCTGAATAAGGATCAGGCATTGTTTGAGCTGGCACGTTTGGAGGAATCCCAATCGCGTGCTGATGCGGCGGTGGCCCGGTATCAAGAACTGATCAAGACCTATCCGAACTCTCCTTTCACCAGTGAAGCAACGATTCGAACCAAGATCATCGATGTCAAAAAATCGCAAGAAACAATACCTGCCTCGACATCGACAGCTCCGGCTCTTGCTCCACCTCAGAAGAGTCCTCCAGTTTCTCCGCCTTCACCAGGCACGAAAAAGCCCTAGCCCGCATTATTCACGAAGACCTCTACTGCAACAACCAACCCGCTGCTATGGGTGAAGCCACCGTAACCGTAATGGTGAATGTTCAGTTGAACGTCGAGAATTACGCATTGAACATTGCTTGGAAACACAAATACGCTTTACGCGAAACGTGTGTTTGAGGAGAAGCACGACGAATCGTCACGATGAATGAGGGCTAGCGACTGATAACGAGAAAGTCGCCCGGTCGAATGGTTGGGCTGGAAAGGCTATTCTTCGTTTTGAGCGTGTTGAGCGGGACGCCAAAACGCTTGGATACCTTTCCCAGCGTGTCTCCTGGGCGGACTTTATACCAGCGAGAGGGCCCGGCGGTTGCAAACTGAGCCTTGGCCGGTAGAGGCGGAAATTTATAGGTCGGGATCCGGTCAAGCACCTGTTCCACTTTTGCTTTCGTTCCTACCGGGACCTTCAGATGATAGGTCTCATCAGCAGGGGGTGTCGCATCTCTCCGCAACTCGGGATTCAAGAGCCGGAGTTCTTCATAAGGAATGCCGGTGACATTGGAGATCGCGCGAAAATGGACAGGCCTTGTAATGATCACTTCATCAAACTGATGCGGCTCGGCAGATTCCTGAGAGAAGCCGTATCGATCGGGGTTCCTCGCGATAATTGTGGCGGCCATAAATCGGGGCACGTACTCCTTCGTCTCGCGCCGGATCAATCGTGTCTTAGAAATCTCGGAAAAGCTTTCGGCCTTGGATTTGTGGAGGGCTCGCATCACCTTGCCTTCTCCTGCATTGTAGGCGGCCATTGCGAGCGGCCAGGCGCCGAAAAGATCATAGAGATCTCGAAGATAGCGTGCCGCAGCGACCGTCGACTTGATGGGATCCCGACGTTCATCGACATAGTTGTCTATGCGGAGCCCATAGAGCTTGCCTGTACTCTTCATGAACTGCCAGGGACCGGTAGCTTTTGCTCGTGAATATGCGTAGGGGTTGAATCCGCTTTCCACCAGTGAAAGATAGACTAGATCACTGGGAAGTTGAAATTCCGTGAAGATTGTCTCAACAAGTGGCTGATAACGGCTGAGTCGAAGGAGCCATTGCTCAAAGCGACTACGGATGGATGTATTGAAGTAGCGAATGTGGGATTGCACCGAGGGATCCATCACAATCGGAACATTATAGATCGAATATTCCGTCTGGCCTGTGCCATTTCTAGAGGAATCTAAGAACCGGCTAAGTTCAGCCGGCGGATTGAAGGTGTCTGAAAACCGAGCCGTAGCCGGTGCATTTTCTCCCTGGTTCAGCTCTAAGAGGTCTTCAGCTCTCGGAACGCTACTAGTTGGAGTGGTGCGATTGCCCATGGCATCCGTAGTCGGGCCTTCGGTATCCAGCGGGACCAGATTTGGGTCGGGGTCGTCTTCAGCCGCTACGTTTTCGTCCACGGGCGTAGAGGGGGCAACGGCAGGGGATTCGGAATAGGTTGCAGCCTGCACCACCATAGGATGGGTGCAGAAGCTAAACACCATTCCGATGAAGAGAGCTATTGAGAGGATAGTGTATCTTGGCCCGAGAGTCAGCATTGAAACCTTGTGGCAATCGTATCGTAAAAGAGGTTTTTATGTTCTGTGAGGCTAGAGTATCGATGGGCTGAGCTCTTGTCAAGGAATCGCAAAAGGAATTGTACCCCTCTTTGGTCGTATACGTACAGAGGAACATTGGTTATCATACAAAAATGGTCAATGAAAATAGTGCCGGTTTAAACGATCACAACAGTCTGAAAATACACGCATCTGCCAGGTTCTTCGCCTTGACAGCTTTTGGGAGGCAATGGTATCGTCCCCTCGTCCTGAGTCAGATTTTTCATGTTTTATCCGGTGAGGAGGATTAGTCGATGTTGAAGCAGTATTTGCTGGCTCCCGGCCCCACGCCTGTACCACCGGAGGTTCTGCTGGCCATGGCGCGGCCCATGTTCCATCATCGTGCCCCTGAATTCGACAAGGTCTTTGCGGAAGTCCGTGACGGACTTAAATGGCTCTTCCAAACAAAAAGCAACGTGCTCATGCTGGCGGCGTCCGGTACCGGAGGCATGGAAGGCGCAGTAGCTAATTTTCTTTCTGCCGGTGACAAGGCGCTCACCATCAATGGGGGAAAATTCGGCGAACGATGGACAAAGCTCTGCAAAACGTTCGGCGCCGAGGTGACGGAAATCAAGGTGGAATGGGGGCGAGCCGTCAATCCTCAAGTGGTGGCCGATGCATTGAAAAAAGATCCAGGGATCAAAGCGGTATATGTGCAAGCGAGTGAAACGTCTACCGGTGTGGCGCATGACGTCAAGGCTCTTGCGGAGATCGTGAGGCCCTATAGCGACACCATTCTTGTGGTGGATGCCATCACCGCCCTCGGAGTATTCGAGATCAAGACTGATGAGTGGGGGGTCGATGTCGTGGTCACGGGGTCACAGAAGGCCCTGATGCTCCCGCCTGGTCTGGCATTTGTGAGCGTGAGCGATAAGGCTTGGAAATTGGCGGAAAAGGTGAAGAACACGGCCTTCTATTTCAATTTCAAGAAGGAACAGGAGAATCAACTGAAGAATCAGACGGCCTATACACCGGCCGTGTCTCTGATCGTCGGGTTGCAGGAAGTGCTGAAGATGATGAAGGCGGAGGGGCTTGCGGGGCTGTTCGGTCGCCAGGCCATACTTGCGAAGGCGATGCGCGAAGGGATACAGGGTGCCGGTCTGGCCTTGTTTCCCAAAGAGTCGCCCAGTGATGCCCTCACGGCTATTTCAGCGCCTGAAGGGGTTGACGGGCAGGCCATCTATAAGAATTTGCGTGTCCAATACGGTATTACGGCAGCCGGTGGACAAGACCATTTGAAGGGCAAGATTTTCCGGCTTTCTCATATGGGCTACCTGGACCGGTTCGATATCATTATGGCGGTTGCAGCTGTCGAAATGGTGCTCAAAGGGTTGGGCCATCCTGTGAAACTCGGCAGCGGTGTCGCCAAGGCGCAGGAAATTCTAATGGCCTAGGAGCTGCGTCTCGAAGCTCTTACGATGATTAGGCAGACACAATGAGCATGAAAATTCTCATCAGCGATAGTTTGTCAAAACAGGGCGTGGAGCTGTTGGAGAAAGCTGGATTCACCGTGGTCGTGAAATCCAAGATGCCGAAGGACGAGCTATTCAAGGAAATCAAGGACGCAGACGGACTGATCGTACGGTCCGGCACTAAGGTGACGGAAGAGCTGATTGCGGTGGCCGAGAAGTTGAAAGTCGTCGGGCGAGCCGGGTCTGGACTGGATAACGTCGATACTCCTGCAGCCACCCGTCGTGGCATCGTGGTCATGAATACGCCGGGTGGAAATACGGTCACGACCGCTGAACACACGATGTCGATGATCTGTGCGATGAGCCGAAGGATCCCCCAGGCGACGGCCTCGGTCAAGGCCGGCAAGTGGGAAAAAGACAAATTCATGGGAGTTGAACTCTATAATAAGGTGCTTGGTATTGTCGGCGTGGGACAGATCGGCAGCCATCTGACGAAGCTAGCGCAGGGAATCGGCATGAGCGTGATCGCCTATGATCCCTATTTGGCCGAAGAGCGCGCAGGGAAGATGGGTGTAGATATGATGCCGTTGGCTGAACTCTTCACGCGCGCCGATATCATCTCTGTCCACACGCCGTTGACGCCTGAGACCAAGGGCCTTATCAATGCGCAAGTGATCTCGACGATGAAGCCGGGTGTCATGATTGTGAATTGTGCCCGAGGGGGAATTATTCATGAAGGAGATCTGTTTGAAGCATTGAAGGCCAAGCGCGTGGCCGCTGCCGCATTCGACGTGTTTGAAGAAGAGCCGGTGAAGGCAGATCATCCGTTGTTGACCTTGGACAACTTTATTTGTACGCCGCACATCGGAGCTCAGACGACTGAGGCACAAGAAAATGTGGCCGTCGGAATTGCAGAGCAGATCGTCGACTATTTCACGAAGGGTATTGCCAGGGGGGCGGTCAATATCCCTTCTGTCTCTCCGGAGCTATTGCCGAGGCTTCAGCCCTACCTTTCATTGGCCGAGCAGCTCGGGAAGATGCAAACCCAGCTGTGCGAAGGTGGGATTGAACGAGTGACCGTAGAGTACAGCGGAGAGGTGGCAGGTTTGTCAATCGCGCCACTCACAATCGCCGTGCTGAAGGGATTGCTGACACCGGTGATGGAATCGCCTGTGAACTATGTGAATGCGCCGATTGTTGCAAAGGAACGTGGTATTGAAGTGAAGGAAGTGAAAAGTTCCGATGCGGGAGATTTTACCAGTTTAATCCGGGTACAAGTGGAGGCCGGTAAGAAGTCGCACCAGGTGGCCGGCACGTTGTATCACAAGAAAGACCCGCGCGTTGTCCAGATCGATCAGTTCAAAGTTGAGGTTGTGCCGGAAGGGCACATGCTCCTGATTCTGAACATTGATCGCCCAGGTGTGATCGGGATGGTGGGGAAGGTGCTCGGGGATAGCCAGATCAACATTGTCCGGATGCAATGCGCGCTCGAGAAGCGGGGAGGGAACGCGTTGCTCATCATCGGATCCGATGCGATCTTTCCTGAGGCGGTGCTTGAGACGATCAAATCCAGCAGGGATATTCTTTCAGTCAAAGTCGCGGTTCTGTCTTAATCCCCCGCGCCAATCCATCAGGTCCGTCATGGTCTCCGCTCCTCCGAAGCCAAGCATTCCTTCGGGACAGGCAGCATCGTCTCGCGAGCGCTCGCTCGTCCCTGTAGGCATGGCGACTATTCTTCCTCATGCAGCGAAGCAGGTCCGCCGACTTGAAGAAGACTTGCTTGCTCAAATCAACGGGTGGGGCTACGACGAGATTATTCTTCCCACGTTTGAATATCTCGATGTGTTGGTTCCAGGGCTTGAGCCGGAACTAATCGAGCAGTGCTATCAATTTGTCGATCGTACGACGGGCCGCACGTTGCTTCTCCGTCCGGATGCCACGGCGCAAATCGCCAGAACGGTTGCGATGGGGCTTACGGGGACGATGTTGCCGTTGCGGCTCTCGTATCGAACATCTGTTTTCCGCTATGAACGAGAACACGCCGGGCGCGGCAGGGAAATTTTTCAGGTCGGAGCCGAGCTTATCGGCCTCGATGACGTGACGAGCGACAGTGAGGTGATCGGTCTGATGATCGAATGTCTACGCCGGATCGGTCTTCAATCCTTTAAAGTATCGCTGGGACATGTGGGATTTATTAAGGGGCTTCTGGCGCGATCGGGATTGTCGGCTCTAGGACAGAAATTGGCCGAGCAGGCGGCGGCACGGAAAGACCTCCCGAGGCTCGAAGAGGTACTTGCGAGCGAGCGTATCTCTAAGGCTGCAGCACGGGCCATCCGGGAAGCGCCTGAACTGTATGGTCAAGAGGAAGTTTTGTCACGCGGTCTGGCCCTCGCGGCCGGCGATCTGTCATTAGCCGCTCCGCTCGAACGGCTGGGGCAGGTGTATCGTTTGCTTTGTGCGGCAGGGCATCGGGATTCATTGCTTCTGGATCTCGGAGAATTCCGCGGGTTCGATTATTATGATGGCATTGTTTTTGATGTGTTTGCCACAGGGGTTGGAGCGGAGTTGGGCGGTGGAGGACGATACGATCATCTGATCGGTCGATTTGGGCGGCCACTCCCCTCAACTGGGTTTGGCTTAGATGTCGACCGGCTTTTCCGCACCGTGGAGTTTGTTGATGAGCGATCAGTCTCAGCACGAGTGGATTATCTTGTCGCGGCGCCGGCTCGGGCTACCCGGTTGTTGGCGGAGTCCGCAGTGCAGTTGCGTCGGACTGGATCACGCGTGGTGCAGCAGACTGTGAAAGGGAACGACGCAGCCCTTATTGCTGCCGCCGTGGCGGCAGGGGCAGCCCAGCAGGCAGAAGCCGTTGTCGTGGTCGGCGCACCAGGGATAGATCACGATGACGTGCTGGTGGTCGAATCGCCCTCTGTCCACATGCCTGACCGTCGCAAAGGGAAAATGGGCTTTCCTGCGAAGAAGATGGCGTTTGCGGACCTGGTGGCCGTGGCTCGGCGGTCTCATCGGCAGGCAAAGAGACAGTCATGAAATCCATGTCGGCTGCCGATCTATCCCAGCCCAAATTACCTCCTCAGAATCTGGAGGCCGAGCAGTCAGTCCTTGGCGCAGTGCTTCTTGATAATAGCGCGATGGCCAAGGCGATGGAATTGCTGGTCGAGGAGAACTTCTACCGGACTTCGCATCGGAAGATTTATCGTGCGATGCTGGAGTTGTCGGAACTCGGAGAGGTCATCGATCAGATCACATTGACGGAACGGCTGAAGGCGCAGGGTGAAATCGAGGCGGTCGGGGGAGCAGCCTATTTGGCGGAACTCGTGCAGAGCGTGGCCAGTTCTGCCAATATTCGCTACCACTGCAAGATCGTGCGGGATAAGGCATTGTTGCGAGAGCTCATCCATTCTTCCACTGAGGTTCTCACGCGCGGGTACGAAGGCACCTCTTCAGTTGACGACCTGCTCGATTTTGCGGAACGGGCGGTGTTCAGCATCGTCCAAGGCAAACTGGATCGGTCGTTCACTCCCCTTAACTCCATTATTAAAGAAAGCCTCGATCTCGTTGATAAACTGTCGAAGCGAAAAGAACATATCACTGGTGTGCCCACCGGCTTTTATGATCTCGATGATATCACCGCCGGGCTCCAGCCTTCCGATCTCGTGGTGATCGCGGGGCGGCCCAGCATGGGGAAGACGAGCCTGGCATTGGGGATGGCTGTACATGCCGCCATCCATGCAGGCAGCGTGGTCGGAATTTTTAGCCTGGAAATGTCGAAGCCGCAGATCGTCCTCCGTATGCTGAGTTCGGAAGCACGAGTCGATTCACACGGCCTTCGGACAGGCAAGCTTCAGAAAGAAGACTGGTGGCGGCTCGCGGAGGCGGCAGGACGATTGGAACAAGCACCGATCTATATCGACGATACAGGAGGCATCACCGTACAGCAAATGCGGGGTAAGGCGCGCCGACTGAAAGCCGAGCGGGGGTTGGATCTATTGATCGTCGACTATCTCCAGCTGATGCAGGGACGGAGCGATTCGGAGTCCCGTCAGCAAGAAATCTCTGATATTTCACGCTCGCTAAAAGCCCTGGCCAAGGAACTCAACGTGCCGGTCGTTGCGTTGTCACAGCTCAGTCGTGCGGTAGAGGCCAGGAAGCCACCGGTTCCGATGCTGGCTGACCTTCGCGAGAGCGGCGCGATCGAACAGGATGCCGATGTCGTCATGTTCATATACCGCGAAGAGGTGTATGACCAAAACTCAGAACGGAAAGGCATTGCCGATATTCTCGTGAGCAAGCACCGCAATGGGCCTATTGGGAAGAGGGAACTCTTTTTCCATGACCGTTTTGCGAAGTTTGAAAGTCTCGACAAACACGAAGTCGTTTGACCCTGCCCAAACCCCTTTCGTATAATCTCGGAGTGCATCACTTACCTCTGGCACCAGTTTCCAGCCTCTATGTATTTATGAAACTAGGAATCTCTAATTCTCACTCGATAGGTCTCAGGGAGATATGGCGCAGGACCTGTGTTCCCTGTCTGATCCTGTCCCTGATGGTGGCTTGTGCAGGCGCACCTAAAACACCGGAAATTCAGGCGGTACCTCAGAATGCGAAAGCATCAGTACCATCTGACCGTCCTCCAGATGCAGCAGCATCCTATCACTTCATGCTGGGGTACCAAGCTGAGCTTGCGCAGGACATGGATCGCGCGATTCGAGAATACCAGGCTGTGCTGAAGGCGGATCCGGCATCTCAAACTGTGAAGGCCAGGCTGGCAAGCCTCTATTTTTCCCTTGGCGATATGCCCAATGCGCTCCTCTATGCGGACCAAGTGGCAGAGGGGGGAAGCCCGGATGGTCAGCTGCTCACCCACATGGCAGGTATTTTAGCCAGTGCGGGGCAAGGGGAGCGCGCGGTGAAACTGTTAGATCGCGCGATCGCTGCGGATCCAACGTCTGGGGACCCCTATTTTACGAAGGGCCTGTTGCTCATGAACCTAAAGCGGCAGGCTGAAGCGGAGCAGTCTATTCGGACTGGTTTGGCGAAGTCCCCTGACTCTGCTGTGGGCTATTATCACTTGGGACGCCTGCTCCTCGATGCGGGGAAAGGGGAAGAGGCAGCGGCGAGTTTTGAGCGGTCGATTGCGGCGAATGCTTCGTTTGAGCCGGCCTATCACGCGCTCGCGTCGATTTATGAATCTCAGCAATCACCGGATCGCGCGATCGCCGTATTACGGAAATACCTTCAGACTGTGAACCCTCGAAACCGCGCTATCCGGCACCAGTTGGTTCGTGTCTATATGGCGGCAAAGGACTATCAGGGTGCCAGGAAAGAATTAAATGATCTGTTGGTGGAAGATCCGGCTGACCTCGATGCCCAGCTTCGATTGGCGCTGCTATATGGTGAGGAGAAAGAATATGCCAAGGCCATTGATCAGCTGACTCTAGTTCTCAAGGCGCGCCCGACGGAGCTTAAAATCAGAGATTACCTTGGATTTCTCTACGAGGAGTCCAAGGACACAAAGAAGGCCATCGAGACCTACACATTTAACATTCAACTTGAACCCTCTTACTTCGAAGGGCAGCTGCATCTCGGCCTGTTGTACTTTCGATTAAAGCAATATCCTGAGGCCATCACCCACTTGACCCTGGCCCGTAAAATTAATCCAAAACAGCCTGAAACCCACATCGTGCTGGGCCTGACCTATCTGCAGAAGGAACAGTTCGACGATGCAGCAAAGGTCTTGGAGGAGGGCATTAGCCAGAATCCCAAGAGCGCCGATCTGTACTTCAATCTCGGCACAGTCTACGACAAGCTCAATCGATTCGATGATGTCGAGCGTGTCATGGAGACAGCAATTAAGCTGGATCCCCATCATGCCGATGCCCTCAACTATCTGGGATACAGCTACGCAGAACGGGGAGTTAAAATCGACCAGGCGCTTTCCCTAACGAAGCGTGCCGTCTCGCTCAAACCGAGTAATGGGTACTATATCGATAGTCTCGCCTGGGCCCTGTTCAAATCCGGTTCGTTCACCGAGGCCTTGGCGGAGATGAAGCGCGCTGTTGCCCTCGCAGGGGATGATCCGGTGCTCTACGAACACCTCGGTGACATTTATGCCAAGCAACGAAACTTGACAGAGGCCCGCGAGGCCTGGCTCCGAGCATTGGAACTGGACCCCTCCAATAACAAGTTGATGGACCGATTTCGCGAGTTGGGAATGGGAGATCCGGCACAGGAAGAGCGTATCCAACAGGCCAAACAGCGTGTATCCGAGAAGATACAAACTCAGTAACAGATTCCTTCGTATTTCACGACAGCCCGCACTACAATCTTCCTTTCTTAACCTTCGACATCAATCTCGTCCGGGACTTTCGTCCTAAATCCTCTTTTCAAGCTCGACAGACCGATCCAGTCCAGTTCTCCCTCCTCAATGCTCATTCTGGTGGATTGCTCCTCCGATGCGACGGGGAGACCATTCGAATATCTTCATAGTCGGAGGGGGAACTGTAGGGGGTCAAGTCCCGTTCGACAGGCGACAAATATTGGCACATCAGGGCAAAAGCTGGAGAGAGGTGGGCCAAATAGGGGATTCCATCAAGAAGAAGGTAATCGTAACCATTTGATATTGCATGTCCCGCGTCCTTTCATGACTTGATAACGCAGCAGGCATCGAACCTGCTATAGGCCTTAGGCAACAGCAAGAGATATCGGTCTCGATAAGAAAGAAGCAAGGGTGTGTAAAGGGGCTAGATCAGTGAACCATCAACAAGGAGGCAGTACGATGTTGAAGCAGTTAAAGCAGTTGAAGGGGCAAAAGGGTTTTACCCTGATCGAGTTGATGATCGTTGTGGCGATCATCGGGATCTTGGCGGCCATCGCCATCCCGAACTTCCTGCAGTACCAGCTGAAGTCGCGCCAGGCAGAGGCGAAGACAAACTTAGGGGCGATCCGGACTTCTCTGACCGCCTTTCAGGCTGAACGAGGCTGCTACGTGGGAGTGACCACATGGCCGACCACGAACGTCCCTGCCGTCAATGCTAAAGCTATTCCTACGGCTTGGTCAACCGCTGCGACACCTGTGCCCGGCGGCATAACGACCTATTGCCAGGCGGTGGGAGGAGTCTTTACCACTCCTGTCACTGCTTCCTTTATGGACGTGGGGTTCGTGGCAACCGGAAGCGTGCTGTTTAACTACGGAACACAGTCGATAGCAGCAGGCGGAGTCACGCCAACGCTGGCATGTGGAGGAGCCGGCTTTGCCGCAAATGGCGCCGCGGTTGCACCTACCCCAGGAGCGGTTGGGGACATCGGTTTTTGGGCTTTCGCACAGGCAAACTTAGATGGAGATCCCACCATCTCGCACTGGGGCGCGAGCAACGATAATGGTGCTGCGGATTGCACAGTAGGAACGTTCTAATACGATCAATCGCATAGGACGAGATCCCGGCAGCCATCCGGCTGCCGGGATCTTCAGTTTTGTCATCTTGCCGGTCTGTCTGTTATGGCAGTCTCAACATCCATCTATCATCGCAGTGTCTCAATCGGGAATCAGGTTCTGCTTTGCATGGGTGGACTGCTCTTATTGGCCTGCGTCGGTTGGCTGCAAGAGAAGCTCGATCAGCGGCAGGATCGGACGAACGTCCAGATCGAAGGGCTCGCTCAGCTTCCAGAGGGCGAATATCTGAAACCGGCCTTGCTCGGCTATAACAACTTAGGGGCCGATCTTCTCTGGCTCAGGCTGCTGCAGGTGGTGGGGCAGAGACGGATTAGCACAGACGAATTTGAGTGGATGTATCACGCTCTCGACGTGATCACCACGCTCGACCCTCAATATGGCTATGCCTATTATGTTGGGGCAAACGTTCTGACCGATCAAGCCAACCGGCCAGACTTGAGCATTCGGTTGCTTGACAAGGGCGCCGACGCCAATCCCGAGATCTGGTACATTCCCTTTCTTCTTGGGTACAACTATTACTTTCTGCTCGCTGATCCCGCCAAGGGGGCTGAATACGTTATGAAGGCAGCCATTTTGCCGGATCGACCTGCCTATCTTCCAGGGCTTGCTACTCTCATGGCGGCGGAGGCGGGGCATCCAGAAACGGCCTTGGCGTTTCTGGATGCCCGTTTGCGTGAAACGCAAGATCCAGAGATGCGAGAATTCTTTGTGAATCGGATGAAAGAAGTTATCATTGAACGGGATCTTCACCTACTGGAGCGCGCGGTGGAAGCCTATCGGTTGCAACATTCAGTCACCCTTACGGCACTCACTGAGCTCGTGGTGGCAGGAGCCCTTCCGAATCTGCCGGAGGAACCGTTCGGAGGAGACTATCGGTTGGATCCCAAAACTGGTTCGGTCACCAGTTCGACGCATCCAAAGCGACTGAAGACGTTTTTTAAACGCAAAAATCCTCCTGCGTACCTCTTTCCAAAGATCGAGCCTTCTTACAGTTTCCCTCGGACATGGGAGTGAGCCATGGTGCCTAACCCCGATCTCGTGGTCCAGACTGAGCAACTCTCAAAGGTCTTCCGTGTGGGATTTTGGGGGAAGCGCGTCACTGCAGTGGATAGCATCAAACTCGAAGTCCGGTCTGGAGAAGTATTCGGCTTTCTCGGCCCGAACGGCGCAGGGAAAACCACGACCCTTAAGATGCTGATGGGGCTCATTTACCCAACGAGCGGACGTGCCTGGCTGTTCGGTCGGGATCTGGGCGACCCGCAAACGAAGGCAAGGCTGGGATTTCTTCCCGAGTCCCCCTACTTTTACGACTACCTCACGAGTCGGGAGTTTCTCGGGTTCTATGGACATTTGTTCGGGCTCTGGGGCGCTGCACTGGATAAGCGAGTCGATGAACTCTTGGAGCTGGTCGGTATGACCCATGCGAAGGATCTCCAGCTTAGGAAGTTCTCAAAAGGCATGTTGCAGCGGGTAGGGGTTGCCCAAGCCTTGATCAATGATCCAGAGTTGGTGGTGCTGGACGAACCCATGTCCGGCTTGGACCCTATAGGGCGGAAAGAAGTTCGCGATCTGATCTTGCGTCTCAAAGAGTCCGGAAAAACTGTCTTGTTCAGCTCCCATATTCTGCACGATGCCGAAGTGTTATGCGATAGAGTCGCGATGATCCTGAAGGGCCGGCTTGTGGCCTGCGGTAGGGTGACCGATTTACTGGATCAAGGGACGCATCACCAAGTGGAACTCGTCGTGGATGGTCTGACCCCAGAAGGATTGGACCACCTACGTCCGTTGACCGAAAAAGTCGTGAGGCAGGGGGATCGGATGCTACTGGTGCTGAAGAGTCAACAACAAGTAGCGGGAGCGTTGGAGATTATCCGTGCGGCGAAGGCTTCGCTGGTGTCGCTCAATCCTCAGAAGGGGTCGTTGGAGGATCTATTCATCCGGGAGGTTGCAGGGCATCGGAGTTCATCGGAGAACCGAGCATGAAAGTTTTGTCGATCGCTGTGAATACCTTCCGGGAAAACCTACGGGACAAGCTGCTCTATAATCTGCTGGTCTTTGCCCTGCTCATGATCGGCAGTTCCGTGGTCTTGTCACGGTTAACTCTGGGGGAGTTCCACCGTCTCATACTGGATATCGGACTCGGGAGCATCAATTTTTTCGGGGTCTTGATCGCCATTTTTGTCGGGATCGGACTGGTAAGTAAGGAGATCGAGAAGAAAACCATCTATACGATTGTGTCGAAGCCGGTGGCTCGCTACGAATTTCTGCTCGGAAAGTACCTGGGGCTCTCAATTACCTTGTTCGTCAACACGGTGGTAATGGCGGTGGGATTGTTGGTGGTGCTCTACGCCCAAGGAGTTCCTGTTGAGGGGATGCTCTTCAAGGCACTGGCGCTTATTTTCATTGAGTTCATGGTGATTACTGCGGTGGCGTTGCTGTTTTCGACATTTACCAGTGCCACCCTGAGTGCGATCTTTACCCTGGCGCTGTATGTGATTGGGCACCTCACCGCGGATCTGAAAGTGTTCGGGGCAAAGATGGATGATCTCAGCAGAGGAATCTTAGATGGAATCTACTATCTCTTGCCCAACCTTGAGCGGTTCAACTTGAAGGGACACGTCGTGCATCACCTCGACCTCGGCGGTTCGGATCTGATGCTGATTGTCACCTACGGGGCCACCTACACGGCAGTTCTGCTCTTTACGGCCAGCCTTATTTTTCATCGACGGGATTTCCGCTAGCCGGCTATTCTGATTCTCCCCTTGCATTCTGCTGAAGGGAAAGGTATTGAAGGGAGTGCCATGCCTGTTACCAGTGGTCTTTTGACGGTTTAGGTTCATACTGGAGAACAGCTTCGATGAATGTACCATTGCTTGATTTGAAAGCTCAGTTTCAGCCCATTCGGGCGGAGATTGTCACCGCAATACAGGCTGTCTGTGACGAGCAAGGCTTTGTGTTAGGGCCGCGCGTCGTGGCGTTCGAGGAAGCCATTGCCGGATACATCGGGTGTCGCTATGCGATCGGCTGTGCCTCGGGAAGCGATGCGCTGTTGCTCTCTCTGATGGCCATGGGAGTGAAGGCCGGGGATGAAGTCATTACAATCCCTTTTACATTTTTTGCTACGGCAGGCGCTGTGTCGCGATTGGGCGCGAAACCGGTGTTTGTGGACATTCAGCCTGATTCGTACAATATCGATTCCAAATTGATTGAGAAGGCGATCACGTCTCGCACAAAGGCGATCATTCCCGTGCACCTCTTCGGGCAATGCGCAGACATGGCCGCGATCAATGAAATCGCGAAGCAGAAAAAAGTTCGCGTTATCGAGGATGCCTGCCAAGCCATTGGAGCGGCACAGCAGGGGAACCGCGCAGGCGTATTGGGTGACAGCGGGTGCTTTAGTTTTTTCCCCACCAAGAATTTAGGAGGTTTTGGCGATGGAGGGCTGATCACGACCAACGACCAAACCCTTGCAGACTCTATGGCCATGCTCCGTGTTCACGGGAGTCAGGTTCGCTATCTCCACGAAGCAGTAGGAATCAATAGTCGGTTGGATGCGCTCCAGGCTGCCATACTCCAGATCAAATTGAAGTATCTTGACCAGTGGACTGACGGGCGACGTCGGAATGCTGAACGGTATCAGCAATTGTTTGCCCGGACGAAGGCTGCCGATCGCGTCAGGCTTCCATCCACGATGCCAGGCAATTTTCATGTCTATAATCAATTCACCGTGCGGGCACCGAAGCGGGATGAGTTGCGCGCCTTTCTCAAAGAAAAGGGGGTCGGCACGGAGGTGTACTACCCGCTTCCGATGCATCTCCAAAACTGCTACAGAGATTTAGGGTACCAGAAGGGGGCCTTCCCGCAGTCAGAACAGGCGGCTGATGAAGTCATGTCACTTCCAATTTATCCGGAATTGACCGAAGCGCAGCAGGCCTATGTAGTTGAGATGATTGCAGAGTTCTACCGGCGTGCCTAGCGCGCTGTTGAGAAAGTCCGCCAGCTCTCCGGAAGGTTGAGGTTTAGGCTAAGGTTAAGGCGGGGAGGGAAGAAGTCTGATCTCTGCTCAACCTTGACCTCAACCTCACCCTTCTTCAGACGCTACGGCCTTGCCCGCGGCAACGGCGCGTCTTGGCGCGGCGGGGTTGGGTGGGGTGAGACATCCTCCTAGAGAACATCGGAAAAGTTAGTTAGCACGGAAGCCGGAGAAGGAAGTCAGTATGGGATCGATGGCGTGGGGCTGCTTGCTTGTACTCTCTTTGATATGGGGCACGGAAGCTATCGGCAAGGAGTTATCTCCTCGGGAGATTTACGAACAGGCTTCTCCAGCCGTAGTGATGGTGATGGGCTATGCGGATGGGGGCAGGAAGGGGAGCGGAGGAACCGGTTCAATCATTCAGTCGGATGGACTGATTCTCACCAATGCCCACGTGGTGATCGAAGAGCAGACGGGAAAACCATTCCCTCGACTGTCCGTGTTTCTGAAGCCGGCCCGGGTTACGGGAGAGTCATCGAGCGATTTATCCCGTATGCTCCGTGCCAAGATCGTGGCCTATTCACAACCATTGGATCTAGCCTTGCTGAAACTTGATGGTATGAGTGAACGGCTGCCTGTCGTCGATGTGAGTGAATCGGAGCTGGCTAGGATCGGGGATCGAGTGGTGGCCATCGGTCATCCGGAACAGGGCGGACTGTGGACCCTCACCACCGGGGTGATCAGCGCGGAAGTCGATAATTTTAATGGCGTAAAGGGCAAGCACGTGTTTCAGACCGAGACGGGACTGAACAGGGGAAATTCTGGTGGCCCCCTCTTGGATGGAGAAGGCCGAATGATCGGGGTCAATACCGCAATTGCCCGTGTTGCTTCGGACGGCCTTCCAATCACGAGCATCAGTTTTGCTCTCAAGTCGAGCGTCGCCGGCCAGTGGTTGTGGGAGCAAGGCGTGGGGGCAGGGAGGCAGGGAGGGGGTAAGGAGGTAAGGGGGGTAAATCGAATAGATCAGACAGACCTGACCGACCAACCGGCTCAGTCAGTGCAGCCACAAGTCAAACCAGCCCAACCCCATCAGTCTGACTTGCAACTCAAGCAGACTGTGAAACCGGATGCGGCCCAGCCAGCGCCGCGCCCATATAACCTCGATCAGTTGGTCAGCGATCGTGCGAGAGCGGAAGCCGACCTCGATAGCATGATGTCAGAGATGCGTGGACGGATGAAGGGGCGGTAGAATCCAGGTGTTTAGGCTGAAGACCGAAGGCTGAAGGCTAAAAACCTCAGCCTATCTACCTGAGCGGTTACGTTTATTCTAGCATCCTGTTATGTCGTAATTGCCCCTTCCGAGGCTGACGAGACATGCCGGGCATATTTGCCCATCACACCTGAGGTATAGAGTGGCAGTGGTTGTTTGACCTTCTTGAGCCTGGCTTTGATTTCTTTCTGCGAGAGCTCCACGCTTAGCGTCCGCTTGGCAATATCAAAAACTATCATGTCTCCGTTCTTCACGGCGGCGATAGGACCGCCTTTGATCGCTTCGGGTGCAACATGGCCTGCCATCAAACCATGAGTGGCCCCTGAGAAACGGCCGTCGGTAAGCAGTGCGACGGAATCGCCTAAGCCTGCACCAACGATAGCCGCGGTTACGCCAAGCATTTCTCTCATGCCTGGTCCGCCTGACGGGCCTTCATAGCGGATTACTATCACATCACCTGCTTTGATCTGACGGGACTGGACCGCGACAAACGCATCCTCTTCTCTGTTGTACACCTTCGCTGGACCGCGGAATGTCATAATCGAGTGCCCTGCTACCTTCACGACGCAGCCGTCCGGCGCGAGGTTCCCCCGCAAAATCACCAACCCGCCGGTTTGCTTGATTGGATTCGATAGAGGACGGAGTACCTGTTGGCCTGATGTTTCCTTGGCGCCTTGGGCCTCTTCTCCAATCGTCCGGCCGGTCACAGTCGGCTGGCGCTCGTGCAAAAGACCAGCATCGATCAGACGTTTGGCGACTAAGGTTGTCCCTCCGGCCGCATAGAGATCCGAAGCGACAAATCGCCCACCTGGCTTCAGATCGGCGAGTAAGGGCACTTTCCGATTGATTCTGTCAAAGTCGTCGATGCTCAGTCTTATGCCGGCCTCACGCGCGATGGCGAGCAGGTGCAGCACGGCGTTCGTCGACCCGCCAGTGGTTGCAACTGCTGCGATAGCGTTCTCCAATGATTTCTTCGTAATGATGTGTCGGGGTCGCAGATCTCGTTTCAAGAGATCCAATACCATCTTTCCGCAATCGAAGGCCACGTCGTCCTTTCGTTGATCCATGGCCGGCACGCCGTTCCGTCCCATCGGCGAAATGCCGAGGAACTCGAATGCGATGGCCATGGTGTTGGCCGTAAACTGGCCACCGCAGGCGCCCGGGCCAGGGCAGGCATGGTCTTCGAGGTCCTTGAGCTCAGCGTTGGTCATTTTGCCGGAGGCATGTTTCCCAACTGCTTCGAACACGTCCTGAATGGTTACGTCGTGGCCTTGGAAGTGGCCCGGCATGATCGAGCCACCATAGAGCATCAACGATGGCAGGTTCAGTCGAGCAAGCGCCATGACGGTGCCGGGAATGGTCTTGTCACACCCTGACAATGCCACCACGCCGTCGAACAAGTGTCCACGGGCCACGAGTTCGATCGAATCGGCAATCACCTCCCGACTGATCAACGAGGCCTTCATCCCTTCAGTCCCCATAGAAATGCCATCCGACACCGCAATGGTGTTGTACTCAATGGGAGTACCGCCCGCAGCTCTGATGCCCGCCTTCACCCGTTCCGACAATCGGCGCAGATGGAAGTTGCAGGGCATGACCTCTATCCAGGTGTTGGCGACGCCGATGATGGGGCGGGACAAGTCTTCGTCGGTGAACCCGATGGCTTTCAACATTGCACGGGCCGGTGCTCGATCAGGACCGACCAGCAAATTGTGGCTTGTAAGCTTCAACTCCTTCGGCATAATCGCTTACTTCCCTTTCTTCCTGCCCTTCTTCTTGCCTTCGGCCTTCTCGTCCTTCTTCATTTCCATGTCGATCACGGTGCCGATGAATGCATCGATTCGGGTAACCCTAGCTCGAATGATTCACGACTCTTCTGCTGCAATTGCCGATCCGCTATTGCGTCAAGCCTCGAGCCGACGGGCTCGCCCCTCCGACCTTCAATGCACCGCACGAGTACGCCTCAGGTCTGGGCTCCGCGCGCCGGTCTCACGACACGACTTGGCGATTTCGCCACGAACCGTCGTGGATCATGCAGGATGGCATGTGTGCGCTGATCGCGTTACCGGGCGAACATCCTTATGGGACTGGCGGATGTGCAGGGTCGCTACCCATGTGTGGATTGCCTGTCATTGCGCCCCCATGGGGATTGCCGTATCCCTTACCGGCCTCTCCGTGTTGCTGCATCACTTTCTCATGCTCGGTCTTTTCCTTGGCTCGTTGCTCCGGGGTTAGCACAGCGAGGACATCCCGCTTGGCCTTGATAGAGACCATCCGTAGGCCGACTTGCAGGTCATGGCTCTGCTTAACCTTCGCTTCGACTGCTCCGAGATCGGACTTCTCATTCTCGGTCAGGGCCTTCACTTCTCGTTCAGCGATCTGGATATCAGCCTCGGTTTTGATGCGTATCTTGTCCAGGTTGAGCTGCATGTCTTTCAGTTTCGCCACCTGCTCTGAGGTGAGACCGATTTCTTGTTCGCGCTGCAGCAGATGCCTGATCAGGTGACCGGTGCCGCTATGTTTCATGCCAGCGCCATATCCGCCCATCGAACTATGCCCGCCGCCCATGTGTCCTTGTTTACCGTAGCCTGGCTCATTGGCCCAGACCGTCGAAATCCCAACGGTCAGAGCGAATACCGATGCGACGCCCAACGTCACGATGGCTCCTGTTCCTTGCTTCATATCTGCCTCCTTGGGTGAACCGAATGAAGAGGTTTATTCCTACGATGCGGACCAATTGTTTTAGTATGACACACGTCAAGAATGAGTGGTTGTAGATTGCCAGATCGACAGAAGCAACGCAAGCCAACCACGCACCTTGACGAGCGTACAGGTTCCGGAACATCCCAATGGAAAGAAATGCGGGCCGCAGGCGGAGCAAGAACCGGAAGCCTACCCTCTGGGGTGTGTTGAGGATTCTTGCGAGCTGAGAACGCCGCTGGCGGACTTTTTCAGCATCTTGCTAGGGATGTGATCGCCGTCTGGCTTGGTCAAGGAGTTCGGCACGGGGGTCGGGGTGTCCGATGCTCCTGAGTCGGTCGTACAGTGCTCGTTCCTCGTCGATCGAGGAGGGCGGCATCACGATCTGGATGGTCAAAAAGAGATCTCCGTGGCCACCGGTTGCCGAAGGGAGCCCCTTTCCCTTGAGCCGAAGCTTACTGTCAGCTCGACTCCCCGGAGGGACTTTCACCCGAACCGGCTCCATCAGTGTGGGGGCCATCACATCGGCACCCAGGGCCGCTTCCCATGGATAAACGGGGAGTGAGACATGAAGGTCGCTACCCTGCCTGCGAAAAATCTTGTCCGGAGCAATCGCCACCCGCATATACAAGTCGCCAGGCTTCCCGCCATTGCTCCCGGCTTGACCCTTTCCGGCCACGCGAACTCTGCTTCCATCCTGCACTCCGGCGGGGATCCGCACTTCAATCGTATTGGGCTGTAATATCGCTCCGTGCCCCTGGCAAGTCGGGCAGGCTCGTCCACGCAAAGCTCCACTGCCATGGCAGGTGGAGCAAGGCACTGGTTCCTGCAAGGTTACGCGTTTCGTCACGCCTGCTAATACCTCGGCCAGAGTCAGCTGTACTTCCGTCTCGAGGTCCTCCCCCTGCATAGCCAAGCCACGGCTCTTGCCGGCTCGCCCGCCTCCTTTGAATAGATTCTCGAAGATGTCGGCGAAGCCTTCCCCGCCAAACGAAAATTCTGGTCCCCCCTGCCCACGGGCACCAGCCTGTTGGCGCGCCTGTTCGTACGCCTCTGCCTGCTCCCAGTTCGTCCCATATTGATCGTACTTTTTTCGTTTATCCGGATCGCTCAGAACTTCGTGCGCCGCATTCAACTCCTTAAACTTTTTTTCCATCTCCGATTTCTTGGCCCCGCTATGGAGATCGGGATGGACTTGCCGCGCGAGACGGCGATAGGCCTTCTTGATGTCATCTGCCGAGGCAGACTTGGAGAGACCGAGCACTTGATAGTAGTCGCGTTCTGTTGTCGCCATGAGAGGTAGATTGGGCCGCTTTAGGATTGGTCAACTATCCTGAGCGAAGCTTACGGTGTCAGAGAAGACTTTTCAAGACGAAGGCCCGAAAGCAAAATTCTGCCGGGTCTCTTCCTATTAGCTATAAGCCAGTGGTTATCAGCTCTTCGCCATGCTTGCCCGCGCCATCATCTTACAATAGGAACAGACTTCGGCAGTGGTGGGCTGGCCGCAAGAGACGCAGGGATGGAGGACAGTCCGGTCTTTGTCCGTCATGGTGGTCGCAGCTGGTTGCTGCTTGCTTTGCTTCTCGAGAAAGCCCCAGTAGAACGCCTGTTTTGTGCCAGGCGACTCAGTCTCGAGGCGATTTAAGACTTCCTTATACTGAAGCATCTTGGCGCCCTTGGCCATTGGACACTCCTCAACGATGTAATCGATCCGGTTCAACACAGCATAGGCCGCGAGCTCTCGCTCCGAGAGCCGGTAGAGAGGCTTGACCTTCTTGGCAAACCCTTCCACTGAGGCGGGCAACGAGGGGCTCTGCTTATCCAGATATTCCTCCTGCCAATGTAGCACATTGCCCAACAGCCGAGCCGCTTCATCATCGAGATTGTGGCCCGTGGCCATCACGTCATAGTGCTCTTCGATTGCCACACGATTGAACTGATAGCGTTTGATCGTGCCGCAGGTAGAACAGGTCGGGCGATGAATGAGCTGGGCCAATTCCTTGATCCCGGCCCCCGCCTCCTGTTCGACCCTATGGAGGTGCAATGTAGCTTGATGTGAGCCAGCGACAGCCTGGGCAAATTTCGTGACCTTGGCATGCGACTCTTCAGAATAGGTTCCGATACCGAGATTCACATAGAGCGCATCAGCCTTGTAGCCGAGCTTGAGCAAGATGTCCCAGAGCGCCAGACTGTCCTTCCCGCCCGACACAGCCACAAGAATGCGGTCATCTCTTCTGAACATCTTCTCAGACTTGATCGCTCGCGCAACCTGATCGTGGACGAAGCCATTGAAGCAGCCTTTGCAGAAGGCCGCATTGTGGCGCGGGAGAGCGATGACCGCTTTGGTTTTACATTTGGTGCAATTCATCGCTCAAATAGCTTTCAGCTATCAGCGTCAGCTTTCTGAGAAACCAAGCCTGATGGCTGATGCTGACTGCTATCCCCCCGAGATCACCGGACGGATTTCGATTTGATCGCCGTCGTAGAGCATCTCGTCCTCGGTGACGAGATCATCACCTTTGATGACCAAATGGGCTTCGACGACAAGGTTCAACTCGCGCAAGAGTTCTTTGACCTTCTTGGGACCTTTCACCTCAATGGTTCTGGCTGGATGGCTCAGTTGGACCTGCATGGGAGGATCATAAGCTCTCATGCCGGTATGGAACAAGGGGTCTCTTATGGTGGGGTAAGCCGTAAGAGCTGAGGGGTAGGGAAGAAGGGTGAGAATGGCTACTGTGTGGGAATGAGTTTGTTCCTGGCGAAGACAATCCCCTCGTCGAGTGTTGAAAATAGTCCATCCAGCTGCGCTTCGTAACATTCATCGAGTAGCCGCCCCAGATTGGGACCGGGCTGGACTCCTAGTTCTAGCACATGACGACCCATCACAAGAGGAGCGGGGGCCTGGGCTTCCACCTCCAGCTTACGTGCGCGCTCCAGTAGCCATTCACCGGCAGGAAATCCATCAAAGAGTTTTGGCGGACGGCCCGCGTGATCGGCTCGTGCAACGCGGACGAGCCGGTCGATCCGTTGTACCTTCCTGGCCAGTCGTCGCACTGCGCTGTCCGAGGCATTTGCGTCATGCAAGGCACGGGGGCTGAGATGACAGAGCACAAGGGGAATCACCTCGTTGATCAGATCGCCTTGATTCGTCAATCGTTCCAGGAAGCGTCTCGTCGGAGCCTCTCCCTCCGGTTCGTGGCCGCGAGACATGATACGTCCGAAGTCATGGGTCGTGGTCGCAGGCTTTCCGAAGTCGTGGCAGAGGATGCCGAGGCCCACTGCCAGATCGTCGTCGTGATGGCCGGTGCGCTCTGCGGCGAACCAGTCCAAGCAGTGGAGCGTGTGGATCCAGACATCGCCTTCCGGGTGCCAGATGGGGTCTTGCTCACAGCCCTGCAACGCTGCGAGTTCAGGGTAGAAGCGGAGCCAGCCGCAGTCGTTCAAAAATCGTAACCCAATCGATGGTTTGATCCCTTGGAGGAGGAGTTTCTTCCATTCTTCCCAGAGTCGTTCGCTCGGTTGTCCTTCCTGTGTCAGGGTCCGGCATAGGGCAATCGTCTCCGGCGCGACGGTCAAACCGAATCGTGCGGCAAGTTGCATGGCGCGCAGCACGCGCAAGGGGTCCTCGCCGAATCGATCAGAGGCGTGGCGCAACACATGGGCATCGAGGTCAACCCGTCCATTGAAGGGGTCGCGGAGCTCCAGCGTATCTGGGTCCCAGGCCATGGCGTTGAGAGAGAAGTCGCGCCGCGCCAGTGCTTCGTCGATGTCCATGTCGGGATCGGACTGCCTCAGTAATCCTGAGACCGACGCAGGGTCGGCGAGCATGCGGGAGGGTATGGAGATATCGATGGGCAGGCCCTGCAGTTTAAACACACCAAACGCTTTCCCGACGAACTGCACGGAGAACTGCTCTGCGAGCAGCGCATGCAGTTGGCCGGGTGGTACTCCGGAAATCTCGAGGTCCAGATCGCGTGGTTGCAGACCGAGCATCAGGTCTCGGAGGCAGCCGCCGACCAGCCAAGTCCTGCCGCCGGCCCGGCGAATCAGTTGTTCGATTTGTCGCAGTGGCCCCGCGAGCGCGGGATTCTCGATGCGGAAACGAACCGGCACCTAGAGCGTCACCTCCCGGAGAAATTTTGCTGACTCTTCAGGCGCCACAGGATTGATGTAGAAACCTGTGCCCCATTCGAATCCGGCCACCTGTGTCAGCTTGGGAATGATTTCAATGTGCCAGTGGTAGAAATCTCCGGTCTTCTCGTGGAGGGGAGAACTATGGAGGACGAAATTGTACGAGGGTCGAGCGAGAACCTTGTCCATCCGGCGGAGTCCTTCGGAGAGAATCGGTGCGAGGAACTCAAATTGTAGTTTCTGGCTCTCCTCGAAGTAGCATGCGTGACGCTTCGGCAGAATCCACATTTCAAATGGAAAGCGTGGGGCATAGGGGGTTGCGCAGAGGAATTCTTGATTTTCTGCGACGATGCGATCGCCTCCAGAAAGGTCCTGTCGGAGAATATCGCAATAGATGCAGCGCTCCTTTTGTGCATAATGAGCCCGACAGCCTTCGATCTCTTCCAGGACGCTGGTAGGGATGATCGGCAGGGCAATGAGTTGTGAGTGGCTGTGCTCCAATGTGGCCCCGGCCGATGCGCCATGGTTCTTGAAAATAAGGATGTATCGAAACCGCACGTCTTTCTTCAGATCAATCATGCGGTCGCGATAAGACCACAGTACGTCCTCGATCCGCTTTGTCGGCATGTCGGCCAGGCTATCTGTGTGGTTGGGCGTTTCGATGATAACTTCATGTGCGCCAATCCCATTCATGCGATCATAGAGACCAAGGCCTTGGCGGTCGAGGTCGCCTTCGATCTGAAGTGCAGGGAACTTGTTCGGCACGACACGCACGGTCCAGTTCGGGGTGTTGGGTTCCACCGGTTGAGGCCGGTAGGCCAGGATTTCTTTTGGCGTCAGCCGCTCCTGCCCTGGGCAAAATGGGCACAGAGTAGCAGCCAGTGGTCTGGTTGTTTGCATAGGAATGAAGTCGTGAGGCCGGGCGTTCCGTTCCGTCGAAATAATCACCCACCGACCGACAATCGGATCACGTCTTAGATCGGGCATGTGTCCCCCAGGCAATGTTGCATGTATTGTGTTGAATGCGGAATTGGAACAACCAAATTTACCATTGAAAATTGAACATTCGTCATTCGCAGCTCACACTCGCCAGAGATTCGCTTCAAATTCCGGACCTGGGACGAAGAAGCTTGCTGGCTTGCGGTGCGGGTACCGCGTAACTTCCAAGCCGTGTTCCATCACGAGAATAGTCATATGGAACTCTTGCCCTGGTAAGAGCTCGAGATCCTTGAATGGCACGGCCAGTTCTACAATCTTTTGATGACATATCGAGTGGTAGAGGCGGATCTTCTCCCAGGATCCACTCGCCGATTTCTGCGAAAGCAGAAACTGTTCTTGCTCCGTCGCCTTGAGAGAAAAAGATAGGCGATAGGACCGTTCAGGCGTCTGCAGCTGCAGCTCGACCGTTAGCTCGGCCTTCCTCGCCTGCGATTGCTCGTCGGGATCAAGCCGGAGATATAACTGGTCAGGGCTCCAGCCGAACCGGATATCGTTCAGCACCCCTTCGGCTTTCCACATCGCGCCGAGCGGTGGCTGAGTCGTAATTCTCCCTGCTCCACGCCACTCGAAAAAATTTGTCACGAATCCATCGATCAAGGGGTTGAGTAAGGCGAGAGGCGCGGTTACGAGGTCCGTATCCGGCATGGTGCGAGGGCGACAGATCGGCTGATTCAACAGATCCGGTGCAGGCAGTCCTGCGATTGTCCAGACGTTCCGGAGATGGGTTCGAAAGAGCCGATCGAACTCCTCTTTATAGTCCGTATCGAAGTCGTCCCCGTACCACCAGAACCAATCGCTGCCTTCCGCGGCATAGAGTTCATCCCAGGCGGCCTGTGCGCGATCCGGGGGGAGGGTGGCAGTGATTTCGGCGAGACAGGTTCGCGTGTGATTCACGAGATCCCACCCTTGATTGTCTTCCTGGTGGCCGATCCAAATCTTGTAGTCCTGGTTGATCCAGGAGCCAGAATGCAGATGTCTGACTCGCTGTGTCGCCGGCGCAGCCTCAAGTGCTTCAGAGATTGTCGAGGTAGTAGCACGAATACTGTGATCATTAAGCACGCCGGTTGAACAGGCCTTATAGAGGATCGACAGAAACTGTTCGCCCCCCTCGTGATAATGTTCCCAGGGGTTTTCCCCGTCGAGTACAATGGCGATAGTGATCTGTTCCTGCGGCGCATCGTGAATGATCTGGCGTAGCCGACGAAGGACATCCTCTGCGGCGATATCGGGAGTTGTCTTATGGTAGACGAACCCGAAGGCATCGGAGATCTCGCGATCGCGAAACAGTATCGTCACGTCTTGACCCTCAGGTCCGACCTGATAGGGCTGATACAGATCGCGGTGGCGCTGCCATGGTTGCTGGGTCGCGTCAAGCGAACGGGCGAGGATGCCCTCGTCGGTCGCAAGCCAGCGCAGTCCAACCTTCGGCAACATTGAAATCAGCTCCGGACAAACAGAGCCTTCCGACGGCCAGAGGCCTACAGGCGCTCGGCCGAATGTGGCAGTATGAAACTCGATCGCGCGTTGCAGTTGGGCCTCCGCATCTTCCGGTGCGTGGAACCGGGACGGGAGCGGGAGATCCGGTCTGGCTCGTCGGGTGAAGTCTGTATCGATGACGAGCGGCAGGATCGGGTGATAGAAGGGAGTTGTCGTCAGTTCGATTTGTCCCCGCTCCATCAATTGCCGGTAGAGCGGAATGATGTCCTTCACAGCGGAAAGTTGAAGCGACAGCACTTCCTGTTTATCTTCCTCCGTGAATCCCCGGTTTTTCGCGCGTAGGGCTGCCAGGCGTGGATAGCGACTGACAGTGCCGTAGCCGAACCAGGCGAGGTTATGCCAGGTCTGTAGATCCAGCATATCCTGCGTCGAAAACTGCCGCGCCACCCGTTCCAGGTCGCGACCGACAACGTCCGCCCCTCGCTTCACGAGCAATTGATGATAGCGTGAATAGGGACGTACCATCGTAGCCCAATTGGCCGAGAAAAAATGCCGAATTAGAAACGCCTTCTCTTCCAGACGAAGACCCGCTGCCGGGCGTTGTGCATATTCGAGGAAGAGGTCCCGCACCGTTCCTGATCCGATTTCTTGCAACTGTCGCAGAAGCGAGGGGGTAAAATTGAAGGTGGCTTTAACTGAGGGAAATTTCTCCAGGCCATAGGCCATATCGTAGTAGGCCTTCGTGGCATGGAGTCGCACCCAGGGCATGCTCGCAGACCCCGTGACCGGGTCAGTGTAATAGGGTTGATGCATGTGCCAAAGGAAACAGATACGAGCAGTTTTCATGGTCGAATGTTATTGAGGATTTATGATCAGTATGTCATAGGGGTACCAGGCCTGCAATCACCGGAGAAAAATGGAGACGGTGCGTCAGACAGCTCGGCAGGGTGCGCTGGGTCAGATACTCTGGTACTGGCTGCCGGTCGCGCTCTATGCCGGTATAATCTTTTACCTGTCTGATCAGCCGCACCCGCAAGAGAAACTGCCATCGTTCTTGTTCGACGAATTCAGCGATAAATTCTTGCATGCGATCGAGTATGGTATATTGGCTCTCCTCTGTTACAGGGCATTTCGCTGGGCATCAGGTCCAGCTGTCGCTCGGCAGGCCGTCCTGCTGGCCATCGTGGCTGCCTCTGTCTATGGCATGACGGATGAAGTGCACCAGGCCTTTATCCCATTCCGTGAGTCCGGTTGGGAGGATTGGATGGCCGATACAATCGGCGCAGCCATCGGCGCACTGAGTTGGCGGTTCCTCGACCGTGATAATCTGCCCTTAGCCAAGCGTGATACGTGAGCACATCCTAGCAGGATGCTGAAAAAGTCCGCCAGCATCGTTCTCGCATCGCTCAGAGGCTCAACGTACCGCAAGGGTACGCCTCGCCTCTTCGCTCGCTGCGGCCTTGCTGGACAGCCTTTTTGAGCATCCTCCGGGACATTTCTCTCCCACCCCGGATAAACAGGCTATAAAAGTTCAGCTGGCTTCATTATAGTTTTTCCGCAGCCTGCTAACGATCGACACCGCTCAGTAACAGGGCAGCCTGGTCGATCCTCGATTGCGCGCGTCGAACGAGCACATTCCGATCGTGCGCGTTCCGCGAGCAGGAGGACAACCAGGCTGCCCGTCTTCTTCCTTTGAGTGACAAGTTTTGACCGCATCAGTATAATGCGCAGCCTATGGCTACTGCCAATCCTACCGCCCCCAAACAGCCACTGGCTTTGCCTGATCGTACCCTCATAGCTGCCACGGTAGAGGGCCGGTTTCCCTTTAAGGGACAATTCAAGGCCCTTACGCCGTTAGCAGGTGATGCCTCCAACCGCCGGTATTTTCGCATCGAGGTGACCGGGGGCGACGTTCACTCGGTGATTCTCATGCAGTTAGCGGAGCCGGAAGCCTTCAAACAATCAGAAGAAGCCGTCAGCGGAGCGACTCATCAGCTCGCCGAGTTGCCATTTCTTAACATTCTGTCGTACTTGTCCAAAGCCGGTGTCTCGGCTCCTCGCCTCTATCACTATGATCAGGCAGCGGGGCTGCTCTATCTTGAAGATTTTGGAGACCTTACCCTAGCGGAAGCCTGTCGTGAGGCAAATCCCGCAGATGTGGAAGCGCACTATACGCAGGCTGTCGATGCTCTTACGCAGATGCAATCGAAGGTCACCTCAATCGCCGATTCGAATTGTCTCGCGTTCCACCGAAGTTTCGATGTGCCGCTCCTCATGTGGGAGTTCGACCATTTCCTGGAATATGGGATCGTGGCGCGGCAGGGGAAGCCCATGTGCGCGGACGATCATCTGCCCATTCGCGGCGAATGTGAGAGAATCGCCGAGTTGCTTGCCGGCCAACCGCGTGTCTTCGTCCACCGCGACTATCACTCGCGCAATTTGATGGTCGATGGTAAACGGCTGGGGATCATCGACTTTCAAGATGCCTTGATGGGGCCGGCGACATACGATCTTGCCTCGCTGCTGCGCGATGCCTATATTGAACTCGACGAGCCGCTGATCGACCGCTTAATCAACCGCTACCTCGATCGATTAACGACTCATCGAGGACTATGGGGTAATCGGGAAACGTTCCGCCGCCTGTTCGACTTCACGAGCATCCAGCGTAATCTCAAAGCGGCTGGGCGATTCGTCTACATCGATCGCGTCAAAGGCAATCCCAAATTTCTCGCCGATATTCCACGTGTTTTGAGTTATGTCAAACGGAATCTCTTGAAGTATCCGGAGCTGGATAGGCTCCGAAAGCACATCACCCCCTATGTGCCCGAGCTGCAATGACTGCCGTAATTGAAATCCCTCACCCCGTACCCATTACCCCTCAAGGTTCCCAATGAAAGCCATGATCCTCGCAGCGGGTCTTGGAACTCGCCTAAGGCCGTTGACGAATACGATGCCGAAACCGCTCCTTCCCATCGCCGGTACACCGCTGATAGTATGGAATCTCTTGCTCCTCAAGCGGTATGGGTTTCTGGATGTCGTGATCAACCTGCACTACCTCGGACCGATGATCGAGCAGGTGGTCGGCAACGGCGCGCGATACGGGATGCGGATTACCTATTCACGCGAGCCGGTTATTTTAGGGACCGGCGGAGGGATCAAACAGGCGGAGCCGTATTTTTCCGGATCACCGGTGCTCATCCTGAACGGAGATACGCTCGTGGAGATTGATTTGGAAGCCCTATGGGCATTCCATCGAGAACGAAATGCGGCAGCGACCTTGGTTCTGCGGCCCGACCCAGATGCCGCACATTGGGGGCTGGTTGAGGTAGGGGAAGCCGGTAGGATTGTGCGGATCACCGGGCGTGGCCTTTCAGAGCCGACCGTGACTCAACCGAGAATGTTCGCGGGCGTTCATATCTTGCACCCTCGTCTGCTGCGCGAAGTTCCGAAGGGGAAGGCATCTTCGATCATCGAAGCCTATGTGTCTGGGATTCAGCGAAACGAAGCCGTGCTAGGATACGATCACCAGGGTTATTGGTCGGACATTGGCACGCCCGAGCGGTACGGACAGGCTGAGCAGGATGCGAGATCAGGGAGAATCGACTTATCCCGCAGAAGTCTTTCGCCATCCGCCAGATGAATAGCCGCATCCTTCCTAGCACATCAAACGACCAGGTTATTGTCCCCGCTTTTTTGCCTGGCTAGGATGATAAGATGTCCGTGGGTCCGGAGGTGGAACAACCCATCCAAACTTTTATGAGGGAATTATGAACGTGACTCTGATTCGGTGCTTCATCGGAATCTCATTGGGGAGCATGCTAGCCACGAGCGTCTGTCTCGCAGCAGAACCGGCTGAGCTAGAAAAGTTCGTGAAGGCTCGTATCGAGATCGGTGAGATGATGGTGAACTATTTTCAGGGAGGAGGGCCTGCCGGGGGAGGCCAGCAGCCATCGCCTGAACAGATGAGAAGCATGGGGGCGGACATCCATGCGAAACTCGGCAAAGTCCTGGCGAAGTATGATCTGACGGTTGAAGAATACCGAAAGCGTAGTCCGGAGGTTTTCGCCGATGAGGCGGCGGTCAAGGGCTACCTCAACGAGCATCCTGATCTGAAACAACGTTACGAGGCGCTCCCGCTGGACCGGATGGGACGTGGTGGCAGCACCGGGCGTGGGTATTAGAAGCCTGTCCAAGCTTGCTCGTTGCTTTCTCATGGAATGGTACCTGTGCTGGTCCCACTGCGCCCGTCGAACGAGCACATTCTGATCGCGCGCGTTCCGGGGGCAAGGGACCAGCACAGGTACTGTTCCACTCCTTTGATTGACTCCTCCCCACCCCCTCCCTATAATGCCGCTCGATAGTAGATTCGGCTGCCTTTCCATACAGTTATGGCTTCTTTCTCCAAGATATCTTTGGCTGGGAAATGGGACAAGGTCCGTGACGAACTGTCCCATGCGTTTGCCACCAAGATCGAGGCAGAGGCGTTCACAAGTGAAGATCTTCTGCTGCTTGATCGGGTGGCCGATGCGGTGGTGAAACGGGGCATGACTGCGCCAGCCACGATCTTTTTGGAATCGCTCGGTCCCATGAACTTTCTCGGCAGTCAGGCACTGTATTTCCTGGCCCCGATCGTCGAATGGGCACTAGACGCGAAAGAAATTGAGCATGTAGCCCGGTTGCTTGAACGGCGGGAGACGATTCCGCGTCTCATCACGATCATTGAAACGAAGTCTGCGCCCAAGGCTCTTCCTGGAGCCGCCGCTCGATGACTCTCCCGAGTCCAGAACCCATTAAGCCTGCGACCGTCCATCCTCTCAATGTCATTGTTGCGACCGACTGTGGCAGCACCACAACCAAAGCTATTCTGATCGAGAAGGTCGGCGACGAATACCGGCAAACTTTCCGGGGTGAAGCGCCGACGACAGTGGAGGCTCCTTTCGAAGATGTGACGCGGGGTGTGCTGAACGCGATTGCCGAAATTGAAGAACTCTCCGGCCGAAAAATCCTCGATGGAGACAGGATCATCACGCCTTGTCGTGATCCGAAAACGGGCGTGGACATATATATTTCAACCAGCAGCGCGGGCGGCGGGTTGCAGATGATGGTGACGGGGGTTGTGCAGAACATGACAGGGGAAAGCGCGCAACGGGCAGCGCTCGGAGCCGGCGCGATTGTCATTGACGTCCTGGCATCGAACGACGGCCGATTGCCGCATGAAAAGATCGAACGTATTCGTACGATGAGACCGGACATGATCTTGATGTCAGGCGGGACGGATGGTGGCGCGGTCACTCATGTGGTCGAGATGGCTGAGTACATTTCAGCCGCTGAGCCACGCCCTCGGTTCGGGGCAACCTTCAAACTCCCATTGATTTATGCCGGCAACCGGGATGCGCAGCCGCAAGTGAAAAAGATTCTTGGCGAGAAAGCCGCGCTGGTGCTGACAGACAATATTCGCCCGGTGTTGGAGCGGGAGAATCTCGCACCGGCACGGAATAAGATTCACGACCTGTTTCTGGAACACGTGATGCAGCAGGCACCAGGCTATAAGAAACTGATCGAGATGGCCGGCGCGCCGATTATGCCGACGCCGGCGGCGGTTGGCGTGATCATGGAAACAATTGCCAAGCGGGAACATGTGAACGTGATCGGGGTGGATATCGGCGGCGCCACCACAGATGTGTTCTCGGTCTTCGAGGGCCTGTTCAATCGAACCGTCAGCGCGAATCTCGGGATGTCATACAGTATCTCCAATGTGCTGGCCGAAGCAGGTCTCCCGAATATTATGCGTTGGGTGCCCTTCACGATCGATGAACAGACGCTTCGCAATCGGATCAAGAACAAGATGATCCGACCGACGACGATTCCACAGACGCTGGACGAGTTGCAGATCGAACATGCGATTTCCCGTGAGGCGCTCCGGCTCGCCCTGACCCATCATAAGTCCCTCGCGACAGCCCTCAAGGGGGTGCAGCAGGAGCGCACCATTTCAGATGTGTTCGAGCAGCAGCAGTCCGGCAAAACCTTAATCGACATGCTGAAGCTCGATCTTATCGTCGGGAGTGGCGGGATCCTGTCCCACGCGCCGCGCCGTGTGCAATCGATGCTGATGATGGTGGATGCCTATGAGCCGCTCGGCGTGACGAGGCTTTCAGTAGACAGTATCTTTATGATGCCGCATCTCGGAGTCCTTTCGACCATAAACGAAAAAGCCGCAACCGATGTCTTTATTCGTGACTGCATGGTCTACTTGGGGACCTGTGTCGCGCCGATCGGGCAGGGAAAAGAAGGGGAAAGGTGCGCGGACTATACGATCACTTTCCCGGATGGACGGGTGGACAAGGGGCAACTCTCGTTCGGCGACCTTCGACTGGTTCCGCTGTCAGATAGACAGAAGGCTTCGATCACAGTCCAACCTGTGAAACAGGTGAATCTCGGGGCAGGCGCAGGAGTGCCGGTCACGAGAGAAGTGTATGGAGGAGTGGTGGGGCTCTTGCTCGATGGGCGTGGGCGTCCGTTGCAGTTGCCTGCCGACCACAATGCCAGAGTGGCATCGCTGGCGAAATGGTACAGCGCAGTCGGGTTGTACCCTAAAGGAGGCTGAGATTGAGGCTGAGGTTAAGAACCTCAACCTGAACCTTCTCAAAGAATGGCCCATTCCTATACTCCAGGATTAACCGTCACAGAACAGGCCCTGATCCGGCGACGTCGCATGTTGTCGTTGCCCGGCAAGGTGTTGGTCTCAGCCGGGGAAAAGGTGCGTGCGAATCAGGCGGTGGCTCGCGCAGAATTGCCCGGGAAGGTCTACCCCTTGAATCTTGCCAATCAGTTGGGAGTGGCGCCGGATGAGATTCAGGAATACTTGATCAAGAAGGCAGGCGATACGGTGCAGAAGGAGGAGATTCTGGCCGAGAACAAACCACTTGTGAAGTGGTTCAAGACGGAAGTTCGCTCGCCGATCACCGGTGTCGTAGAGTCTGTGTCTACGGTGACGGGGCAGGTGCTGTTGCGGGATCCGCCGCGTGTGCTTGAATTGCTGGGCTACGTTGATGGGACCATTGTCGAGGTGATTCCGCAGCAGGGGGTTGTCGTAGAGACTGATTGCAGCCTGGTGCAGGGCATTTTCGGCATCGGTGGCGAAACCAGAGGTGAGATCGTCATCGGAGTGGCGTCGCCGGAAGAAGTGCTCTCGCCTGGCCATTTCACTGCGGAGATGAAGGAGAAGGTTGTTGTGGGAGGCTCCTTCATCTCGTCAGACGCGCTGGCTCGCGCGAAGGAGATCGGGGTAGCCGGTGTGGTGATCGGCGGTATCCATGATAAAGATTTGCGGGCCCTGCTGGGCTACGATCTTGGCGTGGCGATCACCGGCACCGAACAGGTCGGCTTTACTCTGATCCTCACGGAAGGGTTCGGCCCCATCCCTATGGCCCGCAAGACCTTTACACTCCTCTCCGCCCATGCAGGGCAACCGGCTTCAATTTCAGGCGCCACTCAGATTCGAGCCGGCGTCATCCGACCGGAGATCATCGTTCCAAAAGGACGCGCATCGGGCGGTCACAATGTGGCAACTGAGCTACAGCGGGAAGGCATCAGGATCGGAGACCAAGTCCGTGTCATACGAGACCCGCTGTTTGGAAAGATCGGTGAAGTCGCGAGCCTCCCATCCGATCTGCAAAAAATTCCAACCGAGAGCGAGGTGCGCGTCATGGAAGTCCGATTTGCCGACGGCAGCAGAACCATGATACCGCGGGCGAATATCGAATTGATCGAGGGAGCATAAAAAGCGTGAGGGGTAAGGGGTTAGGGGTAAGGGGTTATGGTCGCGCGATGACGCAACGTGTCATTCTCGCAGTCTCTGTCATCGGCTTGTCTCCATCTTTTGTGTCGGCACAAACGCCGCTTTCACCTCCCCAAGATGTTCGAGTGTTTGATACTCCGAGCGATGGAGGGGGCAGTTTGACTATGGTCTGGTCGCCTGCTTCCGATGAGAGTGCCGCAACCAAGTATCAGGTTTTACTCAGCGAGGGCACCACAGTACCAGATCCTGCCACGATGAAGGTTGTGGCGGAGTTTCCGGCGAACCAACGCTACGTCCGTGAAGCAAAATGGCCTTGGTGGACAAGACCTGTCGAACGGGACCAGCACCAGTTCACCCTCAGAAATGGCAAGGGGATTGAGCTGAAAGATGGGAGCTCCTACCTCATCACGGTGGCGAGGGTCTCTGGCGACGATCGTGCAATCGCCACGCCTGTTCAGGCTACGCCACAACCGAATTGGATCAACTGGAATCAGATGAATAATCTGATTCTGGCGCTCCTGTTTGGGGGCATCGTCTTCTACTCAATAGGGATAGCGAGAAAGCGGGAGATCTTCCTCCGGCGCATTCCCGGTCTTGCTGCGGTGGATGAAGCTATCGGCCGCGCGACCGAGTTGGGCAAGCCGATCCTGTACCTCACCGGCGCCCACGACATGCATGATCCTTCAACCATTGCCGCCGCAATCATTCTGGGACGTGTGGCTAAACGCGCGGCCGCCTATGAGACCGATATACTTGTGCCGCACCGCGATCCGATTACCATGGCCGTTTGCCAGGAAATTACGAAACAGGCCTACCTGGAAGCAGGCAAGCCTGACCTCTACAAGGATGATTCGAATTTCTTCATTACGTCGGATCAATTCAGCTATACCGCGGCGGTGGACGGCATGATGTTGCGGAAAAAACCGGCGGCGAATTTCTTTATGGGATCGTACTTTGCCGAAGCCTTGTTGTTGACGGAAACTGGTGCGAGTACCGGGGCCATCCAGATCGCCGGGACGGACTCAGATCACCAGCTCCCGTTCTTCGTCACCACCTGCGATTACACCTTGATCGGGGAGGAACTGTATGCAGCCAGCGCCTATCTCTCGAGAGAACCGGTTCAGGTTGGCACGCTACGCGGACAGGACATCGGCAAGGCCCTCATCCTTGGCGTCCTCGGCATCGGGACCATTGTCGCGACTCTCGGAGCATTGCTGGACGCCCAGTGGCCGCAACTATTCCTGGATCTGTTCAAGGATGTGAAATGATCTTTTTGCGCAGACAACTCCCGCTCCTGGTCACACTCATCACCGGTATTGTGTTTGCCGCGCAATACTATGTGCCGCATCCCGCGTCGGAGCAGATGCTGACCTCCGCCACCAAGTGGCTCCAGATCATCGGCGGGTTTGCGCTGGTGTTGGGCGTAAGCAGTCTGTTCCACGTGCATGCCGTCAAGATCCGGCGCAAAGAAGCCGGGTGGGGTTATAGTTTCGTGCTCTATGTCAGCATGTTGGGCACCATTGCCGTCGGCCTGTGGTCGAATGGCAAGGAAGCCGTCGACGGCGCCATGACGGTCTTTGGATGGGTCTATAACTTTATGATGGTCCCGCTCCAGGGGACGATGTTTGCCATCCTTGCCCTGTTCATCGCCTCGGCAGCCTATCGGTCGTTTCGCGCACGGAGCCGTGAGGCGTCGGTGCTGCTCATCGCAGCGGTGATTGTCATGACCGGACGCGTCCCGCTCGGAGAATATCTCATTCCCCTCAGCGGCGACCTCTCTCAGTGGATCCTGAATGTGCTGAATGCGTCGGTGCGGCGTGCGATCCTGATCGGCGTCAGCCTCGGTACGGTGGCGCTCTCCATCAAGATTGTCTTCGGCCTGGAACGATCGTATTTGGGTGGGGGCAAGGAGTAGCGTAAGGGGTGAGGCGTGAGGGGTAAGGGGTGGTGAACAACAAGACGAAGCTGGTGGATTGTTCGCCTAACGTTTCACGCCTGACGCCTCACGAGAAAAACCGGAGGTTTTTCGTTTGAGCTTTGCTGAGCGCATGCTGAAGATCGATCGGCGGATCATCTTCCTGGTGATCGGTCTCTGTACGCTCTTGCCGCTTCTCTATCCCGTCGGGTTACCGATCAAGATTTCCCCCGAAGTGCGCGGGGTATACGATCACATCGAGTCGCTCCCTGAAGGGTCAGTGTTTCTGCTCTCATTGGACTTCGACCCTGCGTCGAAGCCAGAGCTCCAGCCCCAAGCGATTTCACTGCTGCATCATGCCTTCAGGAAAAATCTGCGCGTGGTCGCGTTGACGCTCTGGGTCACCGGCACCGGCCTGGCCGACCAGATCATCACACAAGCTGCTCGCGAGATGGGCAAGGAAAGCGGGAAGGATTATGTATTTCTCGGCTGGAGCCCCGGCGGGACTGCCGTCATCATCAATATGGGTCAGAATCTGTATGGCACCTTTCCAACCGACTATAACGGCAAGCCGACGAAGGGATTGCCGGTGCTCCAAGGTGTCGCAAATCTACGCGATGTGAACTATGCCGTCAGTCTTGGCGCCGGCAATCCCGGTGTGGAAGCCTGGTATGTATTCGGGAAGGACAAATATAAGTTTGAACTCGGCGGCGGCTGTACCGGTGTGATGGCGCCAGGGCTCTATCCTCTGTTGCGCAGCGGCCAGATCAATGGCCTCATCGGTGGTTTGCGCGGGGCAGCAGAATATGAAACTTTGATCGATCAGAAGGGACGAGCCATTGCCGGTATGGATGCGCAATCGGCCACCCATCTCGCCATCATCGTGCTCGTGATCATCTGCAACATCTTCTACTTTTTGTTGCGGAAGCAGGGTAAGCAGCAGGGCTACTCGGGAGCATAAAACTGATGTCGTTTGAATTGATTATCGGGGCCTGGGTGGCGGTCGGTCTTACCCTCTTTATTTTCACGTTTCTGTATCAGGACAACCCGCTGTTCAAACTGGCCGAGAATCTCTACGTCGGCGTGTCGGTCGGGTACACCATTGTCAAGACCTACGACACGGTGATTGTGCAGCTCATCTGGAAGCCAATCGTCGAAAACGGGGAGTGGGCGCTGTTAGTTCCGGTCGCCATCGGCCTACTCATGCTCACCCGTTATGTTCCGAAAGCTGCATGGCTCTCGCGATATGCGTTTGCCTTCATTGTCGGTGTCGGGTCTGGGCTTGCCATCCCGCGAACCATTTCCTCCTTTATCTTGAAGCAGATCGAGGACACAGTCCGCCCATTGGTGACGCTGGTGCCTGGAGAAGGTGCTAGCTTTACCTGGAGCCTGCTAAATCCCACTAGTAGCCTGAATACCATTATTATTCTGGTCGGAGTGACATCGGTGTTGTTCTACTTTTTTTTCTCCGTCGAACACACAGGACCAGGCAAGGTCGTGGCCCGGACAGGCATTCTTTTTTTGATGATCGCATTCGGGGCAGCTTTCGGTTACACAGTGATGGCCCGCATGTCGCTCCTGATCGGGCGATTGACTGATCTTATCGAGTTCTCCGATCCTTCCTATGGGCGGCCCAGCCTTTGGCTCCTGGCAGTCACCATTCTCCTATTAGTTGTCATGAGCCGACGATCGGGTAGCAAACAGGCGAAAGAGGAAGAGTAAGTCTATCTGGTCTGTCTGGTCTATTCGGTCTGCTTCGTGTGTTTGCTCGAAGGCAACTCACCATACCAACCGGATAGACCAGACAGAGCCGACCCGATCAGATAGACCCCCCCTGCGGTTGCAGCCGCTTCTGTGCCTCAACTACAATGGCCCCATGACAACTGGCACGGCCAAAGATCCGGCACAGTATCCGGCCCTTCGAAACCTCCAGTATTCGCCGATCAAGGAAGGCGAGGAGCAGTACATGGTCCTCTGGGATCCGACCGGCTTGAGTAAGGACAAGTTGGTCCTGCCACTCAACTACTTCTTCATCATTCAGCATTTTGACGGCGAGCACTCGCTGGCTGAAATCGGGGCGCTTTATCTCAAACGATTCGGTGAATTCCTCGGTCCCAGCAAGATGCAGCAGTTGGTCTTCGATCTGAATGAAAAATTGTTTTTGGAGGGTCAGCGTACTGAAGATGCTCGCAGGATGGCGAGGGAAGTCTATCGGCAGAGCCCGCTCCGTCGAGCGGCCTTTGCCGGACGGAGCTATGAAGCAGATGGTGTGAAACTGAAGAAACAGATCGATGGTTTTTTTACGTCGAAAGAAGGACCAGATTTTAAGCCATCAGTACATGCGGGGAAAAAGATCAAGGGCCTCGTCGCACCGACCTACGACTTGAAACAGGCAGGCCCGATCTATGCCTGGGGCTATAAAGAGTTGCAAGATGCTGAGCAGCCGGATCTCTTCGTCATCATCGGCACTGCCTCTGCGGGGCTGGATCACGTATTTGCCGTGACGGATAAGGATTTTGAGACACCACTTGGGATCGTCAGAGCCGACCAACCGATCCTGGATCAGCTCAAGTCCGCACTTCCGACCTCCTTTGAAGATGATCTCTGCCATCAAGCGGAGCAGGCGATAGAGTTTCAGCTCCCGTTTCTCCAAGACATTGTTGGGACCAAGAAGCCCTTCACCATCGTCCCGATTTTAAGTTCCTTCTCGGCAGCGAGCCTCAGTGATCCAACCATTCGCCAATCTGTCGATCAGTTCCTGTCAGGACTTCGAGAGATACTTGAGCAATCAAGCAGAACTTATTGTGTAGTCGCAGCAGGAGAGTTGGCGCATTTGGGAATACGCTACGGGGATAAGGCGCCTCCGACGGACTTTTCGTTCCATCGCTGTATGCAGTTCGATCTGGAAATGTTGAAACCGGTGGAAGAACGCCAGCCGGAAGAGTTTGCCAACTATATCAGGAAAGAGCAGGACCAGCGCCGGATCTCCGGCTTTTCCCCCATCTACTCCTTGCTGCGGCTGATCGAAGCGGAGAGCGGGCAGGTGCTACGCTACGACCGAGGGATCACGGACCAATATAATTCGACGGTCACGTACGCATCGATGGCTTTCTTCTAACGGCTGCTGAAAAAGGGGGGCGGGGTGGCTTGGGCGTCCTCCTGCTCGCGGAACGCGCACGCTCGAAAGGTGCCCGTTCGACGCGCGCATTCGAGGATCGCCCAAGCTACCCCTTGGAAACCATAGTTAGCTGCGGCCTTGCTGGAAGTCTGTTTGAGCAACCTGACGGGATATTGCGAAAAGGGGCGAGTAGCTCGGAAGATCCCCATGCTTAGCTAGGCGTTGAAAGGGAGCATTTGACCTGCACAATTGAGATTGTCCCAGCCATTGCCTGAAGGGGGGATAGGCTATGGCTTCAGGCGGTCGATTGCATCCGCGTAAATCACGGGAATTCCCTTGGGGTCATTCGCAGTCGCTACTACAACCCCGCGGATGCGGAGGTATTCATTTTCAATAACCAGCTTCGTTGCATTCGGTTTACACGTGCCGGCTGAGCCGATTTGAATGGTACCCGACTCATCTTGCAGCGTAAACGTTTGCGCATCGTAGACCGGACTGCCTCCGCAGCGGTTCACTCCCCGATGGATCGGAATGGCGCTGATGTCCTTCGCAGTCCCTTCGATGGTTACCACTTTGGCCTGATAGTCGGAGGGATGCTCTAAAATCTTGCTGATGGAAAGACGATCGCCGGCCAAGGCGGCAGGGATCATCCCAAGAGAAATAGATAGGCATAAGACGTTGTTCAAGAAATGACGCATCGCGGTTTCCTCCTCTCAGCCCCCTACTTTCTTCTCGAGTAATCGGGTTGTTCCTCGACTGCGCGTATTGACGCGATCCGTGTGATTTTACGCCCTCCCACAGGAGCAGGCAAACGCTTCTTCGTTACGCGCATCGAGCGGACACCTTTAATAATGTTCCATCCAAGTTTGCTCGTGTTTCTCATCAGGAAGGGCACCCATGTTGGTCTAGGTGCGGCCGACGAACGAGGCCCTTCTCAGGGGGCGCGGTCCGGGAGCACAGGACCAACGTGGGTGTCCTTCTTACTCCTTCACCGTCATCTTCATCATGATCGGTTCCAAGGGATTGTCGCGGTCGTCGCGCGGGGCGGTGACGATCTTGTCTACCACCTCCATGCCCCGAAAGACTTCGCCGATCACGGTATAGGTTCGGTCCAGCCCGCTATTGTCGTTCACGCTGATGAAAAACTGCGAGCCGCTGTCATTGGGGTCACGCGTGCTGTTGCTCTCGCGTGGGACTTTCGCCATGCCGATCGCGCCCCGCTTATGCGGACGATCGCTGGTTTCCGGATTGAGCCAGTAGCCGGGACTGCCGGTGCCGTGTAATGATCGATCGGGATTTTTGCTCAGCGGGTCGCCGCCTTGAATGATAAATCCCGGCACGATGCGATGGAAAGTAGTGCCGTTATAGAAGCCCATTCTGGCGAGCTTGAGGAAGTTCTCGACGTGGCGCGGAGCGTCGTCCGGGTAGAAACGAATCTTGATCTCGCCGAACTTTGTTGTAATGGTGACGCGGGGATCGATCTTTTGAAATTGCACAGTCATGAGGCGAATGTAGCAAGGGGGTTCCTTCAGAGGCAAGGCCTCTGAAGGAGTTCTGCATTCTGAGTGCTGAGTTCTGAGTTTGTATGATTTGGAGTTGGGGTGAACTTTCCGTCAACTTATAACTCAGAACTTTCAATTCAGAACGTGTCCTGCCGCAGTCCCTTGCCTGGGTCGATTTTGAACCAGATGAGCCCGCCCACGATTGCAACAGCTGCAGCAACACCCAACGAGACAGGCCACCCCCACTGATTGGCCAGCCATGGGGTGAGAGTCGGTGAAATGGCTCCTCCGATGTTGGCACCGGCGTTCATGAGTCCTGACAGGGTTCCTGTGTGGGCTTTGGATAGATCGGTGGTCGAGGCCCAGTAGGCGCCGACCGCAAAGTAGAGCCAGCCTGCGCCGAGCGACAGACTGGTGATTGCCAGAAAGGGAGCATCGACGAGGGCACCCAATGCAATCGCACAACCGGCCAGGACCATGCCGGTCATACCGGCCACAGCTCGTCCGGTGGTGAGACCGTAGCGGGCTGCGAGTTGATCGGTTACCCATCCGCCAAGTGGACAAAAGACCAACATGGCCAGAAAGGGGAGGGAGGCATAGATTCCGCCGCGAAGCACATCAAATTCTCGAACGTTCACAAGATACAAGTAGAACCAGGACAGATAGACGTAGGCGACATAGCCAAGACAACTATAGCTGATCACCAGCCACCAGACGGTGGGGGTTCGTCTGAATGTTCGCCAGGGTACGGTGGCAGAGGAGGTGAGCGGCATTTGCTTGAGCAGGGCCCGTTCATCCTCATTGACCCAGGGATGTTCGTATGGATGGTTGCGCGACAGGAGCCACCAGAGGAGAGCCATGACGATGCCGATGAGGCTTGCGAGATAGAAGACGGTCTGCCATCCCCAGTTCACCATCACCCATGCGGCGATCGGTGGGGTCATGGCAGAACCCAATCCGATCCCCCCGATCGCGATCCCGATGCCGAGGCCTCGCGCGTCTGCCGGAAACCAGTTGGTCACAGCGCGATTGAAGGCTGGTAATGCCACGGCCTCTCCCACACCTAGACTGAATCGCACGACCATCAGCGCACCGACAATCCCGAAGAGGCTCGCGAGAGAAGACGCGGCTGCAATAGCCGTGAAGGCTGTACAGACAGACCACCAGATCAGTGCGACAGTGAGTATCACCCGCGCTCCCCAGCGATCGGCCAGCCATCCAGCGGGAATCTGAAACAAGGCATAACCAATGACGAAGGCCGAGAAGACCCAACCCATCTGTTGATCAGTCATCCCAAAGGCCGGCATCATCTGACGCGCGGTCACGGAAATATTGACACGATCGATATAGGTCACGACGCTGATGAGAAACAGCAGGCCGAGGATAAGCCAGCGAATTCCTGAGGGGCGAGTCGTTGGTGTGTTCACAAAGTGAATTCGTATGATCTGTTCATCGGAATGTCGGGGCCGGATTATACAGAGTCTCGGAGCGGGTCACTACTGACACGGAAGGGGGCAGCCTGGCCGTCCCTCCTCACATTTCACGAGAAGAAGGATGCGTTGTTTATGATAGTCTCTTGAATTGATGACGGCACGCTCACACCATACTGGCCTGACTGTGATTGCGGTGTTCAAGGTGGTGAAGGGTCTGCTGTTACTCTTCCTCGGGCTGGGCTTCCTCAAGTTGATGCATGCTGAGATCGCCACGCTGTTTTCACTTCTGATCGAAGCCCTTCATTTGAATGCCGACTCGCGCCTCATCCATGCCCTGGTTCTGAAGGTGGATGCGTTGCAGCCACATACTGTGCTGCTGGCGGCGCTCATCAGTCTGGGCTATGCGGTGATATTGTTGGTGGAGGGCGTTGGGCTGTGGCTGGAGTTCACCTGGGCCGCGTATCTGACGGTGGTGTCGACGAGCCTGCTGCTTCCGTTCGAACTGTACGAGACCATTGAGCAGGTGTCGATTCTTCGGATCGGCGTGCTGTTGTTGAATCTGGTCATTGTGCTCTACCTCATCAGTCAATTGAAGCGGCATACTCTTCGAGAACGGACGCCAGTTCAAAAACATGGCACGATTGCAGAATGACAGCGGGATTCACGATGCCTGAACACTCAGTCTCGCCTGCCGCTCAGCGCATCCCAAGAGCGAAGAGCCAATGGCATATGGCGTGTAGCTGATAGCAGGTCAATGAAGCAGGCGGGCATTTCTTGGTTGGTGGTAGGAGTTTCTGTTTCCCGAGCGTAGGGTCTCGCTCTGTCTGGATCGCAGTGTGAGGTCTAGAATGGCGTCTGCATTTGCGCATGCCTTAGTTGCTTTGGCGATGGGGAAGACCATTAAGAACAGGGAACTGGGTTGGCGCGAGTTAGGTTTAGGTGCCTTCTGTTCGGTCCTGCCGGATTTCGATGTTATGGGCTTTTATTTTGGCATCCAGTACGGTGATCTGTGGGGGCATCGTGGGATGACGCATTCGATTTTGTTTGCGGTACTGATTGCCGGAAGCCTTGTGGCTCTGTGGTATCGAGGCAGACCCGCGACAGCGATGGCGGGATTATGCGTCTATTCCTTCCTCTGCACCGTGTCGCATGGTGTGCTTGATGCGGTGACGGATGGAGGGTTGGGCGTGGCGTTTTTCTCTCCATTCGATACGACGAGATATTTCTTTCCGGTACGGCCGGTACTTGTGTCTCCCATCGGGATCGGCGAATTTTTCAGCGAGTATGGAGCGCGTGTTCTGGCCAACGAGGCAGTTTGGATTGGGCTGCCCTCGCTCGCGTTGTTCCTGCTGCTTCGTGGAATCCAGCGGCTCTGGCCAGCTAAAGCCGTGGCACCGCCCTCATAGCTATCAATCTTCACTCACGGTCGAATCGACTGGCAGTCAGCCATCATCGTCCATCTTGAGCAGGATTGAGTTCACGAGCGCTGCGGTAATGATCCGGCTGGCTCGACGATACGGAATCTGACTTCATCGGCAAGGGTATTTGCGGAGACCTGCTCTCCCGCATATAACCCGCAGTGGTAGAGACCGGGTGACCATCCGGTCTTGGGAGGGCTCAGCATGAAATAACCTGACTGGTCACTCATGGTCGTCATGACCCGGTCTTGCGCGACTGCGTGTGGGTCGCCATTCGTCTCGGACGTTTCCAGGGCACAGCGTCCTGTGAGAGGAACTGCATCGAATGAGGTTGAGACCAGTCGAAAGACAAGGTAGATCTCCCGCTGTGTAGTGGGAAAGCTGTCACCGGGGTCGAGGGGAATAAACTCGTGGGCACCGGTAGGGAAATCATCCCGCATCACCTTGCTTGCCGGGATGACAAAGTGAAACCAACTGAAATCTGCGTCTCTGCCCACGAGTGCGGCCTGTTGGTCCAATGGCTTTTCTGGTTTGAACAGCTCGATCGCTTGGGTATAGAGGTCTTCGGCTGTCATGGTTGTTCCTCGGTTCGCCGTTTCCTGCTGCGCACGGTTTGCCGCCTCCATGTCCGCTAACTGTGCCAATTCTGGAACATGGGGCTGCACCTTCTCGAGCCATCGCGCGATTTTCTTCTTATCTAGGACACGCATGTCGGGCGGAAGAGGAACGTTCCTGTTGGCTTCTTCGAACTCGACGGCCGTGTCATAGAGGGTGCGAAAATGGACGTACGCATCTTCCCACTGTTCCAATTCTGTGAGACATTGGCCTATCCGGAATACTGTGTCCGCATAGCCTTCGTCGTCGGAATCGAGGTTGGACATCTTCCCGAACACTGCCAGTGCGTCCTTGCAGCGGCCAAGTTGCATTAGGATCAGCCCTAACTGATGGGTGGCGAGGGGATCATTGGGGTTGAGGATCAGCAACCGTTGGTAGATCGGCTCGGCCTCTTGATAGTGCCCCATGGAGAAGAGTCCCCATGCCTCCGCACGAAGGGAAGCCCATTCCTTTCGCTGTGCCTCTGTCATGTCTCTGGTCAGGACAGGGATAAAGCGCCGCCCTCGATCGATCGAGGTTTTGTTGATCTGCGAGAGCAAATTTCTGGCCGGAAGCTCCAGCGGTGAGCCGGCAGGGATCTTATGCAACACATCTTGCACGTCGTCTTTCGCACCTTGATAATCCAGGACGTCAAACCGGGCTCTGGCCAATGCGAGCCGCCAGCCAAGCAAATCCGGGACGAGTTCAACCGCCTTCTTATAGGATTCGAGCGATTCCTCAAGGCGATCGAGTTTGCGCAGTTCTTGCGCCAGCCGAAGATGGATCAGGGGATTTTTGACATCGACCGGCGCCATGCGCTGTAATTCCGCAATGGCCTCAGCTCCCTGCCCCGATCGAACCAACACACTCCACTTGGCCCATCGGACATTCAGCGCGGCCGGCATCTTCGTGAGGACTGTCTCATAGGCTTGAACCGCTTCACCGGGGCCGCGAAACGTGGCAAGAATATCACCGCGCAGTTTCTGCAGCACAAGCGCCTGCGGATAGTCCTGAATTCCCTGCTCGAGGATGTCCAGCGCGGGAGTTATGGCACCACTTTCCCATGCGCCTTTCGCACGCTCGACGACTTGCTCCTCCGGATGTGTCGGGAGTTCTTCCCCGAATGCATAGGAAACCACTGTCCACGCCACGACAAGTAACACACCGATGCGCACGGCACTATGGTGATGTTGCGGCCTGATGATAGCGTCTTGCATATGAGCTGGACCGTCGCTGATCGTAAAATCACTATACCAAGAAGCCATGGGATGGTGAAATAAACCGCCGTATCCCGGTTCCGTCTCTCCGTCGTGACTCCTCTCTCGTGGGACCCTACATGGCCGTGCTACACTCCATACCATGTTTGATGTCATCCTCTATCAGCCTGAAATTCCTCCCAACACCGGCAACATCATACGGCTCTGTGCCAATACTGGTGCAAGGCTGCATCTCGTAAAACCCCTGGGCTTTTCACTGGAGGATAAGCAACTGCTGCGGGCAGGACTGGACTATCACGAATTTGCGACGATGACGGTTCATGAAAGTTGGGCCGATTGCGCCGTATCTTTCAAAGATCATCGTCTATATGTTGTTTCGACCAAAGGCACCCAACGTTATGATTTGGTCGAATACGCAAAAGGCGATACCTTTGTGTTTGGTCCGGAAAGCCGGGGGTTGCCTCCTCAGATTCTGAGGTCTGTCTCCGAACAGCACTGTATCCGTGTTCCCATGGTTCCGGGAAACCGCAGCCTCAACCTATCCAACGCAGTATCGGTGGTCCTCTACGAAGCCTGGCGGCAGGTCGGGTTTGGGATGTGTCGGTAAGTATAGAAAGGTTCGAAGCTCCACTCGCTGCGTTCTGATTCTGATCAACTCCTGCGTCAAAACTAGGAAACGCTAGACAAGATGCCTGGCTCGCCTCACACTGGTGCAGGGCAACGCATGACTGGTGTGGGCAAGGGCGACGCTGAAAGAGCATCGTGAGTCTGGGGACATCTATGAAGAACGATCGCTGGTGTTACATGGTTGCAGCGGTATCGGGCGTACTTGGATGGGTTGTCGTTGCGTGGGTGTCGGGCCGTCGGGAGGCGTGGGATTCCGAGTGGTATTTTCAGGCAGGGATTCCTGCTCAGTGCCTCGTATCGGCTGTCTTGGGTTATCTAGCTCCTGTTCGTCCGTGGCGGTGGGGAGCAGTCCCGTTGGGGGCGCAATCTGTGTGGATGCTGGCATCTCAGGGCGTAGGAAATCTATTCCCTCTCGGATTGATCATGAGCGCCGTGCTTGCAATTCCTCCCATTCTCGCTGCCCGCTTTGGTGCATTCCTTAGCCGAAAGGCGGTATGAGACGAAGCACCTCTTGTCAGACAGCCTACTATTCATAGATCCTCCTCTTTAAGACACCGTCCGAATCCCTGTTGCTCGGCAAAGTAATAGGCATAGTGCAGCGCTGCGAGATTTGCGACCCGTTCTTCGGCCTCCTCCCGATTGTCCGCGTAGACGATCGTGATCCCGTATCGAACCGTCAGCGCATCCAGGAAATCAAGCATGCCATTTTTGTGATATTGATTGAGACGTCCTCCGGTGTTGCGGTGTGGGAGCGTCCCTTCAATGACAAGAAAACGAGAGGGAAAGGGCAGCAGTTGTTCGAGTTCATGAAGAAAGGGCAGGCGATTGTCGGAGGGATTCGAGTAAATCGTAGAGAGTACCTCCACGGCGATACATTTGATGCACAAGAGTTCCGGTATTTCAGCAATGGCATAGCTGCCGGCGGAAAGGGGCTCTCGAATGGTTCCGGCGATCCGGATGAAGCCTTGGAAGTTGTAAGGGAACTGCTCCCGAGGATCGACGTAGAGATGGATGGCCGGTACCAGGGTTGTCGGCTGACCTTGCCGTGACAGCATGATGAGCGATTGGGGGCCGCGAGGGTCCTGGGAGGATCGGGGCCTCTGTTGAGGCCGTGGCGCTGTGGACACGTACGATTCAGAGTGCGGGCTCGATGCAGACGATGGGCGTACCGACTGTCCGGGGGAGGCCGCATGCTGTATCTTGGCATCGTAGTTCGTGCGTGCAACCGGGTCGCTGAGGGTTTGATAGGCCTGGTTGATCAGCTGTGTCCTGGCTTCTGCCTTGCGGTGCAATGTCGGTGCATGATTGAAGCGATCCGGATGCCAGACCTGGATCTGCTCATGCCAGGCTTTTTTGATGTCAGCATCTGTCGCGGTGGGCAAGAGTTCGAGCAGTGTGTAATAGTTGGTCATCCGTTGTTCCCGCAGCAGTCTCTTCGGTTCACGGCCTAAGAGTGTAGCGGAGAAGACGGGGAGAGTTCTAGCAGGATGCCGAAAGGGCCAACCGGCCACACAAGCATGTCGGTCTTAATTGAGGCCCCCACCGGCCTTGCGGTGCAATGTCGGTGCATGATTGAAGCGATCCGGATGCCAGACTTGAAGTTGCTCATGCCAGGCTTGCTTCATCTCCACTTTGGCGGCGCTGTGTAGGAACTCGAGGAGTGTGTAATAGTTGATGGTTCGCTCTCCAGTCTCCTGTGTCTCCTTGTGTACGAGATTGTACTTCTCGCCGTAGCTTTTCTGATTTATAAATTTTACAATCTCGCGGGCTCTGAGCTCAACGCGCTCAGCGCGCACTCATAGTTGGGTACTTGCCCTGGCTTATATATATGGTGGAGTGGCGGGAACCGCGACCACAACCCGCGCCTACTTCACGATCGTCGGCGTCACCGTATACGTCCAGCCCTTCTCGTCGGAGCTGGCGGCTTTGATAATAAACGCCTTGCCGTTGTGCTGGTATCCGGCCTGCCCGCTTGGCATGGCCAGCATCATGCCATTGGGCGTCGGCAACGCGATCCTGTGTCTCACCGATCGAGCGGCCGCTTGAAACACCTTCGCGCAGGGGCCCACCTCGCTGTCGGTGGCGACCGTGCCGGCAGACAGATCGCGCTGCGTCTCGGCATGGACTGCATTTGACATCCCAAGCGCGGGATCATTCCTGAGCTCGACAATGGTCGCGTGTTTGAACGCACCGCTCACCGTGGTCGTGCAGGTGCCGTTCTTCAGCACGGAAACAAGTTTGGACGGAAAGTTCTTGATGATGGGCTTTCCAATCATGGCGAACTCCGACTGATTCCAGTCGAACTCGACTTCGAAACGATCGGTCACCATTCCGTGGCCATGGAGCCCGCCGGTGGAGAAAAGGACGGCCTCTCCTGAAAATTCGGCGGTGACCTTGTAGTCGACGACGGTGGCTGCAGTCCATTTAGTCATCAGATCGATGTTCTGTGCCGCCGACTCCCGCGCGGACATGAGCGCTCCTAGAGCGAGGACCACTCCAACAATCACACGATGTTTCGTCATGGTTGTGTCCCCTTTACTGGATGCCAGCTGCTTCCGGCCATGGGCTCTGAGCTTAACGCGCTCAGCGCGCATTGGTAGTTGAGTACGGTCCCCGGTTTATACAGTGGAGTGAATGGAACCGAGATGACGACCCGTGCCGTTGTGACGACCTGACCTGCAGAAATAGGAGATTCCACCCGATTGGAAAGCACGTCCTTGCCGGAGCTTGTTGCGTCGATGGTACAATCAATCATTAATCTTTTCGGATCATTTCCTTGCGCTCCTTCTTCAGAGGTGTGCAAGTGGACAGGATCGGGAGACTATCTCTTACTCGATGAGAAGTAAAGTGGAATGGAGACGGTGGAGGCTTCTGCGGGATCGGGCATGAGTCAGACGCGGTCCACACGGTTCAACCTACTGAACTTTCAGGAGTCTGAATCCTTGTGGGGCGAGGGGCGTGGTGGTATCGGTCGTACTGCGGAATTCATAGGCACCGATGTCTGAGGTCGGTCCCATAGGCCTCGTGGTTCCCTCGCGATCGGCTGGGACGTCGGCGCGGATTACTCCGGCATCGCGCGCCGGTGACTTGGCTGTTAGGTGGTAGTCGCTTCCAGCTGCGTTCACAAAGAGGGCCGAAGGAACTGCCACGAGTGAATGTTGATCTTGTCCGCTGTTCTGCCTCCACTCGGCTAGATTCAACACCGTTCCCCCGTCTGTGGCAAATCGTTCCATGGTGACGTTGTAGTGCACAGCAGGGTTAATAGGAGAGAGGCCATGACGGCCACGGTTCCGGAGAATGACCGTCGCATGATTGCTCCGTCGGTTCGGCCTAGGGGATTGGTATGGTCAATTCATCTGAGAGGGGGCCTTCGTTTCCAGAATTGTCGAAGGCTGTCACCACGAAAAAGTATGTGCTGCCTTTCTGCAGTCCGTCTGCTTCATAGCTGGTGCTGCTTGCCGGCAAGGTCGCGATGGGCATGCTGTATTGACCGGATGAAGTGCCCTTGTAGATCTTGTAGCCCGCGAGGTCCGTTTCCGTATTGGGATCCCATTCGAAGTGGGCCGAGGCCGTGGCAATCGAGGCCGGGGGTGAAGCAGCGGGCTCACCGGAGCCACCGCTGCTGCATGAAACCAGCGGAAGGGCCAAGCTCAGACAGAGGACCATTCTGGCGATGGTAGAGGTCATCAGATTCTTCCCGGCGCTCTCTGCTCTTTAAGGGGCCGCATTGTTCCTTCCTCACTGACCGCGTGACAGAAGGACTTACGCAAAGCCTGTGCCGAGCGACCGGAAAGATGGGCGTGAAAAAACAGTAACTTACTAGAGGTAGGCTGGCGAAAAATGAGTCTATCTTGTGTAGGTGACTGCAAACACAAACAGATAGCCGAGCGCCGAGGCTCTCACTCGCCAGAGGTTTAGCAGTGCATTCCCCCACGAGAGAAACGGTTCCAGACACCGTTTCCCTCGTCCTAGGATGGCATCAGGGATTCTCGACCTTGAGGATCTTAACCTCTACGACGAGCGGTTTCCCCGCGAGCGGATGGTTATAATCTAACAGTGCATTCGTGTCTGATAAATCCGCCACAGTAGCCAGCTCGCCAACGTCATTTTGTAGGATATCTCCTTTTTTTGCTCCAAGTGGCAGAAGCGTTTTGGGGATATTCAATTTTTTCTCATCATCATGGGGACCAAACCCTTCTTCCGGACTCAGTCGAACGCTCTTTCCCTCTCCGGGCCTCATTCCCACGACTTCTCGTTCCAACGCCGGGAAGATTTCGTGTCGGCCCTGAATAAACTCGCTGATATTGCTGTAGTCAATCCCGGTCGAACCGGGCACTCTTGCCACATATTGGAGTGTGACTTTCGATCCTTCTACAATGTGCGAAGAGTCGACCATTTGAAGTCGGGAATCAGCGATCTGTGGAGTCTGCGCGCCAAGACTATATTTCCCCAGGAGCACCATGCAAGCCAAACTGAGCACGATGAAACTCATTTTTGTCAGGCCGTGTCGTCTCATACAACCCCCCTCCCTCCTTAAATCTCTAACGTTTCGATGTTGAGGTCCCTCTCTCATGGACTCTGAGACCGGCCATTGTTCTCTCGCTGGCTGGCCCGGATGGTATTGAGTTACGAGTCAGTAATTTTGTCTTGAGATGAGTTTGGTCCAATGCGAATTATTTCTGGAGCAAGGGCGATACCATACCGAACCGAATCTAGTTTTAGGTTATCTTTCAAAGATATCCGAAGCAGGGTTGGACAGGCCGACGATTGTGCTCCGCACAGCGTGTCCCAAGAGTCGTGACGGTATGATCTAAGCGACTGGTTTTTATGAACGGATATACCAATGACGAGTTGTCCGCTTGCGGACAAGTTGTCTGACAGTACTTGGTCGAGCGGTGAGTTCTGAAGTTACGGAACGAATGACTCTCGGGTTCATGTCTTCATCGCAAAGGGACGCGAGGTCTTTCCGGGAATTGATGGAACAGCGAACACTCAATGTCTCTCGACAATTATGGTTCAACTATCACATCGACATACGCCGGCACACTATCCGCCCCCTTTTTATCGGTCACTCGTAGCTTGAACCGATAGATTCGTTTCTCCGACACGGCCGGTGCGAGGAATGACGGCTCAGCGTTATCTACGTCCAACAGGGCGATTTTGCTTCCGCGCACTTGGCTCCATGAATAGTACAGGGCCTCTCCTTCAGCATCGTGACTCTTCAGCCCATTCAGCCTGACCTTTGTTCCAGCCTTGACTGACCGGTTTGGGCCTGCATCGGCAACAGGAGGTTGATTCGGTTCTTCGTTCACCTCGACTGTGACATCGAGCGAAGCCTGCTTGCCGCGGTTGGTGACGGTGAGTGTGGTTTTTCCGTTGCCCAGAATCTGAAGCAATCCACCAGAAAGGACTTTAATGACATGTGGACTCGATGACTGATAACTCGTACCGGTCGCCGAAGCACTGATCCGGCGGGTCACGCCGTCGGTGAACTCGCCCACGACCGGCAATTCGAAGGTCTTGCCCATTGAATCGACATGACCGAATGCTGAAGATTGCCCTGCCCGTCCGAGATGCAAGGGTTTATCGGTTTCGAAGTCGATAGCCGTCAGGGAGGCAGCTGGTTCAACCTTCACCAGAATTTCATCAAAGATGGATCTCGTTCCCAGCCGTCCCCGGGAGATTGCAGCCACGGCCAGCAACCGCATGGGGCCGATGCCGTTCTTGGGGACCAGCAACGCACCGCCGAAGGGTGGGCGATGGTTGGACAATCCGATCAGTGCCGCCGGCGCGACGATCGATCCCATAGCCGTCGCATCATCTTGCTCGACCAAGGTGTCGTCCTGTTCGCCGTACCAATAATAGCGGACCTCGACGATTCCTGAATCTTTGCCGAGGTCCACCTGCGCCGTGACGGTCTGTCCAGCCGTCAACTTGGCTCCCTCAGCCGGCTCCGTAATCTTGAAGGCGAGCGCCTGTTGCGCCGAAATGGCAAGACACAGGGCAACGGTAAATAGGCAACAGCTATGAGTCCACGCCTTACGCCTCACGTTTCATGCCTCACCGCTTTAAGTGGAATGGCACGTCTATCAGAATGACGCGTTCTTTGAACAAGAGGGAGGCTTTGAGGAGAAGGGCTCGCTGATTGTGCAGGACACCGTGCCACCAGTGAGCGGGAAGAATTTCCGGAATCACGACGGTGACCCAGGTGTCCGGTTCCTTGTTCAAAAGATCCTCGACGTATTCGAGGAAGGAACTCAGCACAGAACGGTATGGGCAGGGTAACACCGTCAACTGGACACCGCAGCCCCACTGGGCCCACTGAATTTGGTTACGCGCTGTGGCCTCGGCATCTACGTCCACGATCACCGCCCGAACCTCGCCCGTTCGACTACGGGCGTAATCGACTGCCCGTATGACCGCTTGATTCACGCCATTGATGGGAATGACCATGATGTTGCGTCGTGGAGGTGGTGGCCGGTGATCGCGCGTGAGCGCCACCTGTTCCGCGACAGCCTTATAGTGAGAGCGGATCGAGCGGAACATCCAAACCAATATGAAAATGAGGAGAAAGACAATCCACGCGCCTTTCGTAAACTTGGTCGTGCCGATCATGATGATGGCAATACCGGTCGAGACAGAGCCGAGGCCGTTCACAATAAGTTTCGTCTGCCAGTGAGGCCCTTTCTTGCTCAACCATCGGCGCACCATGCCGGCTTGGGACAATGTGAAGGAGATGAACACGCCGACTGCATACAGCGGGATCAGAGCATGCGGGTCGCCGCGAAAAATAATGAGGAGCAAACAGGCGATGACCCCTAGAATGATAATCCCGTTCGAGAATACCAAACGGTCTCCGAACGTCGCCATCTGGCGGGGCATATAGCCGTCACGTGCCAGAATCGAGGCGAGTTGGGGGAAGGCGGCAAAGGCGCTATTGGCGGCGAGGACCAGTAACAGCATCGTCCCAACCTGGACCGAGTAGTAGAGAGTTCCGGTGCCAAAGGTGTGACGCGCCAGTTGAGACACGACCGTTTCGTCCATCTTGGGCTGGATGTCGAAATGAGAGGCCAGGACGCTGATGCCAATAAATAGCCCCCCCAGAATCAGTGCCATATGCAGCATGGTGGTTGCGGCATTCTTGGATTCCGGCTGGCGGAAGGTTTTCACCCCGTTCGAAACCACTTCCATTCCTGTTACGGCAGTACAGCCGGCGGCAATTGCTCGAAGGATCAAGAATAGGGTCAACTCCTCCACTCCTATTTGGCTTTCTGTCGTTGAAGATGCGGCTTGCCCGGAATAGGCCTGAAGGCTTCCGATCACCACCATCACTCCGAGGATGCCGATGCCGAAGTAGGTGGGGAAGGCGAAGAATGTTCCCGATTCCCGCAAGCCGCGAAGATTGATGAGGATGATGAAGACCGTCGCAGCGAGCCCTAGGGTTTGGCGGTGCTCGAGTAAACTTGGTACAGCTGAAGTCAGGGCCGAGACGCCTGCTGCGATGCTGACGGCCACGGTAAGGACATAGTCGATCATCAATGCAGCCGCACCGATCAGCGCCGGCTGTTCCCCCAAGTTGGCGCGAGCGACTACATAGGCCCCGCCCCCCTCCGGATATTCGTAGATGATTTGTCGATAGGAAATGGTCAGGATGGCCATGAGAAGCAGAATCGAAAGGCTGATGGGAATGGACCAATACATGGCTGCGGTTCCAGCAAGGACCAGAACCAACAAGATCTCTTCCGTCGCATAGGCCACGGAGGAAATCGCGTTCGAGGAAAAGATCGCGAGAGCGATGGTTTTCGACAGCCGTTGGTGTGCTGCCTGAGCACTTTTGAGTGGATCGCCGACCAGCCAACGTTTCAAAGGCATGGGCGGCATTATCGCATATAAGTGGAGACGTGCCCATCGAAGAAGAAGCTTTCAGATGTCAGATGCAGAACAGTTCACTTGGCGAAGATGTCCGGGAATCGTCACGAAGGATTTCAAGACGCTTCCCTTCGTGACTTCTGTGACCTGTTTCATCTGACTCAATCTCTCTCCATGATTGTCCAGGGCACCACGGATTGATGCTCGTCAGGCTTTATGAACACTTCTTCATGAACCGTTTGCCGATTGTTCATGCGGCCGGGCTAAAGTGTCGGCAGGAGTTCAGGACATGTGGAAAGGCTGAATCAGAATCACTGTGCAATCAAACGGGATCGACTATAGAGGGGTTGACAGCTGTTGCGAAGTTCAGTATCTTTTGGTGCATTCTTTACGATAACCATCCCGCCCCTTTTATTTTATGAATGGAGGGGCATGACCGTGAATTAACTTCTTAGGCCGGCGGTTTTTCAATACTGGCATTAACCCAATATCCCACCTAATGAAACAGGACTTGTCGCATAACGACTGCCTGCCGGCTTGTGTCAGTGAATGACGATGCGAGTACCTGTTCGTCAATGCGGCGTATAGATGAGTAATGGACTGGTCGATTGAGAGTGCAACCGCGAAGGGCAGACTTCTCAGACTGACTACATAGAATTGAGGCGTAAGGGCTTCTCACGCGAGGATTGAAAGGTCAGAGTTGCTGTTGGTAGCATGTATTCACCGGATATTATTTATGAGGAGGAGAGGATGACCACCAGAAAGTTTGCAAGTCAGGCCGGGGTTGCCTTGCTCGCCGCCGTCTTATGCGTGACACAGGCGTTGGCAGAAACGCCTACACACCAGCATACGGCTGTGATGAATGCTGAAACTGAGGCGGCGGCGACTGTTATTAATCGACCTGCAGGCCCGGTGCTCCAGGACAAGATGTCGCGCGCGATTGAGCAGATTGAAAGACAGGTACAGAGCAAAGGTCCATTTCAGGGTGCCGGCGCGCATGCGATGCAGCAAGGCGTGCTGCTCGTCGCGGAAGACAAAGACAAGGTCAAGGTGACGCAAGGGGCGCGCTGCTCGGCGCAGATGCCGGTGCGGGCCTAC
>Ga0070689_100000076_pt1 | contig 58361 bp, 79 predicted proteins | sample KBSS23HmetaG_FD_64669 | JGI IMG/M metagenome (GOLD analysis project Ga0070689, IMG submission 64669) | Switchgrass rhizosphere microbial communities from Kellogg Biological Station, Michigan, USA - KBS S2-3H metaG | ecosystem: Host-associated > Plants > Roots > Rhizosphere ...
CACCGAGGGGACCGCGCTGCCCATCCAATTCGGCATGTCGCCGGCGACGCCCTGCATCAGGGTGCGCAGGCTGCCGATCCTCTTGGTGATGCCGACCTCGACACCCTCCATCGTGCTCGCGCCGATGGGGATCATGACCTTGGACGGTGAGTTGATATTGAGGGCGTCGCGCGCCCAGCCCGGGATCAAGTTGCCAAGCCCGGCGACCGCGCTGCGAACCCGGTCGTAGGCGCCGGTGATGCCGCTCACGAGGCCGTTCACGATCGAGGATCCCGCGCTGCGCAGCCACCCGGCCGCACCCGAGAACGCGCTGGTGATCGCCGAACGGATGCGGTTGACCGCATCACGGGCACCGGCCACGCCACGCTCCCACAGCGACCTCGCGAACCCACCGATCAGCTGCGCTCCGATGGAGATCAGCCGCCCGGCCGCCTGCAGCAGGCCCATCCCCAGGGCTGTGGTGATCCGGACCGCACCGCTGACCACCGAGGGCACGATCCGGATGATCGCCTGGAACAGCAGGATCATGATCTTGCTCATCGCATCGCTGATCGCCGGCCCATTCTCGATCAGGGTGTCCACGATCGCGGGGATGATCTGGTTCGAGACGATGTCGCTGATCTGCTCGATGTTGGCGACCATGCCCTCCACGAACGCCTCGAACGCCGCGATGCCCGACTCGATCAGGGCGGGCAGCTCGTTGGTGATGGCGTTCTGCAGAGCGGGGAGCACCTGAGTCTGAAAGGCCTCGATCAGGCTCGGCAGCGACTCGGCGAAGCCCTGGACCAGGGCCAGCATGAGCTGCGTTCCTGCCGACAGCAGCAGCGGCAGGGCGGTGATCAGCGCCTCGATCAGCTTCGGCACCGCCTCGATGGCCGCGGTGTAGAGCGTCGGCAGTGCCTCGATCAGGCCCTGGACCAGGCCGGTGACCAGCTGGATGCCGGCATCGATCAGGGTCGGCAGCAGTTCGACGATCCCGGTCACGAGGGTCGTGATCAGGTTGAACGCCGCCGGGATCAGGATCGGCAGGGCGGCGACTAGGCCCTGCACGAGGCCGAGCACCAGCTGGCCGGCGGCGTCGATGATCAGCGGAGCGGACTGCACGAGCGCATCGACCAGGCCGGTGACCAGCTGGACGGCGCCCTCAGCGATGCGCGGGACGATCTCAGGCAGGGCTTCGGCGATGCCCGTCACCAGCTGCAGGATCACGTCGGTGACCTGCTGACGGAAGTCCAGGAAGGCGTCGATGATATTGGGCAGGTTGTCGATCAGGTACTGGAACCCGTTCGACACCACCTCTCGGATGTTGTCCACGAGGTTGTCGAAGAACGACTCCCCGCCGGACGGAGTCAGGAAGTCCCGGATCGCTTTGTACGCCCTGGCCGACCAGCTGATGAAGTTGCCGAGCCCGACGATGACGTTGCCGATGCCGCCGAGGAAATCCTTGAAAAAGATCCCCAGCTCAGGGCCGACATCGCCGATCGCCCGAAAGAACATGTCCAGGTCTTCGCCGAGCGTCCCGAGACCGTCTCCGAGCCCGGCCAGGATGGGCACCGCCCCCTCCATGAGGCGGTTGAATCCGGGCAGGGCGTTCTTCACCAGGTCGGCGAAGCCCTCGGTGAGCGGCTTGATCGCCGGCGCGATGTTGGCGAACGTCTCTTTGAACTGCGGCGCGAGTTCCTTCGTCAGATCCTTGAATCGATTCAGGGCACCTACCAGCGGTTCGAGCAGGGGCTGAGCCGCGTCCGTGAAGGTGGACTTCAGCGTGCCCATCAGGCTCTTGGCCGCCGACTTGAGCGATCCCTCCTCGCGCAGCAGGAACGCACCCAGCCCGATCACACCGAGCCCGGCGCCCGCGGCGACTGCGGCACCGATCGCCGCCCCGAGGGCCGCAGCCAGACCAGCCGCGATCGGAGCGGCCAGGGCGGCACCGGCCGCGATGGCGACCGGCGCGAGCAGGGAAGGGATCATGGCGATCGGGCCGAGTAGAGCCCGTCCGAGCAGGCGGCCGGCACCCTGCAGGCCACGGCCGAAGCTGTCCATGAACGACTTGCTACCAGCGAATCCTGCGCTGCTGCCGATCGCCTGGCCGGCAGCTTGCCCGGCCTTGACGAACCGGCCGCGCGCATCGCGCAGGCGACCATCTGCTCCGGTCGCGACACTCTCGGCCAGGGCTTCGCCGCCCTCGCGCCCCGCCCTGGCGAGCCCATCCTTGTCGATGGGGATCTTGACCGGGTCGGGCTTGACCTTTTTCAGGGCTGTGTTCAGATCGTTCTCGGTGTCGCGGGCGAAATCGCGCACGTCACCAACGATCTTGACGCTCGCCTCACCCTCATTCGCCACGTGACCAGCCTACGGGGCGCTTCAGTGTCACACCATCTCGGGAGGCCGGACACTTCGCGTAGCATGACACCTCATGGACGTGAGCCGCGCGCAGCTGACGAACCTCGGTCATGAGGTCGTGCTGGAAGATCCCGATTCCGACGTGCGGGTGCGCGTGCGCATGTTCCCCGGCGCCGACCGCCCGGCCGTGCAGGCGCTGACGGTGGAGAGCAGGGGGAGTTCCGCGATCACCGCGGGCACGCTGGCACAGATCCCGGTCCGGCAGATCGCGGGCGTGGCGGCGAGCGCGCTCAACGGCGGCGGAGACGAGACGCAGTTCAGGATGTTGGCGAAGCCCCGGCCGGAGGGGGAGCGTTCCTGGCCGCCGGATCACTTCGCCCGGGTGTGGATGGTGGCGTCGTGGGCGCGCCGGACTGGCCGGGACGGCGGGGAGGCCGGGACGGTGTCCGAGTTCTGGAAGGTGTGCCCACGGACGGCGCGTCGCTGGATAGCTCAGGCGGCGCCGTTACACCGCCGGAGCGAGTAGGCCGCGGGCCGGCCATCGTCTCGAAATCAGAGATCGCCTGCTCGCTCACACGCGAGCCGGTGCCAGGGCGCGGGGCGTCCAGGGCGGCCAGGTACTCGTCCACCCAGCGCAGCCCGGTCTTCTCGTTCTTGCTCTCACCGAAGCGCTCCAGCAGCAACACGTGGATGGCGTCCAAGATCGCGCCGACCGGGAGCACGTCCCAGCGCACGCCGTCACGAACGAGCTGGCCGTTGATCGAGGCCCAGTGCTGATCGGCGATACCCGCGATCAGGTACGCCGCCGGGAACGATCGGCCGGTGACCGTCTCGATCGTCTCGATGACCGCTTCGGTGATCTCCTGCGTCTCGATCTCGCCCTGCCACAGGCGGTCCGTCAGGTCGGGGTCCTTGATCATGTCGAGCAGTGCCGCCCCGCTCGGCTCGGCCAGCAGAGGCCACCAGCTGACAGCAGGAGAGGCCGGGATGGTGTACTCCCGGCCTCCGAGGACGACCCCGATCGCCCAGCACCGCATCGAGGCGAGGGGGTCAGTCTTCACGGCATACGGGGCTGGCCCGGCCCGAAGTTGCCGGTCGGGCGCGGGATCGATCCGGCGCGGCCGGTGACGTGCTTGATGCCGGCGCGCACGGCCGAGTCCTTGGCCTCGATCAGCTTGTTCAGGGCGGTCGTCAGTTCGGGGGAGTCGGTACCGACCTCTCCGATCAGATCGATCGCCGCGGTGTAGAACACCGAGCTGAAACGCTTCAGGTTGTCCGGCAGGTGCGCGAACGTCAGCCACTGCAGGGCATCACGTACGCCCTGGTCACGGCCCTGGGTGTAGTACGCGGCGTTCTCCGGCGTACCGAGGATGTGTTCGGGGTCGATACCCCGACCGAGGTGTTCCATCAGGATGCCTTCCTGCGAGCGCGCTTCGCGGGTGCGGGCTTGGCGGGCGTGCCATCCTGGCCGCCGAACGCCGTGATCGTGTCGTGCAGGATCTGCGCGCGGTCGGTCAGCGTGAGACCTTCGTCCAGCGTGAGGTCGTCCAGCCACGTTCGGTCCGCCCGGTCCACGATCAGGGAGTCGATGATCCGGCCGGCGCGCATGTTGGCGCGCATCGCCTCTTCGCCGTCCCACTTGCCGGTGTCGGCCTGCTGCAACTCCTGCAGGGTGCGCTGCCAGACGAACAGCTGAGCATCGGTGGGGAGCCGGACCGCGATCTCCCGGCCCCGGAAGTTGATCAAGCGCTGTTCGCGCTTCTCGCTGGTGTCGGTCACGGGTCCTCCGGTTCGCGGTGAGCGGTAGTGAGGCGGGGCGCCGCCGACCGCGAAATCACCCTCGCCCCGCCTCACGTGTCACTGTAGCTCATCACGTGCGGACATCTCAGCGCCGCCCGGCACGTCGGTAGCGCATCCCCTCCTGTGCGGCGACCTCCCGCAGCGCGGTGGTCAGGAACGGGCGGCCAGGGCGAGCCGGCTGGTGGACCACGCGGGTGTAGACCGTCCGGCCGCCGACCGTGAACTTGAGCTTCGGCCCGCCCGGCCGGCTGCGGATGGTCAGGGCGCGCCGGCCGTTGTGCACCGCGGCGGCGTATTCGGCGGTGTACTTCACCACGCCCGTGACCGTGCTCCCTGCCGACCTGACATCGCTCTGCCGGGACGCGCGTAGCAGCCCGGTGTCGACCGGCACCAGCGCCGCGCTGCGGTTGTCGGTCTTGCGGGTGGCCCGGGCCACGATCTTCCTGGCCGCAGCCATGCCGGTTGCGTGCATGCGCGCCTGCGCGAGGTGAACTGCCACGACTTCAGCGTACGGGGTTGACACCTATCGGGCATGGCTGTAATGTTCTCCATGTCAGCAGCGGCCGGAGCTACTGACAGCGGCACTGCCGCCACCAATCCGGAAGTGACCGCCGAGCTTGCAGCAACCCACCAGCATCGCTAGTGGAACTGGGTAGCGGGTCGCGATGGAACATCGGGGGTGCACACCCGATCCTGACAGCCGGAAAGTTACGGCCCTGGCTCCGAGAAGTCCTCGTGGGAACTCGGCAGGTTGCAAGCACGAGGGGTGCCGACCTAGTGCGTCACGTAGATCCGGTTCGCCGGGAAGGACGCACAGGGGTTGCCGGTTCGATCCGGGCGGTGCGCGATTCGGAGAAGCCGGAGGCCCTGGATGGGGATAGGGCGGACCCGAATTTGGTTCGGGACAGCGCGTAGGCGCAGCCGGGGCGGAGGGGAATAGAGCGCCCTGTTGATGACCGGAGCAGGCCTGCTCGGCCTGGTGGTGCAACTCCACTCCCGAATACGCAGCAACCGAGAGGCTGGAACACGTCGTCACTCGGGCCGGGCGGATAGGAAACGAGCGTCGCCGGCACGCAGCAGCACAACCGAATACCGCACCTGAGCAGGCTGAACATTTCGTCAGTGCAGGTGCCAACAGGGGCTTGCGCGCAGGAAAGCGCTTGCCCCTAAAAGATCTTGTCCAAATCCCTTGCCAACCTCCCATGCATGAATGTAAAGTTGTTCTCACAAGGGCGAGGGAATGAGGGAGACGGACATGAACTGCGAACTGACGATCATCGAGAACGTGACCTACGTCAAGATCGCTGACGACACTGCGACCGGCACCGACGGCAGCACCTGGTTTCGGCACGCACACGCTCCCCTGATCGAAACGGTGCGCATCGCACAGGCTCGGATGGATGCGGCTGTCGCGGCCGGCCTGACCGGGCTGGACAACGCCACGGCCTACATGGAGGCGCTGGAAGTCCGGAACGCCGCCGAGGAGGACATCGAGATCCTGACCACGCTCTGGACGTACTGATCGATTGGCGGGGCTTCGGCCCCGCCTTTCATCTCGTTCTCTTGATCAACTTCGCCCGGTAGATCCCTTATGTAACGTTTCAATCCGAGAGGCTGACCGCATGCACTACAACATCCAGATCCACATCCAGCAGGTCCAGGAGCCGGAGCCGATCAACGACCCGGTACGCGGCCGGAGTCCGAGCCACACCGAGCGCAAAGTGACCTCGATCCTCGAACTCAAGGTCACCGCGGACACGGAGCCGGCCGCGTACGAGCGGGCGCTCAGGGTGCTGAGCATGAACGCACCCGAACCCCAGTCTCGGTACATGGCGACACGGGAAGAGGAGGCCGAGCAGAAGCTCCGGCACCTCGGACTCTAGCCCTTGTGATCTTGGTCGATGGCCTACTAGCGTCGGTCGAATAGTTCGCGCAGCGCCCCCGCTGGTTCGATCCCCGGGGGCGCTGCTGCTGTCATGATGTCGGACCGGCCTCAGCGCAGTCGCAGGCAGGTCCGCGAACGGTCACGGTCATCACACCCCCGGCGCATCCACCGGACAAGTCCAGCGGCAGCCAGGGGCCCGGCAGCATGGACTTGATCCGGCCGCGCCCCTCCGGCAGCTCACCGAAGCAGCAGAGCGCTCGGCGCATCGCGGCGGCATCGTCCATCACGGCCTGCGTGACGGTGTCCCACTGATCGGCGGTCGGGATCTTCTGCGCCGGCGGCGTGGGCGCGCACCTGATCGCGCCGATCTCCAGCGTCACCGCCCACGCCTGCACGCCTTTCGGTGTGGGCACGTCGTCCTGCGCCGGGAACGCACTCGAACTGGGGAAGAACGTGACCGGCCGCACCCACGCCAGGCCGGAGCAGCACTCGTCCTCAGTCTCGCTGATCAGGTGGTCCACGACCGCGCCCGTGCGCAGCTGCACGTACTTCGGTGGCGAGTCCAGCTTCGCGACCTCCTGCTCAAGGCAGGCCAGCAGCTCACGCGCCACGGGCATCACCAGGGGGTCAGTTGCCATCAGGCACCCCAAACGGTCTGGCGGTCGCAGGACTCCGGCAGGTCCGGCGAGAGGATCATGAACGGGGACTGGCGCCGGCCAGGGTTGAGCGTCGCGATCACGTCGTCCACCTGGCGCACGCCCGTGGTGCCGGTCGCGCCGTCCCCGGCGTCGACCTCGATCTCCACCCCCTGGCGCGACAGGCGGGTCATCCTGGCCGGGAGCGCACACGCCCCGCCGTCCAGGTGCTTCGCGTACTCACAGGCCAGCAGGGCGACCGCCACCTGCAACGCGATCGGCAGCGCCACACCGACGCCGTAGGTGACCTGGAAGTCATCCGGCTCGGCGCCGCAGCTCGGCCAGCACGGACCATCCGTGCGGACCAACAGGTAGGCGCCCTTGCTCAGATCGACCCGGTAAGCGCTTTCCTCCACCACCTCGCCCGCGACCACGACCGAGGTCACCGAAGCGACCGGGCCGCGCAGCACGATCGCACACCCGCCGGAGTTGCAGCACGACCCGCATCCGCGATTGAACCAGCGACCCCCGAACAGATACGGGCCGCTGACCGCCGGGTCCTGGCCAGGCCAGACGGGATAGTCCCGGTAGATCTCCGGCGAGAGCATGTTCTGCCGGGGCTGGATGGTCACCTCGCAGATGCCGAAGCGCCGGCCGGTCGCCGCCCAGAGGAACTGGCTCGCGAGCTGCAACGCGGCTGCGCGGGTGCCGTACGGGCGCGCCGCCCAGTCATCGCAGACACCCAGCTCGGCCGGGTCCACGTTCCAGCCGCAGACACCTGAGTCGATCGGGGTCTCCGAAGCGCCCGCGCTGGCCAGCGTCAGGTCCAGCGTGAAGGTGGCACTGCCCTGGCCGCCCGGAGTCTCGCCCGTGGCCGAGAGCACGATCTGCAGCGGGAAGTCAGCAGCGCCCTCTGCGCTCGGGACGGGCACCTCGAACACCATGTCAGCGAAGTAGGCGCCGCCCTGGAAGGTGCCGTTGGGCACGCTGAGCGGGTCGCCACCGAACCGGCCGTTGGGGGTCGTCTCGGTGGCCGGCGCCGTGATCGGCCCGCTCGTGATGGCGTTGCCGGTGAACAGCCCAGCAGTGGCCACGTAGCGGTCGGGCGTACCGACCCACGCGATGACCCGGCGCGGGCCGGCGATGATCACGGGGCCCTCGATGCCCACACCGTCCAGCGGCTCCTGCACCCAGGCGCCGGCCACGGGCGCGGCGAACGTGTGCTCGGCCAGGGCTTCGGAGTTCGTCAGGTCGTACAGGTGCCAGGTCACCTGGCCGGACGGCAGCGTGGCCGGGAATCGCCAGCGCGCGTGCGTGACCATGCCGGTGACACCGGCCTCGATGTCGATCACCGTGCCGTACGAGCCGTCATTATCGGTCACGTCAGGGGAGGTCGGCGCGGTGTTGCCGAAGATCGTGTAGGCGGTCATGGCGCTCCCGAGTCAGGCCGGCTCGGGGATGAGTTCCCCGTCCAGGTAGGAATTGTCGGTCCACTCGGTGACGGTCGCCTGCACGAAGTCCACCGGCCCGTAGACCGCGGTCCGGGTCCACCGGTTGCCGATGAACGTCACGCCCGTGACTCCGGCGCCGCCGCCGGCATCGCCGCGAACCTGCACCGCGTACCCGCCGTCATCGAACGTGCTGTGCCGCACATCGATCGCCGTGACCGCGCCGTCCTCGGTGCCGACCCGCAGGGCGGCGTTCGCTCCGGCGCTGGCACCGGCCGAAAGCCAGCAATGCCAGATCGTGAGGTGGCCGGTACCGGTGTTCTGCACGCCGTCGGAGTGCGGGTCGGGAAGATCCTCGTTCGTGCCGGCGATCAGGTTGGAATCGATCAGCACGCTGTACGCCGCACCCTGCAGGCCGTCCGACGCACCAGACGCCGGGGACGGCGTCACCATGCCCTCGATGTCACAGGCGATCACCCACGAGAAGTTGGCCGCCAGGCCGATGTTCGAGTTCCCCTCGCCCTGGAACGAGCAGTGATCGAACACCGCGAGCGGAGTCATCTGATCCAGGGCGCCGTTCGCCTGATCTACCTCAACGGTCCACGCGGTCTCCGGAACCTCCCACCGGCAGTTGCGGAACAGGCGCGGCGCGTCCGGCGTGGTGGTCACGGTGAACGTGCTGGTGAAGCGGATGCCCTCCCAGACCTCGACATCGAGATCGGCGATCTCACCCGTGACCGGATGCGTGATGCGGTAGGTCTCCGTGCCGGTGGCCGCGCCGAGCGTGCTCCAGTCGGCCAGGGACACCCCGACGGGCACACCGACCTGCACGCCCGCGGTGAACGGCTGGACCGGCGCGGTGACCGTGCCATCGTTGCCGCCGACCTCGAATCCCGTCACGTTGAACGCGCCCGAGCTGCTGAACTGCGTATCGCCACCGAGCGCCACGAATCCGTAGAACGTCCCGCCCGACGCCGCCGAGAACAGCAGGAGGTAACCGCCCTGCGCCCCACCGGGGCCGGCGAAGGTCATGTTCTCGGCGACCGCGACCCGACCGGTGCTGATCTGGTCGGCGGCGGCCGGCCCGTCCCCGATCGCGGCGTACGCCAGCGCGGCACGCCCGGACGTGAGGACGGCCGTCAGGCCTGCGGTGTTGAGGCCCATGTCAGGCGGGGCTCGAACCGGTGATGGTCAGGCCGGTCAGCGCATACCCGCCGGAGGCCGAGAACGTCTCGTCCCCGGTCAGTTCGTCGTAGCCGTAGAACGTCCCGCCCGTGGCCGCGGAGAACAGCAGCGCGTGCGTGGCGAGCGCGTTCGCGGTGCCGGTGAACTCGTACGGGACACCGGTCGCGGTGATCACCCCGCCGGACACGCCGCGGGTGACCTGCACCCTGGCCGAGCTGACCTGATCGGCGGCGGCCGGCCCGTCCCCGATGCCGACGTACAGCGCCGCACCGCTGCCGTTCGCCAGCAGCGCATCGATCCCTGCGGTGTTGAGTCCCACGGTGGGTGCCTCCCTGTCAGTCCTGCTCAGTGTAGGCGGACACGATTGCTCCCACCACACCCCTTGCAACCTCCCATGCATGGATGTAAGGTTATGACTCATAAGGCAGCGAGGGGCAACCTGCGGAGGACACCATGGCTCGCAAGATCACCTTCCTGAACGTCGGCATCGAGCAGGGTTCGCGAGTGTGGCGCAACCCGGAGACCGGCGTCGAGATCATCAAGGGCAAGAACTTCACGGAGGTCGGCCTCTACTACATCGCCCACCCGACGATCGACGCGCCTGGACGTGATGCGGTTGCCGCCGTTGCGACTCTCACCGAAGCTCGTAAGCTGGCCACCGTCCTGGCTGATGTCACGCGGACACGGATGGCCAAGGCGTACACCGAGGCCTGCCTTGAGGACTCGGACCGCAACGGCGAGCACCTCATGGCCATCCGGAATGTCGTCGCGAACCGGGGCACGCTTAGCCAGATCCCCGGCGCAGTCCCCGGGGGCCTCTGCGTGCGTGACACCTTCGGGCGCGAGCACGTGACCATGCGCATCCCGGTTCAGTCAAGTCAGCGCGTGACCTTCACGTCGGGGGTAAGTCGGACGCGTGACGATGTCGCTGACTGGGTCGTTGTCGCAGCCTTTTCCTGACACACAGCAGCCCCGACCGATTCGGTCGGGGCTGCTGCTCGTGCTGACCGGGCCGTCAGCTCGAAAGACCCTGCGTCCCGCAGACCGCTTCCGGCGGAGCCAGCTGCGTCCAGATCGGCAGGTGGTGGGTGTCGGTGTCGATCGGCGTGAACAGCGGCGCCGGCAGGTCGTTCACGTCCCGCACCACGTCGTACGGGCCGATCCCCCACGGGGTGCCGGTCCGCGTCCGCGCAACCACCGTGAAGGTGATCGCGGCGTTGGTGATGGCGATGTCCTCCATGAGGGCACCCTCCACCAGCCACGGCAGGAGGTTGTAGCCGAAGAACGGGTAGGGGTCGCCGGGGAGGCAGGCCTCCTCGGCGTTGCCCATCCAGGCCTCCAGGGCGAAGTTCGCGGTGGCGAACCGGCTCTTGGTGACCGGGAACCCGATCGTGCGACCCTGGTCGTCCAGGTACGGCGCCAGGCCCGTGATGATCGTGAACAGCTCCGGGTCCACCTCCTGGAACACCATGGTCACGGTGTACCAGCGCAGGTCCGGAAGGCCCCGCTCGTCGATCATCGCGCGACCGGCGGCGTTGCGGACGAAGAACGACTCGCCCTCCTCGACCTCCGGGGTCATGGTGATCGAGATGAAGCCGTCCGAGACGCCGTACGCGTCATCGCCGTACTCCGGGTTGCCGCACTCGTCCAGCCGCGTGACGCGCATCGTCTCGCCCTGAAGCGGCTTGGCGCACACCAGATTTGCCATTAGGGACTCACCACTTCCAGGGGATCGTAGGTAGCGCGGCCGGCGAAGCAGTCGAACGACACGGCGTAGGGCCGCTCGGCCACGATGAGTTCCAGGTTGGTGATGCGGTCGAACGCGGTGGCCATGTCGACACCGACGCCACGCCACACCGTGGTCTGGCCGGTGACGATGATCTCGCCGGCCGGGTAGGCGCCGAACGCCCAGACCGAACCGAGCGGGGTGATCTTGCGCGTGCTGCCCTGCTCGGCCAGGACGAGCCCCGCCTCCGTGGCGAACGCCGCCACCTCGATCGGGGCGTGGATGTAGGCCACTCCGCCGTACTGCTGCTCGGTGTAGGCGTAGCGCTCCAGCGCGCCCACGACCTCGGTGATCAGGCCGTCCTCGTACCCCGAAGGGATCGGAACCGCCGTCTCGTCCAGGTTGCGGATTCCGAGGTCGTTGCCCTCGAAATCCAGCCCCGACCAAAGCGCCGTCTCGACCGCCGCCATCTCGCCGGATTCCAGGCGCCGCAGCGCCTTGTTCTCCAGCTCTGCCTGGCCGTAGCCGACCAGCGTGCACTCCATCGTGCCGAGCACCGCGAAGACACCCGACTCGATCTCTTCGTCATCGCCATCGATCGGCTTGGCCGGTGCCGCGCCGGGGGCGTAGCAGTCGATGCCGAGCGCGCGCACGCTGCCGCACCCGTTGGGCACGTAGCGGACGCCGCCGCCCTGGCCGTGGGTCGGCAGGTCCAGCGGGCCGATCGCCGCATCGAACAGGCCGTAACGCCGCCGGAGTGGTTCCGGTGCCGGGACCTGCATTCCGGGAATGATCGCCATGTCAGTTCACCTCCGTTCGTGATCTTGGTACGTGACGCCCGAGCCGGGATCTTCGGTACTGGCTATACCGGCTCGGGCGAGATCACGAACGTTAGGCCGGCTGACCGGTGACACCGGCGACCGGGATCGGGGTGGTGTAGTACCGCGACTCGGCGCACATCTTCATGATGTTGAAGCCGTCCTCGGCGAAGAGGGCGGTGTACTGGTTCTGGGTGAGCATCGCGTTGTCGTAGACGGTGTCCAGCTGGACCACGTCACGGACGGGCTTCAGCCAGGTCCCGGCCGGGTAGATGATGAACTCCACGTTGGCCGGGAAGGTCAGGATCGGGGTCGCCGCACCCGGGCCGCCCGCGGTGCCGGAGAACGCGTCCTGGTAGTCGTACACGAAGTGCGGGACGACGTTGCGGATCCGGAACCAGGACAGGATCTCCGCGTCCGTGACGGCCAGCTCGGAGACGCCCGCCCGACGCGCCATCGCGGCACGGATCGGAGCCATCGCCCAGATCGGCAGGATGATCTCCAGCGTCTGGGTCGGCGCCATGCGGTGCCGGTAGCGCAGGTCCACGGCGGCCAGCTCGACGGCCGAGAGCACCTGCGAGGCGCCGTCGGAGTTGTTCGCCGGGATGGCGATGGTGCCGCCGTTGGTGGACTGCGCCCGGATCCGCTGGATGACGGAGGCGTTGACCTTGTGGTCCAGGCCGATGAGCGCGTTCTGGGTGAACTGGTCGATCGCCTCCGGGTAGCCGCGCCGCTGCAGCAGGGCGCCGGTGAGGCAGAGGTAGGCGACGTCCATGCGGACCTCGACGAAGTCCGGGCACGGGATCTCGACGCAGACCTTGTCCACGCCGTTGATCACGTCGTACTCGGTGAGGATCACGTCCCCGTTGTCGCCGATCTCGTCGTACACCTCGGCGAACGAGATGCCGCCGTTCTCCGGGATGAAGAAACCACCGCGGGAGGCCTGGACCTCGGGCACGTCCAGGATGCCCTCACGGGTGGCCAGGGTGCACAGGTCGTAGATCGTCTCGCTCGGGGCGCACCAGCCGGCCGCGGCGGTCAGCGCGACGCCCTTGTTGACCTGGTTCTCCATGGCGTTGAACAGGGAGCCGCCGGGCAGGCGGGACTGCTGGCGTGCGTACTCCAGCACCTCCATGGCCTTGTTGGCGTCGGTGATGCGCAGCTGGGAGTCGTACTCGCGGCGCACGTTGACCGCGCCGTGGCGGGTCAGCGACCGGCCGCCCATCTTGAACCGGGTGCCCTTGCCGCCGATCGGCGCCTTGTTCCCGGCCTTGCCGGTGCCGCCACCGTACGACGCCAGGCGCCGCTCGATGATCTGCGCGGCGTCCGCGAACGAGGCGATCTCCTGGCCAGCATTCGGCACGTCGGAGGAAGCGGTGAGGACGGCGCGCCGCGGGGTCTCGACCTCGGGCGGGAGTTCCAGGGTGCTGCGCGCGGCGGTCACGGCCTGCGGCGCCGGAACGGGCTCGGGGGTCGGCTCGGGCTGGGGGACCGGAGTCGGCTCGGGCTGCGGGGCCGGGTCGGGGTGCACCGCGAAAGCGGCGTTCAGCTCGGCGCGTGCGGCCTGCGCGGCAGCGGCCTCTTCGTTGCGTCGGGTGCCCTCGGCGTGCGCGGCGGCGAACACGTTGCGGACCTCGATCAGGTGCGCGGCGGTCGTGCTCTCGTCCGCGGCGGCGCTCTGCGCGTAGGCCTCGACGGCGGTGCGGTAGGTGGCGAACTCTTCGGCGCTGAGAGCACCGAGGTCGGCCGGCACCTCGAACGGGAACGGCATGTCAACTCCCTCAGGGGGTCGGCTTGATCAGTGCTCCCGGCCGGTCCGAAACGCTGCACCAGGTGCGTACGGACGTGATCGTATCACCGACCTGGCCATTCAACGCACAATGACCGTGTTGACAACCTCAACGCGAAGCGACCCCCGAGCAACGCTGCTCGGGGGTCGCCTGTCGTCAAGCGCCTCAGGGCTTGACGACCCGTGAGCCAGGGTGCTTGGCGGAGTACGCCAGCGCCGCAGCTTCGGAGTCCTTGGTGATCTTCAGGCCGTTCTTCAGCACCACCTGGAAGCGCTGGCGGTTCTTGTTCCCTTTCGAGCAGGCGCAAGCGATGACTACTGCCCCCCGTTCAGCTCGGCCAGGAGGGCTTCCCGCACAGGGCGGGCCGCCTCCCGGATCGTCGTGGTCAGCTCGGCGGCGGCAATCTTCCGCGCCTGCCGTTCTTCCATCGCAGCCAGCAGGCGATCCTGCTGCTCATCACTCAAGATGATCATCCCGGCCGGGGACAGCTCACGCTCCTCCGCCTCCGGCCCGAGTGCCGCCGTCAGCGCGACCTGTCGGCCGCCGCGGGAGAACGTCTCGATCGGGAAGCCCGGCTCAGAGTGCTGCCGGGGGCCCGGCGCGAGCGCCAGCACCTCGACCAGCGCCAGGCCGGCCGCCGTCTCCCGCCAGTCCCCGGACACCTTCCGGCGCGAGAGGATCGCGAGATCCCCCTCTTCCAGGTCGGGCTCCAGCGCGCCGGCGACCGCGATGCCGAACTCGTCCTGGTAGGCGCGCACGTAGCCGGCGACCCGCTTATCGTCGTGCTCAGCGATGGCGCCGGCCGCGGTCGCGGACAGCGCAGCATGCCGGCCACCGACCGTGATCCGGCCCGCCCAGACCACGCCGTCCTGCGTCTCGATCGGGAAGCGGTTGAACGAGGCGTAGTCGCCGCCGGTCGGGTCCTTGGGCGCCGTCACGCACACGTCCGAGTAACCGACATGGCAGGTGCGCCAGGTGGCGATGTGGCCGAAGATCCTGCCGTTCTCGGTGTCGTAGGTGATCGGGGTCGGGCCGGTGAGCGCGGGGCCGTCGAACACACTGGCCGCCGGGCGCGCCTGCACACCGACCGAAGCGATCAGCGCGAGCGCCGGCGCGCCGGCCTCGTTCGGGATCAGCTCCAGCGGGCGGGTCGTCTCGGCGAACGCCGGGATGGACACGAGCGTGGCGGCGCGGACCCGGCCGGAGGTGATCAACAGCTCCAGCTTCGGCTCCTCGCCGAACTGCGCGTAGTGCGACTCGAACATCTGTTCGGTCATCGGCTCACTGGAGCCGGCCATGACCGGCACGCCCTCGAACGTGTCGAGATCCACCGACGGGCCGAGCGTGCCCTTGCTCATCAGGTGCATGACCTCGGCGACATCCTCCGCCAGACGCGGCATGGCGTCGCGGTCGATATCGTCGTACAGCTCGCCCTGGCCCCACACCGCGGTCATGTCGGCGCGCATGTTGCCCGCGGCCTCCGCGCTGATCCAGTCGTTCGCGATGGCCTCAGCGACCGTGCCGATGTGCGCCTGCTGGACGGCGCCGACCGCGACCGCGCCATCGTGGCCGCCCTCGCGCTGCCGGACCCACTCCATGCTGAATGGCAGGTCGGCCAGAGAGATACCCCCCTCGGCGAAGCGCCGGCCGTCCCCGGTCGGCAGACCGATAGGGGCCAGCATCGTGCGGAACCTGGTTCCCATGCGTCACACCTCTCCGAAGCTTGCGGACATCTTAGCGCCAAGCCGTTTCGGTGCACCCTCTTGCAACCTTGAATCCATGCAGTTAAGGTCCTAGAGGGTGCTGTGTGGACTGGGGTCCAATCAGGTGATACGATGATGGCCTGCTCTGGCGGAAGCAGGCCATTTATTCATCGGACCCTAGGTGGCAACCGTGTCCAGTACCGATCTTAAACCGTTCGTCTTCCACGACGTGGACATCAGAGTCCTGATCTTGGACGGCGAGCCCTGGTTCATCGCGTCAGACCTCTGCGCTGCCCTCACCCTTACGGACACCCGGCGCTCCGTGGAGCGAGTCGATGAAGCAGATCTTCGCCAGGTCCGCATCGAGTCCGGAGGACAAAACCGCTGGATGTACGCAGTTAACGAATCCGGCATGTATGAGCTGGTGATCCGCAGCGACAAGCCCGACGCTCGTAAGTTCCGGCGGTGGATCACCTCCGAGGTGCTGCCCACCCTCCGGACCACGGGGTCTTACCAGATCGTTCCCGTGCAGCCGCACGATGACCTTGCCGTCCTGGAAGGCATGATCGCGGGCATCCGAGAGAGCAGAAACCAGATCGCGAACCTGAATCAGCGTCAGGCAGTACTGGAAGCCAAGGTGTCCGCGAGCGATGGTGAATTCGATGAGTTCACGGCGCTCGGATACGCCAAGCTCAACGGGCTTTCTACCGATCGCGTCTCCTGCCAGCGACACGGTCAGCGCGCCTCTCGGCTCATGAAACTCCGGGGACAAACTCCTCGGAAGCGGCAGGATGCCACATTCGGATCGGTCAACGTCTACCCTGCTGACGTGCTGGCCGAAACGGTCGAAAGCTGACCGGCGCTCAGCGGAGACCTGTTCGGCAATAGCTGCCATTCAGGTCGCTGAGCAGCGGAAACGCCCCTCGTCCATCGAGGGGCGTTTCTATTTCATCGTCGGAACTGACGGTTGGAGAGATCCACGTTCTCGCCCGGCTCCAACAAGATCGATGTACAACGGCAATTTATGGTGAGGTGCGGGGGACCGGACGGGTCACCGGGGAACATCAGAGGGAATCCGCCCACGATGAACGGCTGACCGAGCGGCACACGCTGGCCGTCGGCCTCTTCGTGCTCCGGCCTGGTCCTGGCGTCCTCGGTTGACAACCATGCGTGCTCGTACTGCTCGCCGGCCTCCTCGCCGAGAGCCGTGAACGCATCGTAACGCCCCGCATTGAGCGCGGAGATCGACTCGCTCCTGGCAACGGTGACCGCCCGGTTCTGCCAGCGCGGGGTGGCGGTCGCCGACAACTGCTCGTCCACCCTGGCCGCCAGCTTCGGGATGGACTCCCCCAGGTTCACGCCCTGCGCGATCTGGCCGGAGATCAGGTCGTACACCTCGTCCGGCGTGCGGACCAGGCGGTTGCGGACCTCGGCGAGGTAGCGCGTCACGAAGATCCGCTGATCCCACGGGTAGTCGTCCCCGAAGATCGCGGCGTATCCGCGGCGCATGGCCGGCTCGATCGAGCGTGCGATGACCAGGTCCACGGCCTCACGCCAGGACGGCTGCAGCGCCCAGATCGCATCCATGTCCGGCGGGCGCCCCTCGCCGCGCAGCACGCGCCGGGACAGCCGGACCAGCCAGTCCGACAGTGCCGCCCAGAACGTCTGCCGGATGTCCTGCTCAGTGGCCAGCACGTCCAGGCGCCGGTCGAGGCGCTGCGGCAGCCACGGGTCGCGCCCCTGCCCGTTCCATACCGGCTCGGTCATGCCGTCACCCGTCTCACGCGCTCGATACGCCGGTAGCCGATCTCCTCGGTCACCGCGCCGTTCTGGTCGTGCAGGGTGATGCGACCGGCGCCGGAGTCACCGATCTGCCAGGTCACCCGATGTGCGGCCCACGTCTCGTTCTGCATCACGCCGTTGATCCGGTAGGCGACCTCGGCCGTCATCATCCCGGCATCTGCCCGGTGGCGAGGTAGAGCCCGGCTGCCACACCGAGCACCACGAGCCCGAGCAGCAGAACCAGCAGCTCCACGCCCTCATTCACGACGCGACCGCCATCGTCAGGGCGGCGCTCCAGCCGGCCCAGAGCACGGCGTACGTGCCGACCCATGCCGCCACCTTCCAGGTCATGAGATCACCACGTACAGCACGCACATGATCAGCCACGCCGCACCGGCCAGGTAGGGGCCCACCCAGTGATCGCTCATGCGCTCACCAAGCCCCGGCCGCGATTGGCAATTTCCAAAGCGGCGAACAGCAGGTCATCGTGGTGGCGCATGCCGCGGGTCAGCAGCTCGGTGACGTACCCCGAGAGCAGCTGCTCCAGCCGATCGGCCGGCACGCCGAAGTCCGTGGCGGTCGCCTCGATGTGCGCCCACGACCCACGGGTCACCGTCTCCGCCCGGCTCGGGCTGATCGGCCCGATCTGCGCGTGCAGTTCGTGGCGCGGGATGTCGCGCCACTTCCCGGCGCGCTCGGCGGGAGTGGCCAGGCGACCGCCCGCCAACTCCAGCGCGCGCAGCACGTGCAGTCGGCACGAGGTGTTGAACACCACCTGCGGCGCGGGCGGTGCCGCCTGCAACTCGGCGATGCGCCGATCGAGAATCGAGGCGGTCAGCGCCGGCGCGGTGCCGCCGTTGGGCGGGGAGTCGAGCACCCGCTCATCGGGATCGTCCTGCGGGTCGCCGTCGATGTTCTGCTCGGCGGTCGGCGGCAGGCCGGCGCTCTCGACCTGAGGCAGCCCCAGCGCCGCCTGCACGGCAGGATCCAGGATCAGGTCGGGCTGCGCCTGGATCAGCTTCAGCAGGATCTGCTGCGCCCGCTCCTTCACAGTAGGCATGACCTCGACAGGGAACGCCGCAGCCTTGACCATCTCCTTATCCGAGATCAGGAAACGGTCGTGCAGCTGCGCCGCCTCCTCGATGCGGTTGGGGCGGGCGGCCAGGGGGGACGTGTCGAACGCGAACGCGTACCGGCCGATATCCGCCTCGCGGCCCATCGCCTTGAGCGCCAGTGCCAGGAAGCCACGGGTCAGCGCATCAGCGATCAGCGTCAGATACCCACCGATCCAGCGGGTTCCCTCATCGGAGATCAGCCACGCCGTCCAGTGGTTCGAGTTGCCGATACCCTCCAAGACCTCTTTCGGGATCTCGGCGGTGGTACCGAGCCGGCCGATGGCCTTGTCCTTCATGTCGCCGATCTGATCGCTCAGCTCGGACCAGAACGTGATCGGGCGGATCTTGTCCACGTCCGCCATCAGCTGATCCGGGACCGAGAACACGATCGGAACCATGGCCGATGCGCTGGACTGGTCGATCATCGAGGCGGACATGGCCCGTTGCATGTAGGCCATGAAGCCGTCCAGGCCTGCGGCATCCTCGGGCTTGCGTGGGAAGTCCATCGACTCGGGCACGGGCATGATGCCGGCGCCGGTCAGCCGCGAGTCCAGCTCGGCGAACTCGCGCTTGGTCAGCAGCTCGATCTCCCGCAGTACCGGGATGGCGGAGCGGGTGAACGAGTCGGCCTGGTCGGTGTCGTTGGGGTGCGGCCGATGGCAGCGGATCATCACGTCCACGCCGTCGGTCAGCTCCAGCCACCCGTCCCCGCGGTGCTTCGGGCGGCGCACCTTGACCTTGCCGCCCTCGTTCTTGAGCGCCGCGCCGGTGACCACGAACCACGCACCAGATGCCTCGTGCGCCCGCTGAGCGGCCCCCTCGCCGATGATCCAGCACTCGCCGGGTACCGCTAGGTCCAGACCCGCCAAACGGAGGTTGTCGTCCCTCTGAGCGCCTTTTCCGAGTGGAACGGCGGCGAGCTGACGGATCACCTCGTCCTGAGTCTCGCCCGTCTCCTCGCCGGTCTCGTCCACCTCGGTCACGTACAGGCGCGCCTTGGCCACCGAGTCACCGATGCGCCCGGCCAGGAAGTGCAGCTCCGGCACGATGTCGTAGAGGCGCCAGGCCTCGACCTGCCAGTCCCGGTTGCCGAATTTGTACGTCTTCCAGCTGGAACCCACCGACAGATCGACCATCGCAGTCGCCGCCGTCAGCGCCGTACGGCTGAGGTCCCCGGTCTCGGCTTTCGGCCGGCGAAGCGCCACGTGCTACCTCCCGAGGTTGTGGATCATGCCGGCGATCTGACTGAACGCTGCGACCAGCGCCAATCCAATCATGACAGGCTCATCGCCCCACAGGAAGATAAGTGGAACAGCCGCTCCACTTAACCACAAACCAGAGCACCAAACGCAGCTGACCAGGGCAGCAATGAAAGATCCGACCGTTTTCGGCCGGTCATCCAGCCATCCGATCAGCCCATCGCGCACCGGCTCGGTGATCGTGTCTTGCACGACCAGGCCCGTCAGCCGCGCCACGGCCAGAGCGTAGATCACCAGCAGCACCCACGCGGGCAGTTCGGCCAGGAGGTCAGTCACGTGGTCATCCTACGGGACTTGCGGACAGGCCACTGATCATCCACATGCCTGCCGCCCCAGAGCCACGTCTTGAGCGTGGCGGGCATCCAGCCCGGGTCCATCTCGGCGCCCTTCGTGGAGACGCGGTAGTGAGCCGTTCGGCGGGTCCGGCCCTTCGGCACCCGGTAGGTGACCTCCAGGATCCCGAGAGCGCGAGCGCGGGTCAGCAGGTTCAGCACCGTCCGGGGTGCCACGTCGCACACCTGCGTCACGTCATCGGCCAGGGTAAACCCATCGGTGTAGAAGTTCCGGCTGAGTCTGCGCCAGATGATGGACCACGCCGGGCCGATCTTCTCTCCGGCCAGGGGATAGCGCCCCCTGAAGTTCGGTGGTCTCGTCTCCATGTTGCCCATCCTAGGGCATGGAGATTCTGAGGTCTCACCCGGATCCGGTCGGCACTTCCCGCTTTCACATCCCCGAGGGCCTCGACGATCCCGCCCGCCCCTAACCCTCTCAGAGAGAGAGGGTTAGGGGGGGCGGGATGTCTCGGCTTGGCCCTGCGCTAGAAGTTGATCTTCGGATGTGATTCGGATGTCAGAGAAAGTGCAGGTCAGCGGCTCAGGAAGCCAACCGGGAGTGCGGGATGTCCGCCCGCGGGAAACCACTTGCCCCTAGTCACGGATCTTGACATCCCGAAGAGGCAAAAATCCCACCCAACGCGCTGACCTGCAGAAACTTAATTCCTACAATTCCACTTCCGGTACTTTCCGGTTTCAGACTCGGATGTCTCGTGACCAGCACAAACGCAAGATCATCACGAGAAAACCCCCCGCTCCAGTAGGAAATGCGAGGGGCTAACCGGAGCACCTGCTCCGCTTACGCTCATTACAGATTGAGGGCCATCCGAATACTCTGCGTAGGCGCATCGGGCAACGGCGTCCAGCCCTCGTGACGCTCGCAGAACCTCAGGTACGCCGCCAGGGCGCCGGCCTCCGGCCAGACCCTCCCGTCCAGGAGAAACCGCTGGATGACCGGGTCGTAGCGCACCAGCGCCACATCCCCGGCCGGTGTCTCCCACCACCCCGTGAACTGATCCTCCGCATCCCGAAAACGCCCCGCCTCCCCCGACACCGACCCGATCCCCGAGCCTGCCTCAGCGGCCCCGCCACCGCCCTGCGGGCCCCTCTCTCTGGCCGAGAACCACCGCCACAGCCACTTCATCCCGCCACCCCCAAACCTAGTCGCATGTATATAGGCACGGATTTTGACATTCCGGGCCCCTGACCTGCACTTCCCCCACTTCCCGGAGCCACTTCCGGGACCGTCAGAACGCCGCGTCCATCAGCGCCTCAACCTCCCGGTTGCGCCGGATCCAGCCCCGCCGGGTCAGCCCCCGCGCCGGCCCGATCAGTCCGGCGGCCGTCAGCTCGGTCAGCACCTCGGGCGTGCCGCTGACGATCCCACCCTCGCGGTTGGCGGAGGCGTCGATCAGGGCGGTCAGGGCCGGTGCGCTCAACGTGTTGTTCATGCCCCTAACCTATCACTCATGGATGCAAAGTTCAACAGGCAGCCCCCCTGGCCGATCATCGCCGCCCGCCTCACCCGTTCGGTTGACTTGCACACTTCCCGAGCATGGCTGTAATGTTCATCCCAGCAACACCGACCGACACGAACCACCCGAGGGGAAGACAGGACATGCGTCCGACCTACCGCAGCATGCTGACGGGCCGCTCCCGCATCGCCGCCCACGAGCAGCCCACCCGCCCCACCGACTACATCGGCCGCCACCGGGCGCCGCAGGACGTGCCCCCGCCGGCGCGCCCCGCCGTCCCGGCCGGCACCGAGCAGCCCGAGTTCACCTCGGCCCTGGCGCTGATCGCGTGAGTCGCGAAGCTCACGGCGAGTCCGTGGCGGTCGCCCGCGCCGAGGTGGAAGCGCTCATGCACCGCCTGCAGGCGGCGTCCGAGAAGCAGACCGAAGCCATGGGCGCCATCGCGAACGCGGTCGGGGACGACCCGTCCACCGACTCGGGCAGGGCGGCGTTTGAGTACGTGGCCTCCCTGGCCGACCGCATCGATGAGCTGGTGCGCATCTGCGACAACGCGATGACCCTGCTCGACAACTACGTCAGCGGGTTCTGATGACCTGGCAGGCGCACAGGGAGTCCGTCCAGGTCGCCAAGGCGGCGCTCGCGGACGTGCTGGAGAAGATCCAGCTCGCACTGACCGAGCAGGACGAGGCGCTGCGCCTGGTCGCGGAAGCGGTCGGAAGCCCGCCCGGCACCGAGCGCGGCCAGACCGCCTTCAACTCCACCGCCAGCATCGCCACCTGCCTGCAGCAGGGCCTGGCGGTGACGTACGAGGCGCGCAACGCCCTGGACGACTACACCGGTCAGTTCTGATCCACATCCCGGCACCTCGACGAAACGGAGCAACACGAACATGACGAAGAAGACGAAGCACCTCGGGCTGGAGTCCGGCAAGTCCTCCACCAAGTGGTTCACCCCGAACCCGCAGCCCCACGCCGGCAACGGCCAGACCGGGAGGCCGCTGCTCAAGGCGATCAGGATGATCTTCCGCGACCCCAGCGGCCGGAAGCAGAAGTAGGCCGTGCCGAAGAACTACGGGCCCCGCGGCAGGAAGCGTTACCTGGGGCCCAACCCCGGCCCGCGCCCCTGGCCGGTCGCCGGCCGCGCCCGTGGTCACCAGCCCGGCGGGTCGCACGATCCGAACGGGTGCGCCGCGGTGGTGCTCCTGTTTCTGGCCGTCGCCTTCAGCGGGCCCCCGGCCTTGCTCGCGGCGTACCTGTTGTACTAGGCTGCAAAGTGTCGGTAAGAGGGGGTGCGGTTTCATGCCGCTACCGCACCCCCGCCGCCGGCCACATTCTTCCGGTCTTGCTCTGGGCAGGGAAGCGGCACGGGTGGGTGTCGTGACATGAGGTTGGTCCATCGGTGAGGCGCCGGGTAGCGATACCCGGTCGATCCGATGAAAGAGGGCGGGAGCTGATGCTCCCGCCCTCTTCTGGTACCTACGGCTTGGTGACCGGGCTGACCTGCGGCCGGACTCCGGCCAGGGCGAACGCCGCCAGAATCACCGCGGTCACCCCGCCGATGAACGCGTCCGACAGGTGCAGGCCGTACTCCGCGAACAGCGCGGCCACCGCCACGAACGCCGCCGTGAACAGCGCCGGCGCCACCGGCCGGGTCGTGACCGCGATCAGGATCCCGGACAGCGCCGCGATCAGCGCCGCCGCCTGCCCGGCGTTCAGGAAGTCCACGTTCATCGCGGCCAGGGTGGTCAGCACCGAACCCGCCAGGCCGATCCACAGTGAGGGCTCGCGCCCGAAGATCGTCATGATCATTCTCCGTTCTGCGCCGCGCCACCGCGGGCGAGGCGATCCGACAGTTCCTGTGCCACCAGCGCGGCCTGCTCACGCGGCAGGCCGGCCAGCACCAGCGCCGCCACCTGCTTCGCGTCCAGGCCTTGCAGGGCAGCGATACGCTGCGCGATCAGGTTCTGCCCGGCCGCGAGCTGCTTCACCGCCTCGTTCACCACGATGTCGGTGCGCCGGCGCGTCTCCACGTGCTGGCCGTCCAGCCACCCCAGCCACGTGCGCAGCTTCAGGAACCGGCCCTTGGTGGTGCCGTCCTCGATCTCGGAGTCCAGCACCGCCTTCGCGGTCGCCGCGGCGATCTTCGCGATCTCGGCATCGGTGATCGGCATGTCGTCCTCCCTGATCTCGGCGATGCCGAGTCGTCCCGTGCGGTTGTCCGCGGCCTGGCTCCAGCCCCCGGAGAAGTGCGCGTGCTTGTCGTGGATGTTCGACCCGGTGTAGACCCGGCTCGCCCATCCCGTGTTCACGTGCCAGATGTAGGTGACCGTGCTGCCGGCCGGCCGGTAGATGATGTAGCGGAACGGCGTGACCGGCCAGCGCCCCGCACGCATCCCGGTGATCAGCCACCGGATCAGCACCAGCATCCAGTCGACCTTGCTCCCCGGCACCAGGTCCCGGTCGATGTCCACGGCGCGGACCTCGTCCAGCGCGTCCCCGTCCTTGAACTCCGCCTTGCCGGTCCGGTCGGGGTTGTGTCCGCTGGTGCTGCCCTGATGGAGAGTGTTCCCGATCGATCCGTCGGTCGTCTTGTCCCGGCCGGGGAACACCTCGTTGAGTTCCCCACGGAACGCGCTCAGCCCTGTCGTCAGTACCCAGGCCACTACCGACCACCCCCGGATTTGCCGAACCAGAGCGGCCAGTCAGGCGGCGCGCCCTGGTCATCCCACGGGTCGGGCACCTCCTGGCCGATGTGCAGCTCGGGGTCTTCGTCCGGCGCCGCCTCGTGTGGCTCCTTCAGATCCGTCATGTCACCCCACCTTCCCCTCGGTGGACAGACTACCGCCTGCTCCGCCTCGTGCGCGCTGCCTTGCGAGCCATGCGCGAGCGCTGCCCGTGCGTGACGCCCGCGTTCGCGATCCGCGCCGCCTTGCTCTTGCTCGCGCCCTTGCGCCGCAACGCTTTGTAAACGTTCTGCCGGCTCTTGCGGACGTACCCGTACCGCCCGCCCCTGTCGCTGACCATCACGTCACCTCCGGTTGACAGATACCCACTCAGGTATGATGAAGGCCCCGCGCAGTTGCTGCTGCCGGGGCCGTTGAGCACCACCCGAACCCTGAAGGGCAGCACTATGTCTCAGCTTACTCCGTTCAACTTCAAGGGCGAGCCCGTGCGCGTCGTCGAGATCGATGGAGACGCCTGGCTTGTCATCTCAGACGTCTGCCGCGTTCTCGGCCACTCCAACCCGACCATGGCCATGGAAATGGTGGACGTCGATGATCGGCGACGTTTCCGCAGGTCGGAAGCCCTAAACTTTGCAGAGGTCTTCCCGGACAACCGCATCCAGTCAGTCAACCTGATCAATGAGTCCGGCCTCTACGCTCTCGTGTTCAGTAGCAAGCTGCCTTCAGCCCGCGACTTCCGGCGATGGGTGACCTCTGAGGTGCTGCCGCAGATCCGCAAGACCGGTCAGTACGCGCCGGCACCCATGTCCGCCCTGGATGCGCTCGCCGCGTCGGTCGCGCTGCTGCAGGAGCAAGAGCGCCGCACCGCAGCCATCGAGGCGCAGCAGGCGGAGATCGGCCAGCGTCAGAACGCGATCGAGAACCGCGTTACCCAGCTGGACGCGAACTCCGGATGGGTGACCGCCATGGGCTGGTCGAACGTGAACGGCCTGGCCGTGACCGACAATGCCACGATGGCCCGACTCGGACGCAAGGCCTCCGCCATGCTGCGCGGGATGGGGATCGAGCGCCGGACCACCACCAGCGAGGTGTTCGGCATCGTCAACATCTACCCCGACGGCGTGCTGGAACAGGCTGCCGAAGAACTCGGCCTGATCTGACCCTGGACACAGAGAAGCCCCTCACGCCCATCGTGAGGGGCTTCCGTCTCAGATGTCGCCGTACCAGATCCACATTCGTACCGCGCCCCGGGCACCGTCGCGGCAAGGGTAGAGCTTGCCGTCGCGCTTCAGTCGGCGGGCCCATCCGTACACCGGCACATCGTTGCGCAGTGTCGCGCCCGCGTGGTCTGCTGCCAATCTGGCCGCAAGCTCCGAGTCCTCGGAGTCCGACAGGAACCACCAGCGCATCAGGCGTCACCCAGTTCCGCGTCCCGCTGCTCGGCCAGGCGGAGCAGGTTCAACAGGTCCACCACCCACAGTGTGGTGATGAGCAGCGCCAGAACTCCCCTGGACCAGCTCGGATCCATCGCGAACAGGATGGTGCTGGCGACCGCGGCGACCGCCGTAAATCCCAGGAACCACGACTGCGCGAGCACCGACCGGCGGGCGATGAAGTACCGGCCGACACTGAGCACCAGGGCCACCGCGGTTGCCCATTCCAGAATCTGCGTCATGCCTGCAACCTTACAGTCATGCTCGGGAAGTTGTCAACGTCCCGAAAACCCACCCAGCCCCGTCACCGGCATGTGGCCGACCGGCTCGGCGTACGGCGCGCCGGCAGCGTTGCGATGGCGGTCCGCCCAGAACGCCATCGCAACGCCGTCACCTCGGTCACTTGATCGACCGAGCTGCTTCACCACGTCGTCCTTGTTCGTGATCTTGATCTTCGGCGGCAGGCCCGAGGTGACCTCCCACTTCGGTGTGGTGAGATCGGAGATCATCAGGTCGTCCGGCGGCAGGGCGATGGTCGGACCGTTCGCGGGATCCAGCAACTGGCGCAGGTTCCAGTACGCCGCGCTGCGCGTGTTGACGAACCCGAACTTTCCCGACTCGTCGCGGGTGTGCGCCCGCTCCGCGCCCACGTACGCCAGGGGCCGCTCCTGCGCCTCCCTGAGGCGGTCGAACACGCCCGCCCCGACACCCATCGCGTCCACGATCGCGCGCTCCCCGAAGCCCTGCACGGCGCTGGCAACGGCCATCGTGTCGCGCACGCGGTTGCCCGACAGGTGCACCACCGGTCCGTCCCGATGGGCGAAGATCGTTTCGTCACCACCGCGGCCCACGTCCACTCCCGTCCAGCGGGGCCCGCCCATTCCTGGCCGCCCGGCCTTGTCCCACACCCACCACCGCTCGATCGCCTGCTCCAGCCAGGTCAGCGGGATGACCGAGTCCTCATCGCTGGCGTGGAACTCACCGAGCGCGCGGTTGTGGTAGATCGCCGAGTCGGCGCCCCACTGCAGGCGGCGCTGCTCCGCCCACTTGCGCGAGATACGCCCCGCCCTGATCGCCTCTTCCAGCGTGACGTGCTTGACCCACCAGTCCTCGTATCCCGGCGCCCGCCGGTGGATGTCATAGAAGCGGCCAGAGGGGGGGCCCGGCGTGCTCATGGCGAACGCGTACGCATTGTCCCCGGTGTCGGGACCGGCATTGGAGAACGCACCCTCGATGGAGTCCCAGGTCTCCGGCTGGATGATCTTGGCCTCGTCCAGCAGGTACAGCAGCTCGCGGGCGTGCGCGCCCTCGATGCGCTCCGGCTGGTTCGAGGCCACCGGGGTCGCCGCCCCGTGCTGCAGCTTCAGGCGCAGGTCCAGCAGCTCGACGTTCGGCTTGAACGCCGGCCGGCCGAGCATCTCGAAATCCAGCGCCCGCGCCCATTTCTTGATCTCCGGCCAGAGGTAGACCTCAAGGTGCCGCCAGGCGGATGCGGTGGTGATCACCTTCCAGTCAACGCCTGCTATGTCTCTGGTCGTTGAAAACCACAGGACAAGGATTGACCCGGTGAAACTGTTGTGGGTCGGGATCATGTCCTGGCCGGTCAGGTAGAGATGCGAGGGACTGTCGACCTCGATGCACTGCGTGGGCCGGTCCTCGATGCGCCGGACGTCCACGATCGTGTGCTGCGTGTGCCTGCTGGCTTGCGCACCGCGCGGCGTCCAGTTGTAGCGCGTCAGGTGGTATGGGTTGAAATCGAAGCGGGCGGCAATCCGCCACTTCGGCCCGATCAGGCGACCATCGATCTTCGCTTCGCCCTCACGAACGCGAACCACCAGACCCAGAGAGCGCAGCAGCTCGGACACCCCGTCAGCGAGCCGCTTGCACGTCAGGGTGATCTCGTCCGATCCGCCGGCCTGCCGGTACCCGTCGGAATCGAACAGGCCGCGGACCAGTTCGCGCCGCTGTTCGATCGAGGCACGCAGGTAGGCCATCGGGATGTGCTTGTCACCGAGCACCCCGAGGGCACGCAGAGCAGCACTCAAGCCGGGGACGCGGTACCCGACCACGTTCTCTTTTTCAGAGGACGGCACGAAGTGACCGCCGGGCATCCGGGGGATCATCTCTCGCGAGTCGGCTCGATTCAACGACATCAGGCCTGTCGTAGTCGTCCCATCACCCAGCCACACGCCGAGTAGGTACGGATCGATCGGCAATGAAGCGATCGGCAGCTCCAGCGGCCGGGCGCCCGGAGTGCGCCAGCGCAGCTGCCCCGAAGGGGTGCGCAGATTCTCGGCCAGGAACGCCGTGGTCCGGGTGCGGGTCAGGGACCAGTGATCACGCCAGTCCGTGATCTTAAGTCCCTTCGGCCGGTTGTTCGTGTCGATGACGTTCCACTCGTGCTCCCCGTGCACGACCTCGACGGCCCCGTTGGCGAACTCCACCTCGTAGGTAGGTCCGTTCCAAATCGGAGACTTGCCGACCACGCGACATGGCTTGCCGTGTTCATCGAACACCTCATCGCCGATCGCAAGATCACCGATCGAAGTCCAACCCCACGGTGTAGGTATCATGGTTTTAGTATACTGAGCTTTACCCAAACCATGGGGTCCACGAACGGCGACCCTGCGCTGTGTCGGCAAAGCGTCCATGATCTCGCGCTGGTAGCCGCTGAGCTTCACGTTCAAGCAATCGTCAGCCCAGTTGGCGGGCGAATCCCACCAGCGATCGAGCCGGCCGCGGCTGAGGATCTTGGAGGCGAGATCGATCTTCATCCGGTCACCCGGCGGGTCATCGCACGGCGGAACTCCGCCACCGCCTGCGCCGCCGCGATGCGCGCGTTCTCGGCATACTTGCGGTTGAGGCGCATGCGCACCGACTCCGGCCCGGCGTTGCGGGTACGGACCAGGGCGGGGCGCCAGTGCTCACACCCCACCACCCACGTCACATAGTCCCCGCACGCCCCGCACGGGCGGTATCCCTGGCCGACCGGGTTCACAGGACTTCGCCGTCCACGGTGTTCATGTCGATCGAACCCAGGTAGCGCTCCACCAGCTGCGGAACCAATGCCTGCTGCTCGGGCGTGAGGCCGAGCTCATCGATCATGTTGGCGACACGCGTGGCGACCACACCCGACCAGCGCTCGGCCTGCTCGATCATGCGGTCGCTGATGCCCATGTCGTGGGCGACCTTGGCGTACTTGACCACCCGATCGCGCTCGGTGCCTTCCAGCACGACCAGGGCCCTGATCGCCTCGCCGGTCGCGTAGATCGTGCCGTCCTTGCCGGCCGCCGCGTACTGGTGGCCGATCAGGCCCGCGGTACTCAGCTCGTTCAGATGCGCCACGGAGGTGCTGCTCGACTGCGGGCCGGCGGGGTTGGCGTAGGGATCGGGGTTGTGCTGAGGCTCGCCGCGCTCGACCTGGCGCTGCAGCAGTTCGGCGTACGCCGCCGCGCGCAGCCAGGACATCTGCAACATGCCGAGCACCGCCCTGCCGGGATCGATGGTCGGCGCCCCCGACGCGATCGCACTCCACGCGTTCACGGTCGCCTCCCCGATCGTCCGCGCCATCTCCGTACTCATGCCGGGATGCAGCTCGCACTTGCTCGTGCCGTTGATGGCGTTCTTGTGGCAGTCCCCGCCCTGGCGGCGCTGGCTCGTGCACTCCAGTCGCTGGTGCGTCTCACACCAGCGGGCGCGGCCAGGGTTGAAGTCCTTGCTCAGGCCAAGCCTGACCGTCTCTTTCATGATGTCCACTCTACCCAGCACACCAGGACATCACGAGCGCAGGGCGGACACGAAGCAGCCCCGCGGCCCGAAGACCGCGGGGCTGCCCCACTGGGGGAAGAAAGGATCGGACGCGAACCGGACCCTCACCGGCCGATGCTACTCGATCAGACCCGCCTCAGGTGCGCGCGCTGCCCGGCGGTCAACGTCATCCGGTAGCGATTGACCGCCTCGTTCATCACGTTCGCGCCGGCCGAGTGCCGCAGACCGAGCTGGTGGCCCAGCTCGTGCACGAGCAGCCACGTCCGGTTCTTGCCCTTGCCGGCGCCGTACCAGCGTGCGTACTTCCTGGCCGCGCGCTGCGTGTCGATCGTGATCGTGGTCTGGCGTGAGCGCCCGATCGGGCCGGGCACCTCGCCGTCCTGGATCCGGATGCACCGGTAGGCGGTCGCCGAGCACTTGCGCGACACCACGCGCATCCTGCTGGCCGTGCGCTTGCCCATCCAGCGGACCGCGGCGCGCACGTTCCACGCCCCGTCCGGGATGGCGTCCACCACCTCGATGACCCGGGTTTGGGCGATGGCCGGGCTCGGTACGGCGCCGGCCAGGCACACCACCAGCGCGACCACCAGCGTTCTCATTCGATCACCTCGAATCCGGCTGCGGCGAACGCCGCCACCAGTGCCTTCTCGATGTCCATGTGGGTGCCCTGACCAGCCCTGATTGCAGCCTCGACAATCTCCGGCGTCAGCTTGATCTGCGTGGCGACCTCGACGCAGTTACCGAGCGCCTTCAGGAACGGATGACCGTTCCCGATGCTGGACTGGTCAGCGGCACCGTCCCAGAACGCCTCACGCGCTCGCTGCCGCCGGTCGGAGATCTCCGTTTCGGTCGGGCGATCGGCGGGCGCCTTCAGGGTCTTGAGGCAGTCGTCGCAGTTCACGGCCTCGACGTTCAGTGCAGATCCCCAGTGCTCGCCGACCTTCCGGCCGCACGCCATGCGGTACTCATACGGGATCAGCAGGTGGATCCGGCCTTCCACGTCCTTCTCGCTCATGCCGCGAGCCCCAGCGACCCGGCGAACAGCCAGAAGAACATGGCGATGGCGGGGGCGGTCATCACGTAGCCGAGCACCAGGCCGGCCACGGCCATGCCGCGCCCGTCCGCCCGGCCGTCGCGGGTCTGCGACATCCCGACATGACCGAGCAGGATGGCGGCGATGCACGGCAGGCCGAGGAAACACCAGCCAGCGAACACGCCCATCACGCCGAGCACCAGCGAGGTGACCGCGGCCGAGCTGGACGGGCGCGGCGGCACGATGCCGTAGTACGTCGGCCCGTAGCTCATCCCGCACGGGCCGGGCACCAGCTGCTGCTGTACCGGAGCGGGTGCGGGTGGAGGTAGTGGTTGCGTCATGAGCGGAACCTTACAGTCATGCCCGACAGGTTGTCAATCAGTTGCCCACGACGGGTGGAACCTCAGGAGCGTCAGGACTCGGCGACTCTTCCGGATCCGGGCTCGGTGACGCCGGCCGGGCTGAGGTCGGGCTCGGAGCAGCGCTCGTCTTGATCGGGCCGCCGAAGTTCTCACACGCCCAGTTGTCCCGGTCGCGGTCGTGACGCAACTCGTACGCGGGGTGTCCGGCCGGCACGCCACCGGGGTGCATCTTGCGCAGCTCCGTGCAGTTCGCGAAGCGCTGCGGCGCCGGCGCCTTCGGCCGGGTCGGCGCTGGCAAGCGGGTCTTGATGCGCTTCGGGGTCGGCGCGAGGGTCTTCCTGGCCGGCGGGCGCTGCGCCCGTGCCGTAGTCACTGGAGCGACCCGGCCGGGTGCGGTGGTCGGCATCCTGAGCATGGACGGCTGGATCTCGGCGGCACGCGCCTGCTTCGGCTGGTTGCGGGTGACATTCGCCGCCCAGACCAGCGTGCCGGAGAAGAACAGCAGCGCGGCCAGGAGGAACCCTCCCGCCCAGCGCTGTGCCGTTCGCGACCCCAGCCTGCTCGCACGTCGATGCGGCGCCGGGAACCTCTGCGTCCCGCTCATGATCCGTCCTCCTGGTGTCCATTCCGATCCGTGTCGTCGGACAGAATCGCACGGACCCGGTCGATCACGTCGCCCATGGCCGCCCTGTCTCCGGTGTTCTGCGCACGGAACGTGCCGGGATCGTTAACCAGTCGCCCGATGCTCAGCAGCTTCGTCAGCTCGGCGGGATCCCCGATGTCACCCATCGCACCCATGACAAACATCCTCCCGGTCTCGATGTCACGAAACGAAAGGGCCCCGGAAGCGGCAACTTCCGGGGTCCTGCTCACTGCGGGTGGATCAGTTCTTCGGCGCGGTGCTCGGGTTGATCGGCTCCAGCTTGGAGCCGTGCTCGCGCCACCAGCCGATGGCGATCGCACGCTGCTCCGGTGTCGGGTCCACCATCACCCACGAGAACTTCGGCGCGTCGCCCTGCCGGTTGCGGCCGACCCAGTCCGAGTAGCGCTTCTCGATCTGCGCCATCGTCACGCCCTTGTCGCGGTCCGCCTTCTGCGGGCCACGGGCCGGGATCCCCAGGAACGGCCGGCCGTCACGGTGGGACTTCTTGATCTTGCCGATGATCGCGCCCTGCGGAATCCAGTGGTTCGCGTTGGTGTACGGGTTGGCGGCGGACACGTCGTCCACCACGAACTCCTTCACCTCGTCCTCGGTGCCTTTCTCGGCGTTGCCCTTCTCGGTGTAGTACCAGGACATCCGGCCGCCGGTCAGCACGGTCAGGTCCACGGTGTAGCACTCGCGGGTCTTGCCGGGGTTGAGCGGGTCCTTGGCGTCCGGGTCGAACGACCGGGGGATGATCACGACCAGGCGACCGGCCAGGGCGTCCATGGTCGGACTCGGGGAGAAGTCGCCGCGGTAGTCCGAGCTGGTGGCGAACGGGTCGGCGCTGTCCGCGGCCCCGGTGAACGGGTCGGCGGCCGGAGCCGCCGTGCCGGCGGAGCCAGCGACCTGAGCAGCGGCGAACGGGTCGACAGTCATGCGGTTCTCTCTTCCTGCGGTTCTGATGATTCAACTGGGTGGTGCCGTAGGTGCCCGTCTCTCCGGGCTGTCACGGCCTCTGCCTTCCGTCCTCGGCGTACCAGTTTCCACGCGCCTGGTAGGGGATCGGCCATCGTGCACCGAGTGCTGCGACCTACGCGACTTGTTCCCGTACGTGGGGAGGCGAGGAGTCGAACCTCGCAAGTGCAGGGGGTGACACCCCTTGCGTCAGCGTCTACCTTTCCGCCACTCCCCCTGGTGCTACCCGAGCCGACCTCACTTCCGGGGTTGAGTCCGGTGAGCAACGGCTCGGGCAACCTGGCCACTATGCCAGGCTCGTCCGGTTCTACGTTTTCAGAGAGGGTAGTACCGGCAACCCCGCCCTCTGACCAGAACTCTACCGCATGGCCAGTTCTGATTGCAACTGGCCGACACGTTCCTGCGCCAGCTCGATCAGCTCCGGCGCCTCGTGCACACCGGCCTTCACGATCTCCGACCAGAGTGCGCTGCCCTCGGCCAGGGAGGACACCGAACCGATCCGGCGGGCGTACGCCTCGACCACCGTGAGCACCGGCGCCGGCCGCAGCAGGCCCCAGGTCTGCGCCTTGCTCTTGGCCTCCGAGCGCATACGGTCCACTTGGTAACACAGCTCCAGCGCCTCGCGGCCCTTGTCCAGGTCCACGTTAAAGAAGTCCACGCCGTCCGGGTCGCCCGTGCTGGTGGCCGCGTCCGCGTAGTGCAGACCGTTGACCGGCATCCACGCCACCACCGCGAAGTCCTGCGCGACCGGCGGCATCTCGACGTAGCACTGCCTCGCCCGGTCCCACATCGCATCAGCCATCGCATACGCGGCCAGCTGCGCGGAGATCTCCAGCCACGTCCAGAACCGCTTCTGGCTCTTGAGGTCACCGATCTTGTGATCAAAGTTCGCGTTATCCCACAAGATCCGGTCGAGGGTGCCGGCGAGCCCGTACCGCAGCACGACCACCTTGCGCTCGATCATGTCCGGCAGGACCACCAGCCCCTGAGCATCCAGGCCCTCCCGGTAGTTGCGGATCTTGCCGTGCCATACCTTCCGGGCGAAGTGCATGAGCCCGAGGTCGTCGGCCTCCGTGAAGCCGTGGAACGCCGTTCCGAGATTCGCGCCCTCATCCGCGCCGACCGCGGCCAGCACCTTGCCCGCGATCGACTCCAGCCCCTGGCGCATCGCGCGGTCGTCCGAACGATCGGTGGTCGCCACCGTCGCGCAGGCCAGATCGTAGAGGTCGGGACGCTGCACGAACCCGAGCACGAGCAGTCGCTGATGCCAGAGGTCCAGTGCCCGTGCTTCGGCGATGGCCTTCACCATCGTGGTGACCCGCTGCCACCCACCCTTGCGCGGGCCGCCGGTGCCGATCTGTAGCTGACCGTGGCACGTGTCGCACCACTCATTCCGTCCGACCGGGGCGCACGCGGGGCACTCGGTGACCATCAGATCCGGCAGGCGGTAGCGGCCGGCGGTGATCCGCTCCGGATCGTCTTCGCCGTCCTGGCCGAACAGCTGCGATGGCACGACGAACGGATCCCCGTCCGCTCCCGCCCGGTGGTCAATCGGCATGGCTCGCGTGCTCCCATTCCCCGTAACCGTCGGCCCTGATCAGGTCGCCGGCGCCGATGTCGTCCCCGCAGTCCGAGCACTGGCCGGCGAAAGCGGCCTCGAACGCACGAGGGACGTTAGCCTCACCGGGTGACAGAAACGGGTCGTCGCCTTCTGTCGTCATCACTTCCCCCTGTCGTCGTGCAGTTTCGCGATCGGGCCCTTGTGCGGCGAGCGCGGATTGACGCAGCGCTCCCGGCGCTTGGCGCCGCAGGTCGGGCACGGGTGCTGCAGGCGCTGGTCCCGTAGCGACACCGGCCCGCGGATCGCCGCCGCGGTCTTCGTCATCCGCGGCGACATCACGCCGTCCGGAGGCTGCCTGTTCCCCCACGCCGTGTCGTTGATCCCGCCACCACGGGTGCCGGAAATGCTCGGCATCCCCCGAGTGTGCCGGTGGAGCCCGGCGAGAATGTTGTGGATCATCTTCAGGCTGACGCCGTACTCCGCGGCCAGCACGTTCATGCCCGCCCCGCCGTAGCCCTTGTTCGCGTACCGGCGCCGGATCTCCAGCGCCTGCTCTTTGCTCAGCGGACTGTCCCGGCTCACGAGCGGGCCCCGGCCTTCACGAACGCCACCAGCGGGTCGATCACCCTGGCCGCCGTACCGGCGTCGATCGCCTCCGCCACTTGGCCCTTGGTGATCAGCTCACCGGCCGGTGTGAACGGGCGCGCCGGGATGGCCGCGACATTGATCACCGCGCCGGCAACCGAATGAGTAGGCGGACCCTTGGGCTCACCACCACTCCACACCGCGTCCCGGAAGTGGCCGAAGCGCTGCGCCAGCGTCAGCGCCGCGGCGGTCGCCGGGTCCTTGCGCCAGCGCGCTTTCTTGGTGGTCAGGGTCTGCGTGCCGAACCCACCGCGCTCGCTCGCCTCCTCCTCGGCCCACGCCAGCGCCATCTCGAACGTGAGGCCGCGGTGCTCGGTCATCGCCGCGGTGGCATACCTCTGGCCGCGCTTGACCGCCTTGGCGCACCACACCACGTCGTAGGTGCCGGGATCGCCCTCGATCGAGTCGGCCAGGAAGACGTACCCGTCCGTACCCGCGCTGAGCCAGTACGTTCCGTCCGGAGTCTTTCCCCAGGTCCGCTTACTGTCGGCGCCGAGTGGGTCGAAATCCCTGGTGTCGGCCGGGCCGAGATACCAGGCGGGCGCCTCCGGCGTGCCCGAGCCGATCTCCTCCTGATCCTCTTCCAGGATCAGGTCTTCCAGCTGCAGCAGCGACAGGTCTTCGCTGAGGTCGTCGCGATCGAGGTCGTCACGAGTGGACAGATCGACCAGTGACTGCAGGCCGTGCATCCGGCTCACACCGACCACGTCCAGGATCAGCGCGTGCCCACGGGCGTCGGACTTCAGCGACAGGTCGGGGCGCAGCACGCGCCCCACCATCTGCTGGTAGAGGCCGCTGCTCTTGGTCGGCCGTGCGATCACCGCGCAGCTGACGGTCGGTTCGTCGAACCCCTCGGTCAGCACCATGCAGTTGCTGACCACCTGCGTCTCACCCGACTTGAGCCGGGTCAGGATCCCGCGCCGCTCATCGCGCCCCAGCCCGCCGTGCACCACCTCGGTGACGATGCCCTGAGCGTTGAACGCCTCCGCGAACGCGTACGCGCTGTCCACGGTCGGGGCGAAGATCAGGCCCTTGCGGTCGATCGCGTGCTCGGTGTACGCCTTCGCCACGATCTCCGGCGCCATCGCCTCCACCAGCGCCTCGCCCAGCGCACCCTCCTGGTAGTCCCCGCCGGACTGCCGGACCTCTTTCAGGTTCAGGTCGGGGACCTCGACGCGCTTGCCCTTCACGTCCAGCAGGTAGCCGGCGCGGATCAGGAACGCGATCGAGACGCGAATGGCCACGCTCTGCCACACGTCGGAGAGCTTGCTCTTGTCCCCGCGCACGAGCGTGGCGGTGAACCCCGCGGTAATCGGGTGTCCGTGCCACCCCGGCCGGCACGCGGTGCCGCAGGCGACCGGCTCACCATCGGCGTTGATCGCGCCGAAGTGCTGCAGGATCGTCTGGTAGGTGCGGGCGGTGGCGTGGTGGCATTCGTCAACCACGATCAACCCGACGTTGCGCAGCTTGTTCCGGCGGGAAATCGAGCGCAGGGACTGCACACTGGCCGAGATGATCTCGGCGTGCACCTCGTTACGCTCGGCCTTGACGATGCCGATCCTGCGGTCGGGGTTGACCATCGACATCTTGTGAGCGGCCTGGTTCACCAGCTCATCGGTGTGCGACAGGATCAGCACCCGCTTGCCAGGGTTGGCGCGCAGGTACTCATCGGCCAGGTGAGAGAACACCACCGTCTTGCCCGCGCCGGTCGCCAGCACGGACGCCGGACGCCAGACACCGGCGTCCCACTGCTCGTGAATCGCCTTGATCGTCTTGGTCTGGTAGTCCCGGAGCTTCGCGAGCGCGCTCATTTCCACAGCTCCGTTACCGGTCCGGTCAGCTCGTCACGCCGCCAGTCAGCGCCGTTGCCACCCTGCAGCCAGTACACCCCGGCGCCGACTCGGCGGAACATGTCCCCGTCACCGTCGATCAGGAAGTCCGGATCGCCGCGCATTCCGGTTGCCGCCTGAAGCGCGCCCCGGTGCTCACGCACGCTCGCCAGCTCCCACTCCAGCTCGGCAACGCGCATCTCCGCGTCCGCCAGGCGGCGCAAGGTGCGCTTTCCGTTCGCGAAAGGCAAATTCGCCTGCCGCGACAGGATCTCATCCGTGGCGCGCTCCAACTCCGGCGACAGATCGAGCCCGGCCGCCCATACGGGACGACCGGGCTCGCTGCCCTGCTCGTTCTTGTTCGCGGTCATGTGTCCTATTGTACCAACACCAGTCGTGATGTCAACTGACGCGAAGCGAGGCGTAAGGCTTCCAGAACCACATGCCGTCGCACTCGCGACTCGGCTCGGTCGCCGGCGGCCCGCAGTGCACCAGCACCCGTCTCTGGCCGAGCAGCACCGCGGTCGGGATAGGGGTGACCTCCGGCACGCTGGCGGTACGCAGGGAGGTCAGGTGCCAGTGCGGCTTGCGCGGGTTGCCGCTGTGCGGGCAGACGTACGGGTACATCGCCTTTTGCGCGCTGAATCCCGCCAGCGCCCGCCACATCTCGTCAGCGCAGTCCTGTGCCCGCTTACGCCCGTTGTACTTCCACTTGCCGCCGGCGCCCTCACACTTCGGGTCGCCGCTCTTGGCTGAGCGGGCGTACCGCGCGATCACCTCATCGATGATCGCGCGTACCTTCTCGTCCACGGCGTTCACGATGCGCTCGGGTTGTTGCGCCGGCACAGTACCGAGTGCGTGCCGTACCCGCCGTGACACATCCGGCAGCAGACCTTCCCGTGCTTGTTCACCTTCCGCCCGCACACGCACTTGCCCATCATGGCGTTGAGCACCGCCCGCCTGAACGCGCGTTGCCCCTCAGTCTCAGTCACGGTTCCACCCGAAGCGGGATGAAGTTAGTGACCATCAGAAATCCTCGGATTCCCTCGTCTTGGCGAAGCTGGGCTTCGATCTTTCGCACGTCATCGATGTGCGAGATCGGAGCATCGAGAGCACTTTCGCAACTGGCAATCCCGTTCGAGTGCGAGAAGGTCACGAAGTAGACATGCCTCATTGCCGCACCTCCATAACCTCGATCGGGCCGAGTCCGGCCGCTTCCAGGGTCGCCGCCGCATCTTGGACCCAGCTGGCCAGCACCTCGGCCGGGTCGATGCCACCGGGCACACGCGACCGGTGGCCGTTGACCTCGTCCAGCGCCCGACCGGCCGGGCCCCGCAACGTCTCCACTTCACCGTCAGGCGGCATCTGGTAGACCCGGTCGCGCCCTTCCAGTCGGACCTCCGTTACCGAGCGCTCCAGCGCCGGGCTCTCCCAGCCCCGCCCCCTGTGGCACGCGCCCCGGCACGTCCGACACGAGCCCTCTTCCGCGTCGTTGCCGGAGCCGGGATGCCAGCGCCTCATCTCCTCGCGGGTGTCCACGTGCCAGTGCTGCGTCACCGCCGAAGCGATGACCGCCTCCACGCCACCCAGCTCGACCCGGTCGCCGGCCACCAGCTCACGCCAGCGCCGCGGCTCCCAACCCACGGCCACCTCGCCGCGAGCCTCCCGCTCGTACCGGTCTTCCAGCTCGGCCACCCACGCGGCCAGGGCGGTGCCATCCGGCCCGACCGCGCCCGCCGTGCGTGCCCACGCCCGCGCCGCCTCGATCAGGTGCAGCACGACCGCGCACCCGTCCACCGGTTGCAGCCCGCTCATGCGACGTTCACCCGGTCTTCCCCTCGTGCGTTCAGGATGGCGTGGGACTTCGCGGCGCGCAGGGTGGACATCGTGAAGCCGATGCGCACCCAGAGCCGGAACAGGTCGTACGTGAAGGCGCGCGGCCCGGTCCCACCGCGGACGATCACGTAGTCACCGCTGACCAGACCATCCGCGGTGCGCCGCCACTTCTCCGGCAGGCTCGCGGCCGGGACCGAGCGGAACAGGTGGCCGTCCACGCTGCGCCAGATCCGCGTGTCCATGTCGGCCGGCCTCACGGCGTCACGTCCTTCACGAGCCGGTAGCCGTTGTGGATCGGGCGTATCCGATCGATGCGGATCGGGCGCACTGCGCGAGCACCCTGGATCCGGCCGCCGCGCGGCCAGCACTGCGAGGTGCTGACGAACTGCTCCCCGATCTTGTCGATGATCAGGTATCGGCCGGGATTCTGAAGACCCTCCCAGATCTGACCGGGCTTCAGCTCGATCGGTGGGACGCGGTACCACTTCGGCTTCTCGGTCACGGAGTCACGTCCTTCACGAGCCGGTAGCCAGTGTGGGTCGGGCGGAAGCGGCGCAACTTGATCGGACGCGGCGAGTACTTCCCCCAGAGCGCCCCGCCTCCGGAGTTCACCCGGGTCACGATCGCCACCCCGTCAGCCAGCACGACCTCTTTGATCTTGAGGTAGCGGCCGGGGGTGCGCACGTCGTTGTCCGCCCACACCTGGCCGACCTTCACCCCGTGCGGGTTGATCTCTTCGGGGGTCATCGGGTCTCGTCCAGGACGGGGATGCCCAGGGCGGTCCCGAGCTTCGTGAAGATCTCGGCGTGCTCCCGGAACGACCAGCCGCACTGCTCGTAATCCATCCGGCCGACCCGCTTGCCGTTCACGCTGACGATCAGCTCACGCCGCCCGCCACCCGTGTCGCCGGAGAGCACGATCTTGCCGGCCCGGCTCGACGACCGCTCCCGCTCGGCCTGGATCTCCTCGATGATCTTGCTTTCGTCGCAACGCAACCCGGCCGGCGCTCCGCAGGCGTCCCGACTGCATCCGTACAGGTGCGCCAGTTCCACCGTCCCGACCAGCCTGCTGGTCAGTTCCCTCATCTTGTCGGTCATGCCACGACCGTACGCCCTGATCAGTTGTTATCGCAACTGATGATCCCGTAGGCTGCCCACATGGCGAACAAGGTGCAGACACAACTACTGGTCAACCCCATCACTCGGCAGCGTGCCGATGCCCTGGCGGTGGTAATGGGTGAGCCGCGGGCCGAGATCCTGCGGCGGGCGCTGGAAGGCGGGGGGCTGCAGAAAATGGAACTGGAGTACACCTCGGAACTTGATGACCTCAGCCGCATCGGCCGGGAGATCGCGGGCATGAAGCGTGGACGGATCGCGTTCCTGGAGTTCGCCGAGCGTGCGGCCAGGGACGGATTCACCCTGGCCGATCTCCGTGTGATGGAGGCCTACCCGGCGGGCGAGCAGGGGTAGGGTCAGCGGTCCGAGCCTGAAAAGAATCGAGCCCCGGCGCTGCGGGCGCCGAGGCTCAAACCTGTCCCTTCACAAAGACACGCGGAGAATAACACGTGACACCCGACAGTGATGTCCAGAAAGCCCTCGATGTGGCACGTGCCCTGATCAGGGCCGGTGTGCCAGTCTTCGCCGCCGAGCCCTGCACGGAGGGCTGCCCGCGCTCCACCGTGATCAACAGCAGGACGGGGGAGCGCAAGCCGCATGTCGGCGGGCCCGGCAAGTACCACCTCCCGAAGCACTGGGAGCAGACCATCCCGTCGGAGAGCTGGCTGGACACCTCGGTCAACCCGAACGGGTGGCGCCCCGGCTACGCACTGGCCGCGGTCGGCGGGCATCGGGTGGACTTCCTGGACGGCGACCCGCGTAACGGCGGGGACGTGTCGCTGAAGCAGCTGGAAGACGAGGGGATCTTCCCCGTCACGTTCGGCCAGCAGAGGACCCCCTCCGGCGGGGATCACTGGATGCTTGCGCCGACCGGGCTGCGCAAGGCGACCGGAGAAACTGGCGGATTCCTCGCTGGCCTCGATCTGCAGGCGGGCGCCGTGGACGGCAAGGGGCGGGGCTTCGTGTGGATCGCCCCGACCGTGCGCCGGAGCAAGGTGGACGGGGAGTTGCGGGCGTACGAGTGGATCGCCGAGCCGGACTTCGAGGCGCTGGACGCGGCGATCGAGGAGGACGACACCGGGATCGAGGGGATCGTCTCGCTGATCACCACCAACCGCGCCAAGCGTACCGAACCGAAGCCCCGCGAGAGCGCTCCCATCGCGCTGCACGACCCGGACGACCCATTCATGACGCCGTCGCAGCTCTTCGCCGGCAGCGGGTTCGGTGCCGAGCGGTCGTTCACCCTGGCCGAAGCTCAGGACTTCGTCCGGCCGTCGCTGTCGGCGCTCGCGGCGGCGCAGATCGGAGAGATCGAGGAGAGCGCGAACGTCGCCGCTGCCACCCTCTCGCACTTCGTGCCCGCCTTCTGGTCGGTCGATGAGGCGTTCGGTCTGCTGGAGTCGATGCTCGGGCACACCGCCTACGACCCGAACGGGCCGAGCGACTGGACGGCCGACAAGTTCCTCGGGGTGCTGGACGGGAGTCGGCCGCCGGCCGATCCGTGGACCGCCGAGCGCCGGCCCGAACCACCGACCGCGCCGGCCGTCGCCGTGGAGGCCGCACCCGGCGAGGAGCACATGACCACGCTGCAGCGGTTGCGCAACCGCCTGGTCAGCATGAAGGAACTCTCGCAGCGTGCCACCCCCGACCCGCTCGTGCACGGCCTGCTGAATCTCAACACCGAGTCGTGGCTGATCGGGGCGCCGGGATCGCTCAAGAGCTTCATCGCGCTGGACATCGCCGGCCACGTGGCGCTCGGCCAGGACTGGCAGGGCCACTCCGTGGTGCAGCGGCCGGTGCTCTACCTGGCCGCCGAAGGCGAGGGCGGCATGGTGCTGCGGACCCGGGCGTACATGAAGGTGCACGGCGAGGTGGAGGGCGTGACCTTCCTGCCGTACCCCGTCCAGGTCAAGAGCAACGATGGTCAGTGGGCGGCGCTGGTGGAGATCGCCGCCGAGCTGAAGCCCGGCCTGATCGTGCTGGACACCCAGGCACGCATCTCGGTCGGGCTGGAAGAGAACTCCGCGACCGACATGGGCGTACTGATCGCCGCGGTCGGCGCCCTCAAACGGGCCACAGGGGCGTGCGTTCTGGTCGTGCACCACACGGGCCGGGACGGCGGCAACGCGCGCGGCAGCAGCGCCCTGGACGGGGCGCAGGACACCGAGCTGAAAGTGACTCGCCCCGACAATCCCGCCGGCCGCGCATCGCTGGTCTGCAAGATCACCCAGGACAAGCAGAAGGACATGAGCGAGGGCGACGGGCGCGGCATCGAGTTGATCATGAAGATCGTGGACCTCGGGATCGATCCGAAGACCGGCAAGCCGATCAGCAGCCTGGTGGTCAACCCCGAGAACGACGCCGCCGACAAGGCCATGCGCGAGCTGGAAGGCTTCACGGTCGCCGAGACGGAGTCGTTCAAGGGTCGCAAGCCCGAGGGTTGGACGGCCACCGTGGAGGGCGTGCCGAGCAACGCGACTGTGAAGCGGCGCATCCTGCAGGTGCTGGCGGACCACGCGCACGGGCGCGGCCTGACGGCGGCGCAGGCGCGGGCTGCGGTCATCGCCCGGTGGTACGAGAAGGGCAAGGCGCCCGACCACGACTCGTGGATCGACTCCTGGAACACGATCACCTCGCTGCCGATGGCATCCAACCTCGGCGGGGAGCGTTGGGCACTCGATCAGGCCGAGATCAACGGGCTACGCGCGGCCGACCCGTTCGCATAGCAGGAGTTGCATAAGTGCAGGTCAGCGGACTTCCGGGACTTCCGGTCGCGCCAGGAAAGTAAAACCGGAAGTCAATGACGATCGGCGTCGATGTCCTACTCGGCCAGTAGACGGCACCTGACCTGCACTTTCCCGACTTTCCTTTCACATCCGGAAGACAATCCGAACCCACCGGAATCGACTTCCGGACTTCCGGACCCCCCTCTCTTAGGGGGTCCGGGAAGTACGGGAAGTTCCCAGCCCTCAGAAACAAGTACCGATCGCAACTGATGGGGTAGAGTGACGGCATGACCGATGTGATCGAGAAGTACGGGCTGACCCCCTCGATGGTCGCCCTCCTGGCCGCCACCCGGCCGGGCCACCCCGTGGAGCGCGGACCCGACCGCCAGACCCTGATGCGCCGTGGGCTGGTGCACAGCCTGCAGGCCGGCCTGGCGGACGTCGGCAAGCTGACCGCGCTCGGCCGTGAGGTGCGCAGCGCCGTGCTGGTCGGCCCGGCCGCGATCGCCGAGATCAAGCGCCACCGGCTGACCGGCCAGATGGAGCGAGCCCTCCTCCTGGCCGATCCCGAGCAGGGTCACGTGCAGGCCGGCCCGACCCGTGCCGCCCTGATGCGCCGCGAGCTGGTCCATCGGTTCGGTAGCGGCAGCGGCGGCACGCTGACCGCCGAGGGGTGGGCGGTTCGCGCTCTCCTGATCAAGCTGGGGCGGCGCTCGTGACCGGCTCGGGAGTGCTCGTGTCGGTCCGGGTCGGCGGCCGGCCCCGCACCAAGGGCAGCATGCTGCCGATCTGCACCAGGGACGCCAAGCACACGGTCTACCTGGACGAGGACATCACCGGCTCCAAGCCCTGGCGCAAGCGGGTCGCGCGGGCCCTGCGGGAGGCCCAGCTGGCCGAGCACGGGAAGTTCCTGCAGTACGACGGGCCGGTGGAGGTGCGCCTGGTGATGTTCTTCCCGCAGACGCAGGCGGTCGCCGGCGGCCCCATCCCCACGCACGCCACCGAGTGGCCGACCGATATCAAGATCGGGGACGCGGACAAGCTCGCGCGCAACATCCTGGACACGCTCAGCACCCCGAAGAAACGCTCCGAGATGGAGGGCTGCAGCGCCCTGATCCTGGATGACTCGCAGGTCGTACTGCTGTCGGTGGCGAAGTTCTGGACGGCGGAGGGGTTCGAGCCGGGCGCCCAGATCCTCGTGCTCAAGGCCGACGACCCGATCCTGCAGCGCACGGTGCAGATGGGCTTGGCCGCCGCGCCATATGCACCGGAGGTGCGTCGTGACTGACTTCGAGTACGAGGACGACTGTTCCGACTGTGGCATCCCCAAGGCTGAGGACCCGTCCACGATGCCCGGCGATGACCTCTGCGGCGAGTGCCGAGAGAAGCATGAAAAGCGCGAGGTGCAGGCATGACCGACCTGGACGTTGAACCCGAGTTCCTGGCGCCCGGCGAGGATGACGACCGGCTCATCCCGATCTCGAACTCGCACCTGTCGGAGGGGCGCTGCGGGTGCGGGGCGGTCGCGCTGGTGGCGCCCGGCCAGCACCCGCGGTGCGGGGCGTGCCTGCGGTCGGATGCCGATGCGGGATCGGGTGTCGCGCCGGCGCCGGTCACCGGCCTGATCCCGCTCGGCCAGGGGCACCCACCGCGGCCTCTCTCTGGCCGAGCCGCCTACCCCGCGCCGGAGATGACCTCCCGAGACGAGTGGGACGGCGCCGGCGCGCCGGCCGCCTTCACCGCGACCGCCGAGAAGATCGGCGCGTCCGGTTGGCGCGTGGCGGTGCAGCGGAGCAGGGGCTGCCCGCCTCATGGCGCGACAGGCGCTCCCATGGCGCCGCGTGACCTGTTCGCGCTGCGCGCCACGAACGGGCGGGCGAGTGCGTATGGGGTCCGTGACGCCAAGGGCTGGACTTCGATTATGGTGTGGAGCAGTACCACGCCCTGGTTCCCGAGCGCTTCGGTCTCCGATCTACTGGAGTTCGTCGCGGCCGGCGGCGATGTCCCACCTGGCTGGTTCGATGCCATCCGCACGCGCATCGCTGACCAGGAGGCTCGAGCTGAAGAACTGAAGGCCTGCAATGGCGGCCGCCACGCGATGCGCTTCAGGTCGCAGGCCGGCGACACGATGACCTGCAGCAGGTGCGGGAACGGCTGGCTGGCAAAGGGTGACCCTTGGAAGAAACCGAAAGCGAAGAAGGACTCGGCGAACTGAGTAGCAATGCTAAACGGACATCGACCGCGAACGTCATATGAGGTACAGTAAAGGCCCCGGTCGGTAGGCGCCGCCGGGGCCGTTCGCTATGCCCTACGTCAGGAGCTTCGCATGTCCGATGTTACTCCGTACAACTTCGGCAACACCCCCGTTCGTGTCGTGATGCGAGAGGGCGAGCCCTGGATGGTCGCTCTCGACATCTGCGCCGCGCTGGATCTGAGCAACACCAAAGTGGCCGTGAGCAGGCTCGATGAGGATGATGTAAGTCAGGCAGACATCATCGATTCGATGGGTCGGCGCCAGCGAACGACCATCGTGAACGAATCCGGCATGTACGAGATCGTGCTCCGCAGCGACAAGCCCGGGGCCCGCGCCTTCCGGAAGTGGATCACCTCCGAGGTGCTGCCGCAGATCCGCAAGACCGGCGCGTATCTTGGTCAGCCGAAAGACGACCTCGACATGATGGAGGACAACATCAGGGCGCTGCGCGCTCAGCGCGCCAGGATCTCCGCCGTCGAGGTGCGCCAGGAAGTGATGGAGTCTCACCTGGCCGGAGTGCTCGGGCAGTACGACGAGTACACCACCCTCGCGTACGCGAAGCTGAACGGGCTGCCGACCGACCGGACAAGCTGCCAGCGCCACGGACAGCGCGCCTCGCGCCACATGCGCGATCGCGGCAACATGCCCCGCAAGCGTCAGGACGCGACGTTCGGGCTGGTCAACGTCTACCCCGCCGAGGTGCTGGCGGCCACGGCCGAACAGGAGTGAAGCGCCTGATCAGCCTGGCCTGGTTGCGGATGGAGAGGATCCCGATGCTCGGGTTCGAGCTGCTGCCCGGCGCACTGCTCGTGGTCGGCGGCGTGACCTTCATCAGTCTTGCGACCTGCCGTTCATCACTGTAAGGTCGGGGACATGAGTGACACGACCGCACAGGCGCCCGCCGATCGGGAGTTCGTCGGCTACCGCCAGGCGGCCGAATACCTCGGGATCGCCAAGAGCACCCTCAACGCGTACATGGGTCGGGGGTACGGTCCGCCGCACCGCGGGCGCCGGGTCGTCGGGCAGTACGTTCAGTACGTCTTCGCGCAGAGCGACCTGGACGAGTGGAAGCTGACCCGGCCCGGCCAGGGGGCGCGCACCGACCGGATGCACGCCGGTGCCGGCCGCGCCTGCCCGATCTGCACGGGGTTGTGCGAGCTGCCTGCGACATAGCCTCTTGCAACTTCCCTAGCATGACTGTAAGGTTGAGGTCAGATCCGCAGAGGCAGGAACATGTCGTCACGGGATTGAATCCACAACCTCATGTTGAGCAGGGAGAATGCATATGGCTTTCCCGGCGCGCAACGGCGCGACCTCCACCCGATACCACTTCCCGCAGCTCGGCGAGAGCGGCCTGTGCGGAAAGCTGATCAAGCCGAGCAAGGGCGGGAGCCAGAAGTCCTGCGGCCAGGGCAGGGACGGCGACCGTCACCTGTACTACCGGTGCCGCAAGCTACGTAGCTGTGAGTTCCAGTCCTGGTCCATCGAACAGCGCCTAGACCACGAAAGCGAGGCTCACCGATGAGGATCACGATCAACGTCAGCGACCTGACGCAGGAGCAGTACGCCTGGCTGCTGCGCAACACCGCCGAGGACTGGCAATTCCTGGACTCCGGCGAGACGCGAGCCTGCGTCGTGTTCGAGGGCAACCACGGCGAGCGTAGTCAGATCCACCGGGAGATCCCGGTCCGCGCGTGGATCGGACTGGTCGAGCACGTCAAGACGATCACGGCAGCCGATGAGAACGTGGTCGGGACGAACTCCGGCCACGGCTACGTCTGGGAGCGCCCCGACGGGCTACGCGCCCGGTGCGGCGGACCGGCGCTGTGCTGCGATTGCCGAAAGGATGCGGCCACCCTGCGTCTGTGGAACAGCTAGGCTCCGAGCCGATCCCGTAGCTCAACAGGTGAGAGCACCGCTGGGTTTCTGAGGGGATTTCCCCGGCGGAGGTACGCAGGTTCGAGACCTGCCGGGATCACCCTCAGCCGCACGGCTCCACATTCGGAGCGGGGTGTGCGGCACGTACCCGGTCGGTGTTCGCCCTGGCCGAGATTGCCGCCTGCCGCGCCTCCGGCGTCCCGTCACGCAGCAGGCGCAGGTCAGCGATCCGCTCGGCGTCGGTGGCGGCGGCGATGGCGCTGGTTCGGATGCGGACCTCGGCGTCCCGGTCGGCCAGGCAGCTGACCAGGTCGTACTGCTGGTACGTGACGAACATGGCCATGAGCAGGCTGATCACGGCCATGCCGAGCGCGATGCTCCAGAGGTTCGAGGTCTGCCGAGCGGTCATCGTGAGCGCCTTTCGTGTCGCCGCGTGTCCATGGTCTGTACCCCGCGGCGCAGCACGAGGCCGATCGCCCCACATGCGGTGAGGCTTGCCAGCAACTGCAGTAGGAAGGTCATGGTGCCCGCCGTTCCGGTTCGTCTGCCGGCTCGTCCTCGTTCTCGTCCCGCGCGCGGCCGATCCTAATCGGCGGCGCGAGAGCGATCACGAGGGCGGCCGGGATTCCCAGGACGGCAGCGTCCGGGGTCGCGCCACGCCAGAGCATGACCACCACGGTAAGTAACCACGCCCCTAGTCCAGTGATCATGACCAATGCCTTGAGCCATCCGGGCACCGTCTCCCCCTCCGTGAGTGATGACAGTGCCCATGACATTAGCCTTTACCTGCCTGTATAGGTGAATCCCTCCGTCTGGCCGAAGGGCCGGACCGTGACGCTCTGCGTCGGGTGAGCATCGTGTCCGTTATGACCGGTCCTGACCAGTCGATGGACATCGCGGACTCTGTGTGATGGCGGCGTGCGTACCGATCGTGAGCACGGTGTTTCGTCAGCGAGGGGACCTGCCGGTGATCGACCAGGCTCGGCCAGGTGTACCAGACATCGATCCCGTTCTTCTCCGCCCAGCCCGCTACCCGCATGTCATCGGGTACCCCCGCTCGGGTGTCCGCATGCTTGATCATGTCGGATATCAGCAGGGTCGGAATAGCGATGCTCACTCCCCACATCAGCTTCGATGTCCGGATCCACGCCGCGCCGCGGGCATCGGCGGCGTCCGCCAGGGTCGCCCATCGGGTCGGCACGGTCCGCCCGTTGCCGAGGTAGGGCGATACCACAGCCGGACCCTGAACGTGCCGCAGCGCCTCGCTCATGCCCGCGGCGAAGTCTCGGCAGAGCACCGCGTCGTCCTGCAGCAGCACGTGCCAGTCCGCGTCCGGCTCGTGCAGCAGCCACGCCGCCCGCGCGTTGCGCCATACCCGGTCAGCGTTCCCGGACGGCGGGCCCTCGTTGTCGCTGGCGATCGGTACCTCGACATCGCCCATGGCGGCGAGGATCCGGTGGACGTGCTCCGCCCGGTCCGGATGCGCCATGATCGAGAACGAGACCTTCACCGGCCGGCCTGCGCCGCGCGTGCCTCGCGGATCGCTGCGATGATCACGCTCTTGTTCGAGCCGGCCTTGAGGTGGATCTTCAGTCCGGCCGCGATCTCCCGTAGCTCGGCCGAGGTCTTGTCGTCCAGGTCGCTCGCTGCCTCCGGAGCGTCGACAACATCAGCCGAAATGGCAGGTGATTCCTGGACTGAGCTGCGGGTTTCCCCGTCGACAGCAACCCCTTCGCTGGTGATCGCCGTGATCGGCGCGGTACGCAGCTTCGTCACAGCGAGACGGTCGTGATAGATCTCCACCGGCTCAACCTGCCCGTTGTCCACAAGCTCATCCACAGCCTGCTTAACGCCGGGCCAGTCCGGGTGCCCGTAGTCGTCGAACGCGATCACCGCCCCATCCGCGAGGTGCGGTGCCCACGCCTCGAACGCCGCGTGCACGCCCTCCACCGAGTGGTCGTCGTCCACGAACAGCAGGCCGACCTTGTTCCAGTCGGGGTGCCAGATCGCGCCGAGGTTCGACGCGAAGCTGTGCACGAGACCGATCCGCTCGGAGTACCCGAGGTTGCGCACGTTGGAGTGCGCCGTCTCGCGGGTCGAGGGGTCGGTGAACGGGGGGTGGTAGGTGTTGTCAGGCAGGTCCCAGGCGTCCACCGCGGTCACGTGCGCGCCGTTTCCCTGGCTCGCACCCCACGCCATGATCAGTGCGGTCCGGCCCTGGAAGACACCCAGCTCCAGGATCTCCTGATCGGCCGGCACGCCCGCGGCGAAGTCGGCCAGGGTGAACGCGATCTCGTCCGGCGTGGCGCCGACCACCCAGCGGAACTCCGGCGGGAACGGGAACTTGGACTTCGGCGGGGCACTGAACCGGCTCGGTCCGGAGCGCTCGACCTTGCGGGGGCCTGATCCACGCACGTTGCGGGTCCTCTCTCTGGCCGGGCGGACCGGCACCACGGGCGCGACCTCTCCCCGGAGCTTGCGGATGGTCTGGATCTGGTTCGGCAGGTCCAGCTTTTTCCAGTTCTGGTACGCCCTGCCGTCAGCGTTGTACTGCACGCGCGAGTTGACCTTGGCGTACTGCTCGTCCGGGTCGGCCTTGCCAGCAACCGGATGCATATGCTCGATCTGCACCTCGTCACCCATGTACCGCAGTGCACCGGCGCCGCCGAACAGGTCCATCATGGCGTTGTCGCAGTAGAGGTGATCAACCGACGCGGGCACCATCCGTCCCAGCTCGCGGACCACATCCGCGGTGATCGCCCACTCGGTGCTGAGCTTCCGGCCCTGGTAGCCATCATCGCCGTACACCATCCCGGTCCGCATCTCCCAGAGCGCGGCCAGGTAGTACTGCGCCCACCCGATTGAGCGCGGCAGGTGGTCGTCGCCGGCGAACCCGATGGCGAAGTACTTGCGCGTCTCGGCCGCGGCGACCGCGGCTCGGTTGAGCTTCGGCACCATCGGTTGCCACTGATCGATCAGATAGGACGACACCTCCTGCCGACCCAGGATGATCAGCTGGTAGCCGACGCTCTCCGGGTCATCTGCGTCCACGGCCAGGATCAGGTCTGCCGACTCCCATGCGTCCGTGGCGTCCCAGGCGGCGATCACCTTGCGGATGTTCTCCGGTCGACCGCGGGTCGGCACGATGACCGCCAGGCGCAGCTGCTCCGGCGGGCGCTGGTCCAGGTACTCGAAATACGGGCTGCTCACCGGCACGCGCGCGAGCGGCCCGGCCTGGCGGATCCGGTCGGGAGTCTTCCAACGCGACCCTCGCCGATCCCACCGGTACTCGTACATCACGCGATCCAGGTAGACCTCGGTCCGCAGCGAACCGGCGTCGCGGACCTGAGCGACCCACGGCCGGTCTTCTACCTGGCCGCGCTCGACCACCCGGAAGTCCGCGGCCTTGGCCACCTCGGAGCGCATCGGATTGATGTGCGAGATGTCGCGGATCAGCCGGTAGGGGTTCCGCTCCTCCGCCCATGTGCCGTGCCGCAGCGAGTGATCCACCTCGCCGCGGTCGCGGCCGTCGGCCAGGTAGCGCACCTTGAACCCGACGTAGTCGGGCCTCGACTCCAGCGCCGCCATGACCGAGCTGACGAAGTCCTCGGGCACCATGTCGTCATCGTCGATGAACGACAGGTAGTCGGTGTCGACCGCCTCCATGAGGCGCTGGCGGATCTCCGGCAGGCCGGGCTGCCCGTTGTTCCAGAACGCCAGCACCTTGACCCGGCCGACGAACGCGTCGACCTGTGGCATGAGCCGGTCGATCAGCGCGGTGAAGGAGCGCCCGCGTTCGCCGAGCGTCGGGATCAGGATCGTCCAGGTGGGTGTCACCCGGTCAGCATACCGCCGGACATCTCACGCGCCGATGCCCAGTACGTGGACCACGCCGAGCACGGATACGGCCAGGAGTGAGGCCGTGACGCGGATCGTGATCCCGGTGGTCGTCTTGGTGCCGGCGACCGGGGCGCAGGTGATTCGCCCGATCGTGCTGGCGTCGAACGCGTACGAGAGGTCATAGCTGGTGTTCGAGAAGGGTCGGTTCCAGACCACCGCGCGGTCGGCGGTGCCGAGCAGCAGCAGGATCGGCACCGAGATCGAGACGAGATCGACCTTGCCCAGCTTGCCGGCTGCTGCGGTTGCTGCGTTCCCGGCCGCCGTGCTGGCCGCCGAGGCGGCGCTGGCCGCTGCCGCTATCGCAGTGTCCTGCGTGGCCTGCGAGGCGTTCAGGGCGGCGACAGCGGCGTTGTTGTTGGTGTCCAGCAGTGCCGCATCTTTGGTGATGTGGCGCTGGCTGAACTCCGCCTGGAGCCAGGGTCGGTTGTCGGAGTCCTCGAAATAGTCCCCGGCGTTCAGGGTCCAGCCGATCCAGCCGCTCACCGGGTCGCCGAGGTTCAGCACCGAGCCGTTATCCGACACGATCCCGATCGCCGCGAACGCCGCCACTTCGGCGCCGTTCGAGCCGGTGTACTGGACGGCCTTGCGAATACGTACGTAATCCACAGCGGGCATCTCTCAACCCCTCACCGAGACATCGATGAGTATCAAGATACGGGAAGGGTGGCCCCGAAGGGACTACTCCGGACGGCCGAGTGACACGGAACGAAATCCGCTCTCGAAGTCAGCGGCCGAAGAGAACCAGCCGTTGATCACATACCAATCCCCCGTGTTCACGGTGATCGGATCACGAACACCGTCATTCACTTCCCACACTCCACCAGATTCGGTCACCGTAGGATCCGAACCGATCTCCGCGATGATCTCGGCACTGTTCGTGCCGTCATAACGGATCGCCTTTTCGATGTGGACAAATTCCCCAATAGCCATGTTGATCATCTTACCCGTTCAAGCCATCCGGTACCGGAACCGAAAGCCAGTGCGCCGCCGGAATTCTGATAGACGTTGAACCGGACGACATCTCCGGCGACCATGACCCGGCGGGTGACGCCAGCGCCCGGAGCCTGCCCGATCGAGTTCGACGGCACCGTCCAGTACATGTACTCGGCGCCGTTGACACTGATGCGACCCTGCCGGACGCCGTTCGCGTTGGTCACGAAGCGGCAGGCTATGCCCATCTCGTAGAGACCTCCCTGGCCGGTCGGGATCGTGAAAGCCGTGCCGCTAGTCCACATCCCTCCGACGTTCACGGGGACCGATGTCGGTGTCAGGTCCACCACGGTCGCGTTCGCGATCGAGGGGGTGCCGAAGTCTGCGAACGCGCTCGGGAATCCGGAGGTCGCACCCGAGCTGGCGGTTGGGCCGAGCACCAGGAACTGATCCTTGCTCACCAGGATGTTGACCACCTGGCCGGGAGTGAACACCACGGCCGTGCCGACCACGGGCTTGTTCGTCAGGGTCTGCCCGTCCGCCATGGTGACGTTGACCGTCCCGTTGCCGTTGACCGCGGCGATCGTGCCGGTGCGCAGCCGGACGGGGAACGGGCCGCTGATCTCCGGGACGATCTTCTTTAGCGCCTGGGTGTAGTCGATCTCGGTCATCGGATCTCCCGCGCTTTCGCCGTCGTCTCTCCGGTGATGTCCACGGTCACACTGTCCAAGGCGTAGGTCGCGCCCTCGATGCTCACCACGTCCCCGGCGTCCACCGTCGGGTTGTACGGCCAGGTGATCGTGTACGTGGACCCGGCGCCGATCGACTGAGCCAGAAGGCCGTTCGCCACCGTCTGCGCCTGCACAACAGTGGTGATCGTGGAGGCGGTGAAGAAATCGGTCGTGCGACCGTATGGAGATCCGCCCGGCGCAGCGCCGGCGTAGGTCGGGCTACCCGGGTCGGTGTCCATCGCGATTGCCTGCACGGGCGCGACCCCGTCCTGCGTCTCGCCGCGGACCACCCAGACGTTGGCGGGCTGCGTGTCGAAATCGGCGGAGAGCGACACCGTGCCGGTCAGCGGATACGCGTCCTCGACATCGGGCGTCAGGCTGCCGACCTGCAGCAGACCGGAGCGGTCGTACCAGATCGACACGCCGTACGACTCGGCGATCTCCAGCAGCTCTTTCCAGGGACCCGTGCCGGTCTCCAGCCCGAACGTGTAGGGGTTCAGGATGATCTCGCCGCCCGGCGGCAGGTTCGGGCTGATGCCGGTCCGGTTGATGAACACATCGTTGATCATGCGGGTGAACCAGATCCCGCCCAGCGTGGTGAACGTGCGCTCGAACCGGTAGCGGTTGACTCGGTCACTGAGGTCGATCAGGGACACGCCGGTCGTCCGGACACCGGCCGCGGTATCGGTCTGCACCGCGGCCACCTCGTACGTGCCGTACGTGACCGTGCTGATCGAGCCGTCCAGCAGTTCCAGCCCCAGCTCCACCGAACAGGTGGTGCCGAACGGAGTCAGCAGATCACCCGGGCGGACCGGGAACTGGTCGGTGCCCACGAAGGACAGGCGCCCGTCCCACCTGGCCGAGCGGCGCGCGTCCTGCGCGAACGAACCGGCGACCGGCTCCAGCACGGCGCTCAGGCCGTTGCGGTTGAACGTGCACCGGATGACCCGCCGGTAGCCGGTCGCGGTCGTGACGGCCGCCTGGTGGCGGGCGGAGGAGAAAGGCGCGCTCACAGGTAGTCCTCGGGGTCCGGGGTGCTCGGCCAGGGCTGACGTACGGCGGTCACGGTCAGCACCTTCACGTCCGGCGCCGGCCCGGCAACCGTCCAGGGGCCCGGCGCGAACCAGCCCGGGGTGCCTCCGAGCGGGGCCCAGTAGATCCGATCGGAGGCCATGATCTCCTCCAACGCGTCTATGTCCTGCTTCCCCAGCACTCCAATCGTCAACGTCAGGTCTTCGCCGGAGACGGTGTTCGAGACGGTGTGCCGGCCGCCCGTGACCGGAACCGAGTCCGTGCTCAGGCGCGGCAGGGCGTGCCCGCGCGTGGCGGCGACCGCCATCACCGCGGCCAGGGAACCGATCCGGTCCATCCCGTCGGTGTGCAGCAGCGCGGGGACCGTGATCGAGGAGAACTCGCTGATCCGCAGCTCGGGCACCGGGAGGTCGCCGCCGGCCACGATGCCCTCCACCCGCACGAAGTGCACCTCGCGGTACGGCGGCAGCGAGGTCGCCGAGCCGGATGTACCCGACCCGCCCGCCGTGGCGGTCACCAGCGCGGCCTGCGTGTCGCTGGAGTTGTGGGTGTGCGTCTCGGTCGGCACGGTGCCCTGCGTGCCCGAGGTATCCCGGCCATAGTCGCGTCCCCCGGACTGGCCGATCGTGATCTCGTGGGTGTGCGAGGTGGCGGGGTGCACGTGCGAAGCAACAGTGTGGTTGTGGCTAGTGGCGCCGCCCGTGCTCCCCACCGATGCGGGACCGATATCGCGACAGAACCAGGTGCGCATGTCCGGCGTGCCGTTCGCGCCGTTGCACCAGGTCAACACGGGGTCCAGGTCCGCGATCGCGTCGGTGTAGAGACCGATGATGCGGGTCTGCGCGCCGTTTCCGGTGTTGCGCAGGGTGCGTAGGCGGCGGTTGACCGGCTCGTGGTCGCGGTCCCCGGTGGTGCCGCCCGTGGCCGAGGGCAGTGCGCCGGAGGTGTTGGCCACCACGTTGCCGGGGTGAGTGTGGCGCGCGAGCCAGCGCGGGTTGGTGCCGCCGGAGTTCGCCTCGTTCGCCGCCGCCGGCCCGCTCAGCCCGGTGGTGAAGTTCGGGTGGTCGTGCTGCGGCGTGGTGTGGGTGTGCGCGTTCACGGTGTGGCTGTGCCGGCTGGAGCCGTAGGTGGCACCGCCGTTGCCGGCGGCCGGGGCCCCGCGCAGGAAGCGGCCGGAGGAGGCGGTATCGGTCGTCCAGCCGGACACGCTCTGCGTGCTCCAGCCGAGCGCGCCGATCGGGTACACGGTGGCCGATCCGTCCGAGCGGATCCAGATCACCTCGCGGGTCGGCGGCAGGTTGCTCGAACCGGTGGTCCCGGGCGCGGCCGCGGAGGTCTGCACGACGTTCGACCCGCCGGACAGCAGCGGCAGGGTGTGGTCGTGGGTGGTGGAGGTGACCGCGATCGGGTTGTTGTTCTTGCGCTCGGTGTTCGTGCCCGCGGAATTGCCGGTCGTGTCGGCGGGCATCATGTGCTGGTGGGACGGGATCGAGTGGGTGTGGTTCGGCGTGGTGTGGGTGTGCGTGGCCGCGCCACCGGTTGCTGAGGGAACCCCGGTGGTCGTGGTGCCGCGCGGGTAGAAACCGTCCAGCGCGGTGACCCGCAGCCACCCGCTCGGGATGCTGCCCGCGGTGCCCGGCCAGCCCAGCACGAGGTCCACCGGGATCGAGTCGGGGATCTCGACGGTGGTCGAGACGTATCCCCAGTACCGCACCCGATAGGTGATCTCGCAGCCGTGCAGCTCCAGCGTGCAGACGCCGCCCACCAGCACGTGCTCGGTGTCGATCTGCGGAATGGCCAGGTCGAGATATGAGCCCTCAAGGCCGTCCGGCACGACCGCGATGCGCTGCGACCCCGTGCAGTCGTCCCGCCAGACCTCGGCCACCACGTACCCGTCATCGAACGGCTGGCCGCCGGCAAAGCTCCACGTGAGCCGGTAGCCGTCGCCCTCCCGGTCGGTGGTGAGGTTGGGCGGGGACGGCGGGGGGATCGTGTTCTGGATCGCGAAGTTGAGCACTTCCACGCCAAAGAACTCATCCGTGCCACGGATGGTGCTGCTCACCCCGTACGTGGCGGTGTAGTTCCCGTCATCCAGCGGGATCGGCAGCGTGAAGGCGTTGGGTGGTTCGCCGGCGCCTTCGGTCTGGTAGACGATCGTGCCGGGCGACTTGACCAGCTCGAACGTCCAGCGGTTCGGCGGGAGCCCGTCGTAGCTGGCCGGCCCGAAGTAGACCTCCGGCTGGTTGGTGTCCGTGATCGTGCCGAGCCACTGGTTCACCCCGGCGTTGTCGCGGATCTCCGGGCTGAACTGCGGCTCCAGCCGGGCATCCACGTCCAGGTAGAGCTCGGCGGTCAACGTCTGGTTCGCACCGCCACTCGGCAGCGTGAGGTAGCCGCCGGTGATGTTCAGGTCGGACTTCGTCCCGGGGTCGTCCAGGTTGAGCAGACCGATACTGGTCCAGTTCCCGGCGTACTCCGTCATCACGTCGTTGATGAAGATCCGCGAGAACATCGCCGTGTCGTTGGTGCCGATGCTGACCCCGAGGTCTTCGCGGCCGACGCCCGCGTTGACTCGCATGCGCGCGCGGGCGCGAACCTGGTGGCGCTCGTATCCGGCACCGAGGGGGTGCGGCTCGACACGCACCGACCATCGGCCCGCGCCCCCGGGCTGCAGGATGTAGGTGGCGTCGTTGTTGTCGGCGGTGACGGTGGCTAGGGTGCCTGACGGGACCGCGCTCGCGCCGCCCGCCGTGACCACCGCGGTCGGCCTCAACGTCGTGATGATCACCCTGATGTCCCCCTGTTCCGGCTCACGTGGACATCCTAAACGTCAGCGACCTGCGGACCGGGTTGCGGGCCGGTCCCGATAAATTCGGCGGTAACTCGCCGGCCGCGGCCGACCTTGACCACCGTGACAGAGCCGGCGACCGGCGCCGCCCATACCTCGGTGGAGTCCGATGGGCTGATCAACACGAGCGGTCGCTGAAGCACCGCGAGCAGGTCGGCCAGATCGGCCTCCGACTCCACGCCTGCGGCCATGGTGTGGTTGCGCTCGCCGGGCGCGGCGTTCTCGGCGAAGCGCGTGCCGTTCACGCCCGTGGTGGCGGTGAGCGGCCGATCCACGTTCCAGGAGAACTTGCCGATCACCGGAGCCCACATCGCCCCGTCGGGCCCTTGCGTGCGGATCAGGTGCTCGGACTCCGGCCAGGTGAAGCACACTGCCTCCGGCTCGGGCTCCGGGGTCTGCGGTTCCACCAGCTGGACGAACGCCACCTCTTCGTACGCGGGCTCGCTGCCGACCGCGGCGAGGGTGCCCGAGGTGCCGGCGACCACCGTGGGGGTGGTGGAGTCGGTGGCCGAGCCGGTATGGGTGTGGGCCGAGGTGGCGACTGCGATCGTGCTGGACGCGAGCACGTTGCTACTGGCCGCCGCCGTGGTCCCGATGGTCATGGTGTGCGTGTGGCCGCTGGTGGTGTGCGTGTGACTCGGGCTGGTGTGGGTGTGCGTGGCCAGCGAACCACCCGTGGCGCCGATGGATGCGGTCGCGCCGCGCGGGTAGAGGCCGGTCAGGTTCGGGGTGCCGCCCGTGCCGTCGCAGAGCGCCCAGTGGTCGGGGATGGTGCCGAGCGATCCGCGCCACGCCCCGATCAGGCCGACCGGCAGGGATGCGCCACCGCTGGTGTTCTGCTTCACGCGCACGTTGCGGTAGGGCGGGTCCTCGGGCGCCGCGGCGGTACCGGAGTTCGCCGCCCCGCCGGACGCCAGCGCTGCCGTGTCGGCGGCCGCCACGGTGACCGGGTGGTTGTGGGTGGCGGCGTAGGTGGCGCTGACCGCGCCGGCCGTCAAGGTGAGGGAGCCGGCCACGTTACCAGTGTTCGGGCTGGTGTGGGTGTGCGAGGTGCCCGCGTGCGTGTGAGCGGCGATCGTGTGCACGTGGCCGTTCAGCCCGGACGCGGCGATCAGGCCACCGTCCCCGGCCGCCGGCGCGCCCTTCATGAACCGGTTGGTGGCGTTGCCGAAGTCCGTCCAGCCGGCCAGGGACACGTCCCCAGTGATGCCCAGCGCGTTGTTCGGCACGCCCGCCGGGGTGCCGTCGGACTCGATGTGGATGACTTCCAGCCGAGCCGGGTCGTTCGGGTGCGTGCCGATGGCGGGCTGCGTCACGCCCGAGAGCACCGTGGCGGAGTTGACTGCGGAGCGGGTGTGGGTGTGGGTCACCGGCACCGCGCTGGATCCGGCCGTGTTCGGGGTGGAGGTCACCTGGCCGACCGCTGCCGAGGTGTTGCCGGTCACCGTGTGCGCGTGCGTGACCTCGTGGTTGTGCCCGGCCGTGGTGTGCACGTGCGTGGCCGCGCCACCGCGCGCTCCGGGCTGGGTGGAGGCGGTGGCCACGCCCTTCGCGTACCGCCCGTCCAGCGCGGTCGTGCGCTTCCAGCCCGCGGGGATCCCGGCGTTGGTGCCCGGCCAGAGGAAGATCAGCCCCCGCGGGATGCCGGAGTCGCGCACGTCGGACCAAGCGCTGATCACGATGGCCCCGTTGACTCGGCCGATGGTCCGCGCCCGGTAGTACGAGCAGCACTGCTCCGGGGTGTGCGTGCATGAGGCGCCGAGCCCGGTGCGCGGGATGGTGAAGTCCTGCCAGGTCGCGCATTCGTCGGTCTGCAGCGGGCCGAGCATGGCCAGCGTGACGCCGTTCTCGCTCTCGCTGCCCGCACAGTCCACCCGCTGCAGCTCGACGTGTCCGCGTCCGTCATCGAACTCGCTCACGTCCGGGGCACAGACCTGCACGGAGTAGAGCGGTGAGTCCGGGATGGGGGTGGCGATGGGGTCGTTCGGGATCGGCACGTCTCCGGTGCTGATCGTGAACGCGATCGTCTGCACGGTGCTGGCGTAGGCGGTGTTGGCGCCGAGCGTGGTCCAGATCTGCAGGTTCGCGGTGTAGCTGCCGTTCGGCAGTGGGCTGGTTAGCTGGTCGGTGGGGTTGCCGGACAGGATCCCGGAGTCCCAGACGATCGTGCTGCCGCTGGTCACCCAGAACCGGTACTGCCGCAGCGCGAGCCCGTCGGGGTCGATCGCGGTGGCGCGCAGTCGCGGGGTGTTGGTGTCGGTGATGGTGACGTTGACCGCGCCGGCGCCGTCCAGCACCTGGCCGGTGAAAGTCGGCGCCTCTCGAGAGTCCATGTCGATGAAGATCTCGGTGATCTTCACACCGGAGGTCTGCCCGAGGATGTGCGCGGCCAGGGTGGTAGGCCCGTCGTGCGGGACACCGAAGCCCCACGATCCGTTCACTGTTCCAGGCGAGTCCGGAAAGGTTGCGGAGGCGCCACCGGTCAGCGCGCCGTTCTGCAGCCGCACCGCCCACCAGGCGCTGCCGTCCTCCCCGCGGGCGCGCACCCGCACCTGGTGGCGGCGCTCGCCTACGGGCGGCGAATCGACCGGGGTCTGCAGTACGAGCGGGGAGCCGGAGCCGGACCAGAGCGCATAGGTGGAGTCCAGGTCGTCCGAGGTGACACCGTTCAGCGTGCCGGCCGGTTGCGCGGTCCAGCCGGTGAACGAGGAGACGGCCGAGGGCCGGAGGGTCGTGATCGTCATGGTCAGCGCACCATCCCCGCCTGCGCCAGGCGCATCAGCACTGCCTCAGCAGCGGCGTTCCCGGCTCCCGCGCCGGACCCGTTGATCACGATGGCTCCCGGCTCGATGGTGAAGGTGCTCGTGGTGTTGCCCGCCACCG